>JAAUXU010157304.1_pt1 | contig 18563 bp, 17 predicted proteins | sample 7278151 | NCBI WGS metagenome assembly JAAUXU01 (sample SAMN14350113, study PRJNA611818) | marine sediment metagenome | isolation source: surface marine sediment (1.8m) | place: French Polynesia: Moorea | collected 2018-08 | reverse complement strand
TGTGTTTTTTTGGGTGGGGGCTGGGGGGGGGGCGGGGCCGGCGGGGCGTCGCGGGGGCGGTGGGGCGGGGCGGGTGGGGGGGGGGGGGGGGCGCCCCCCCCCCCCCAGGTGGGTGTGCGCGCCTTGAATGTCCTTGAGATGTCTCATCCCTTCCATTTCACTCCGCATTCAATAGAATCGTTGATTTCTGTTTAGATCATCTGTGTTATAATGTTGTATCATGATCAGAGATCTATGGAGAGTTAGCTCTTCTCAGTAGACAGTGAATGGGAAGTCATCTTTCCACAAACTTACAAGTGGGAAACTATGCATTACTAATATAAGTAAAATTTGCGGCATTTCAAAAAAATATGCCTTGTACAGGAAAGTCTGTCAGAACTGCCGTTGTGGCAAAGCTGAGCATAACGTGGCAGAAGATCACCACCAGGATCCTGGAGAGTACTTTGTAGGAAAAATCTTCGAGCGACCAATGAGGACTAGAGAAGAAGAAAGTCAGTTCTGCTATGGACATCCACTGGAAGAACAACGAGAAGAGCAGGGTCGGAGAAGTACAGGCAAGATTGGAAGACTAGACTGGATACCGCCCAGCATATCCAGAGCGCTGGTATGGCTCCGACGGACTGCGTGTAAAGTACTGTTGAAGCATCACTGTACAATGTTCCCAACTTTGTTTTTACAGGCGAAGCGTTATTTAGACCAACTGCCTTTAGAATGTGTACCTATTGTCGGGTCCCGGGGCTCCCTGTACAGGAAACAGCGGCTACAGAAGCAGTTCCCGGTCTACGACATCGTGCCAGAAAAGTGCCACGAACTCTCCAAGGGTGAAGTTGAATCGTGAGTGTGCTTTTTGTTCATTTACCATGTCCATCAGGACGTCAGTCTTTACGTATGTTCCTCGCATGGCACAAGCACCAACGATGCTAACCTAACTACTACACTTTCTTCATAGGCTCATCCTTTCCTCATTCCTTTTGAGCTGTTCGCTCTATTGCACTGTGGATATATAGCGCACAGCGTAGGAACTGATCACTTTGTCTAGAAAAAAGTTCTTTGCACTCCAGCTAGCAAATTTGGCGTGTACGTTCGCGAGAAGTAAACCTAGTGCCTCAAAGGAAGTCGGCAGTTGAAACATGATCCCTAACTATGCGTGTGCGTACGTTCATAACGTTAGTTGCACAGGAAGAAGAGAGAAGAAGTTCAGAGTTAGCAGCAATAAAGTCCCCGAATTAATTGCCTGAACGAACGAATGTATGATGAGTGTATTCGAACGTCTGATCAACGTGACATTAAGCACGGACTACATACCCGAGATATATCGTCCGCGTACCAACTCATTAGTCATTCATATGCACACACAATGGGTGCACCTTGGACGAAAAAAAGTACTACCATGTCTCTCCAAACACAGGATGAATCACTACGTTGCCACCGTGCGGGATCACGTCGCTGGTCAGGGGGTGGTCACACAAGTTGACAAAGACGACGATGACGATTTGCCACCACCGCCGACTGAGGAGGAACTTTTGCTGGTTCAACTATCCATTGAAGAGAAAAGAAGTCGCGATGGTATTTTTTTGGCTCGTCCGATCCAACCAGCCAACGACAGTATTGGTGGATCTCCAGCGACCGCTTCATCCCCATCCCGCAATGCCAGCCCCAGCGAGGATGACGTCACAGTGAATCAGAGGTCCTGTCAGGGTTGCAATGGACCCCTGAGACTGGGCGACGTGGCCATCAGGGCGGACAGAGCGGGGACAGACAAGATGTGGCACCCTCAGTGCTTCAAGTGCTTCGCTTGTGAGGTAAATACCAGTGCGGTCCCAGTACATTGAGGTTACGGTTGATTCTCTGACGTCTATCGGCAACATCTGAACCTTGTCTCTGTGCATGCACTGTAGCGTACGGAATGCCAGGGGGCTGCAGTCCCCAGCATCATCCTAAGTGTAGTAAAGCTGGAAAATTGCGCATTGTACAGGGTTTTTCTGAGCAATTTGCACGGTGGCGAGGAGACTTTGAATGACTTTGAATGTTGTCAGTGATAGGGAAAAACTTTCCCTACCAATTGACACCGCGGTTCGTTGTTTTTTGGCGTCAACATCGTCTGATTTCTGTGCCGATTCCTGGTGTGGGCGCACTATTTGATGCGGACCCGCCAGCATAAGGAGGTTCTTCACCGTTTCGACGATACCAGTAGACGGCTGAATTGAAAACAGCATCCAGAACACCAAGACGTCAATTTTGAATCCCAACTTTTCAGAAGGTTGACTGTAATTGTAACTGGCAGAAACATTGAGAAGCACATAAAGAGACACGTTAAGGAATAGTGCTACCGTCGAGCAAACGACAACTCTGCTATATTTTACGCATGTAGGAGATTCTTGTGGACCTGCTTTACTACTTCGACTCTGGACGGGTGTTTTGCGGACGTGATTACGCGACGCTTGCTCAAATCCCTCGTTGTCACTCTTGCGATGAGCTCATCTTCTCCGCCGAGTACACGGGCGCCGAGAATCACTTCTGGCACCTCAAGCACTTCTGCTGCTACGAGTGCGACCAACCCTTGGCCGGCCACAAGTACATCCCCGTTGACAGTCACCCCCACTGTCTGCCTTGTTACCAGAGGAAACACGGCAAGGTAACACTCACATTCGAAAACTTCCTCTACTCCTCATGGTCCCATCTGACTGCGTGTTTCCAGTGTTGCAGAACTTGCGGCGAGATCATCGATCCGGAGGAGCGTCGAGTCTCTCTGCAGTCCGACCACTGGCACGCCCAGCCAGTCTGCTTCCGCTGTTCAGTGTGTGCGGTGTCACTGTTGGGTAGGAAGATCACCCGCAAGGACGGATTCATCCTGTGCAGTACAAGCTGCAGCCTTCTTGCCTGTAAGAAGAGCACTCTGGTGTGAATCCTACGAAAAAGTGGCAATCAAGTCGGGATGTTATCAGAATGTAGACTGATGTGTTATTGAAAGAGTTTTTACTTTTGCAATAACCGTTCCCTTACTATCCGGAGGAGGGGTTAAGAAGATCTTCAAGAAAGGATGAAAATTTAGCAGGTCGGAGGGTGGGAGGCAAACACCCGAAATACCAAGAATAAGGCACACCAAAACTTCATGAAAAATTACCTTTAGGAAATTCATTCATTTTTAAAATTTTGCCCTGATAATTTTTCATAAGCACAAGCGGACGGAGTTGCAGCTGGCACGGAAAATGTCCTCGAGGTTGACCCATGCTCCCTGGATGGTCGTAGTTTCTTCTGGTGATATAGGTGGCATCCCTCTTCACCATCCCCTGCATTGCAAAGTCTATGAGGTTGCGTCTGGTGACTAGGGACGCCACCAAGTCTTTGGCCAAAAGTGCTGAAAAAAGTTCTCTCATTAACTTTAATGTGACTGAGTGCCAATGAAGTTCCACGTCCCTTTCAGTGCCAACTCGGAAGACACGTTGCAGATCTTGACCGTTTCGTCCATTGCTATTTTTCTTCCAAAACTTGGTATTTGTTGACGTCCTACCGTCCAATTTCACCGACACTTTTTAACTTAGTGCCATTAAGAGGAGCATACGAAGATGACCTACGCAGAAACCGTCAGTGGCAGGTAAAAACATAATGTTCGTAGAAACCCCAAGTGGCACTTAAAAGAATGATGTACGCAGAAATCTCTCAAGAAATTATCTGAGCCTCCGCTGGAGTTTGGAAGAACTGTTTCTTACCGCGATTTCTTACTAGACGAGATGTCCTGACAAAAATATCTTTTCAACTGTTTGACGAAATACGCTGTGATATTGCAATAAATCGAATCACCTCAGCAGTTATGCAAACACACACGTATGTAAAGTTCGTAGTGCTTACACCGTACATACGTGCCGCCATATTCCAGTTTCTCATGGTATACGAGTGCGGCATTATACATAGAGAGAAACGTGACTAAGAGTCGCACCAGTGAGCACATCACAATTACTAGGTAAGAGAACCTGTAGAAAGAGCGATCATACGTTCTGCTCAGCGCGGCAGAAGATTCTTGATTACATAGGAAGACAACGTCAAAGTCGACATCAATTCCTTGACACAGTGCATGAACTCAATTTCTAGCGGGAAATTCGGACAACGGGGAGAAAAACCTGACCCCCGAGGCCCCTTGCTTATGACTAGGGCCCTCAGAAGTATTGAAAGCAATATTAAAATTTTTTTTTAAATATTTTGCCTTTTTTGCCAAATGTTCAGTATTCCAGGATTCTGAGGAAATTTTAAAAAAGTTTGCACAGAGAAACTTTCGAGATTGGATTCTCGCAAATCCAGTGTACAGTCCTGGCTGTAAGTAATTGCATCAGGCATGGTGGCACCTCATATGCTGTACTGAAACATGTTGAAGTGGAATTTTGATGTGGAATGTGTAGCTGTGACACTGGGACACAATGTTGAGTACACAGGTCAATGTTGAGGCTACCCATTTTGGTGCTAGTGTGCTCAAAAGGAAGCCACCAGGAGGGGGGCCATGCCAAACAGAAGAGAAATTTGGCATTTTTAGGGGGTAAACATGGATGGAATTGACTGAAATTTTCATGGAAGAATCCAGACCCAAAGGCAGACATTTTCCAGTGGGATTCAATCCGCAGGTCCTCCTGGGCTATGAGCAAGCATGCAGAAACCCCATGTACAGGTCGAGAGGTTGCTAGGTTCCATGAAGCAACAAAAAGAGAGTGACAGGGTGACAACTTGACATGTAAACAAAACTCATTGATGAGAGTTGGGAAACCTCATCCATTCGCTGCTGGTAATTGCCACTGAGTCATTTGCTAGCACTGATTTCTAGTGCCTATTATGATCTTGCCTAAGTGCCTACAATCTCACACCTAGGGACAAGGAACAGAGGAAAGAATGTCCAGAGGAGCTGCTGAGACATTTATGGGATGGCCCAGGTCCTAAAATCTTTCTGGATGAGGCAAAGATGGAGCTAAATCCTTATCTGAACTCAACCAAGGACAGGTACTGTTGTGACTTTTGCAGCCATCATCTGCATCATTCACATTGTTGATGTTATTCTTCAGAGTCATCGAGGCAGTGGCAGGTGATGCTGGAGATGCTGGCATCAATGGCTGTCGATGTAGTGACAACCTCATAGTGCTGGGTGTCTTCATTTGAGATGGCAGGTCATGGTGTCATGTCTTTTGGCAACATGAGACAGTGAATGCATGCCAATTCATTACTGCCATGTAGCCATTCTTAACTTGGTTGAGAGCTGCTGTCATTGAGGAAAACAGGTATTGACAGACTGATCTAAGTTGATTAAACATAACATGACATTACAAACAGCCTCCTCTTCATGGACAGAGCACCAGTGCACACTGCAAATGCCACACAGGCTGCCATGTCTGAGGCCATGGATGAGGTCAGGGGAGCATTGGTTGGTAAGTCCCAATAGCCAGCACACTCCCCTGACCTCAATCAACTGGACTTCATGGCGTGGGACCCCCTTTGATGAGCAGTCTGTGGACCAAGAGGGGTCCCAAACTTACATGTCCACGAGAAGCAAATCAAGGCAGTATGTGTGAAATGTAAACATTGTATTATTGGAAGTTTCTTTATTTCTTTTAAGGAGTGGCACATCTTCACTCCAGACATGGTGCTGCAGGCATGCCAGCACTTTTGCAACTGTGTTGAGAGTTGTGCGCGATGACAGTGGCTAATGGAAGGTCACCATCACAACTGCTGACATGTCAATAAACATTGATTGCCCTCTGCAGTAGGAAATCTTGCAGTCCAGATCAGACTCAGCAGTAGCAAATGTGGCAGCCCAGTTCATTGACCACAGCAGTAGTCAAGTAACAAATGTGGCAGTCCAGATCGAAGTACAGTGCTGGGCACCAAAAGGGTTACAAGAAGTCATAAGTTATAGAACAGGAACCCTTTGTCAGATTGAGCTGCTTCACACGGCATTGGAGAGAACAGACAAATCTGAACCGGTTTTGTTGCAACAATATTGAGCTGTGATTAACAATGGCAACACCAGAGGTAAAGTGACAAAGGATCTCAGATTTGATCAACACCCAAATGTAGACAAATGAGATCTGCTGCATCATCAGCTGCTCCCGCAATCTGGTGGGCAAGGTGAAGAAGCTCAGGAAGGATGGGAAGGACTTAAGCAGGAAGAAGGGCAGTGGAGGACATAACAAAAAGATCACTGATGACTTCCTGAAGGACCTGAAGATGAAGATCAATGCCAACCCAACAACCAGCATTGGGAACCTGGGCAAGTCCACTAGCATCTCAAGGAGGAGCATTGGGAGGGCCAGTTCCTTCCCGGGCATGAAGTCCTTTGTGAGGAGGAAGAGGCAGCTCCTCTCAGAGAGGACAAGGGCCACCAGGATTGCCAAAGGAAGAAAGCTTTGCTCGTGGATGGAGCACAACAGGTCAACAATTCAGATCTTCTCCAATGAGAAGCTGTGGATGGCGGAGCTGGCCAGGAATTCCCAGAATGACTGGTACCTGGCCTACTGAGTGGAAGAGGTGCTGCCACTTTACCGGATGAAGCATCCACAGACTGCGATGATGATCGGAGTCGTGGCGAGCAATGGCGCAAGGAACGCTGGTTCAAGAAGAGAGCAGGATTGACACCGCACAGGATTGACAGGACTGACATCACACCTGAAGGTGCTCCAGAATGTTGTGAAGCCGTGCATTGAGCAGACCTTTCCCAATGATTGCTACATTTGGCAACAGGACTCTGCCCCCCAGTCGCAAGAGCAAGAAGGTGCAGAAGTGGTGCAAGAAGAATATGGAGAAGTTCCGGCCCTGGTCAATGTGGCCACCTCTGAGCCCAGATTGCTCTCCCTTTGACTACGCCTTCTAGGGCGAAGTGGGCTGCAATGTCCAATGACTATGTCCGCAAGTTGTGCAAGGCCTTCCGGCCGAGGGTCAAGGCCATGTTGGCCACCAGAGGAGGACATTATGAGCATTACGCAGCTGAGGGGTCCAATAAATCCTTGTGAAAATCCCGTTGCTCTCAGTGTTATGCTTATTGAGGTTCAGGCTGATGTAGATCTTAGGGAACTTTGTAACCCTTTGGTGCCCAGCACTGTAGCAAATATGGCAGTCCAGATCTTGGCTGTTCCGATCGTCCTCAGACCTGATCAGACTCAGCAGTGGTGTGAGAAGACGGTCCAGATGGCCGTCATCGGCAGGAGCTAGAGAAGAAAGTCCGGATGGCCATCATTGGCAGGAGTGAGAAATGGCGAAGGCAGACCTGATCAGAATCAGCAGTAGCGAATGTGGCAGTCCTGATCTTTGTACAAAGCAGTAGCGAAGAAGCAGATGTGGCAGTCCAGATCTTTCTACAAAGCATCAGCGAAGAAGCAAATGTGGCAGTCCAGATCTTTGTGCAAAACAGCAGCGAAGAAGCAAATGTGGCAGTCCAGATCTTTGTGCAAAACAGCAGCGAAGAAGCAAATGTGGCAGTCCAGATCTTTGAACAAAGCAGTAGCGAAGAAGCAAATGTAGCAGCCCAGATATTGGCCATTCTGATCGTCCTCGGACCTGATCACACTCAGTAGTAGTGAGAGCGGCAGTCCACATCAAGATTTCCTGACTGTTGTCGATGAGTCTTGTTTACATGTCGAGTTGTCGCCCTGTCACTCTCTTTTTGTTGCTTCATGGAACCTAGCAACTTCTCGACCTGTACACGGGGTTTCTGCATGCTTTTTACGGTTGAAAAAGGGAAGAGATTAATTGTGTAGGTTTTAGGTCTTTGGCAAGTAACAGTCAATAGCGAAATCTCTCACTTTGTGAGAAAAGGGAGCTGTTTTTCCCTTCTTAATCACACTTTGAATGACATGGAGTCCGAGTCCTCAAAATTTCCGAGCCTTTGAAGGAAATGTCGCTGTATCTCTGCAATTTATTGACTGCATCTTGGAGTTTGACTTTGGATTGATTGACTCTGCAACTGGATTAGAAATCGCTTTTTCCGGACAAGAATAGAGAAAGTCGGACTTTCTTGCCTGAACTTGACTGACAATGTTCGTCTACTGCAGAATGCTTAGTTCTCCTCGGTGGTTGTTGCACACGATCCGAGTCTGTCAATATCGGGAGGATAGATATAGATATAATTTTTAGTTACAACTTCTGGGTTTGCATGTTGCTCAAGTTTTGTTGGACGTTACCTGAGCCGCGAAAATTGCCTGTCCTGACTTGGTCAGCTAACTTGAGTTGATATCTTCTTGTCTGATGGCTGATAATAGACTGGGAAGTTGAATTTGGACAGATTTGGACAGACAATCAGACCCTTATGCAGTAGAACAGGATGGCCAAGGTTAATTGATACTCGACTGCAAACTGATGTTATACTAACATATATAAATAATAACTGCCAACTTTTTTCCCCTGGAAACCGACAAAACGGTGATGATGGACGGCTAGGCGTGCAGGTTATCCACAAGCAACTTCTGCCCAATGCGTGTCCCAAAGCATCGTCTTGTGTCGTCGAGTAATTTCCCTCCGGATAAGTTGGCTGTCCATGGCGCCCCGATGTCCCTCATGACATCCAAATAGATCTGACCAGTGACCTGCACTCTGACATAACAGAGATGTTGGATCTTAGTTGGAGAAATCAACCACTCCTTATCCATTTAGGTGGTGCTTGACGAAGTTTCAACAACGCTTGTTTTGCTTTGAAGCCAAGAAAACAATTTTTACGAAAAGGTCACACAACTCAGGAGTTTCTTAAATTTTTATGTTACAGAAATATACAAAATTAGGTGTAAGTTGGTTCTGGCCACGCCGTACAGTCCATGGATTTTGAGCATATTTGTGGGTCGTGAAACGTATATTCAAATTTCCCACCAAAACATGACTCATGCTGGTCGCTGAAAGAGATGTGGCTCGAGTCATACAAGCGGCCGGATCAGTGAGTCATGACTCGAGCTGGTGGCTGAGAGACCACCATGAATTGGACACAGAAAGATGAAAAGTTCCTGCTGAAACATGTTGTGATCCTGTCAAGAAGCAGCTGGGCCAGTGAGTTAAGCTAGTGACTGAGAGGCCGGCTGTAAGCTGTAAAGCGAGTTTTGAATAACTTTTCTTTAATTTGTTGGTTGTTTCTGCAGATTTTTCCTCTTTCTGATGTTTTTACATCACCCTGCTCGCTCGGTTGGTAAGGCATAAAAACATTGTTTATTAAACTTTTCGCACCACCAGCGGAATATGACCCTAACCTCATTCTTGATCACTTCACACCCAAGTCTCTCAAGCCTGAATATCGGAGTGGTGCCATCATTGGGCTTGCGGTTTGACAACACCTATTGCAGATGGAAAGTGGGAATGCCAAGCAGAAAAGATATCGAAATGGGTCTTTGGCACAGCAAAGCGAGTAAGAGAAGAAGCCGATCAGATGGCGCTTGTAGCATGGGATGGTTACCGAATGTTTACTTTTCACTTGATTCCCCTCCCTCATGCCCATTTCGTTTCGGCACCACAATGGCTCTACTCCACCCCTTGTAGTGCCAACTTGTGGGGGAACAGTGCAACTACCAATGAAACAACCCCATAAGTTGACGCTAGTCTAGCGCCACTGCCACGGGGTGGCCCTGAACAGGGCCATATATCGCTTTCAGTCACCAAGTGGTGGGATGGGTTGTTGGTATAGAGCTATACTCCGACGAGCTTTCTCATGCATGCAGCATAGAGCCTTACTTCGTCATAGACGCCCTGTCAAGCCTCAGTCAGTGTTGGGACAATTCCAGCAGAATTAAGCTAACCTCACTGGAGCCAATGGTACTAGAGAGTCAAGACGTCAGAGCAGGGGCGATGTGAGAACCACATTTTTCACTTGTACATGTACAGGGACTACTGTACATGGGACTGCCACTGTTACAATAGAGTCTGACGGCCTTGGACTAACACTTTCGACTGTGTACACAGGGCGGGCACTATTTGTCTTGAATCTGTGCTCCCCACTTGAAGTAAATCTGCCGGCGACACAATAGCTCAGCCCCTGGAGCGACATTCACAGAAGTCAGCGCTTTGCTCAGGCTGAACTTGTAAGTGGTTTCGCTTTCAATTACTAATTTAACGAGACATTTAGAGTGATTTTTGAAGCAGTATCTGAAGCCGAATTGGTACTTGCGCCACTGCTTTTTTCACATCCGGCACAAGCGAAGCAGTTCAGAGAACACAACATGAACTGCAGATAGACATCTCCAACTCCGCTGGGGCAAACATCCTATAGTGAGTCACTTAAAAAAGTGTTATTTAGAGGAGAATTATCTTGAAATTTCACTTCGGGTAACTACTTTAGAGTATCCACCTCGCGCTTAAGCGCTCCATCAGTGTCAAAGTTGATCATTAGGTCAGCTAGTGCAGAGCACTGATTTCATCTTGCAGCCCTCTTAGAAGGAGGGTTGGTGGGGATGCTGACTAGCATTTTGCTTACTTTCATAATTCGAATACTTTTCTGAGCAAGAATACTTTTCTTTTTTAAGTGACTCTTTCCAAGGTCTCGAAGCCGACAAAAATTCCTTGCCGCCCATGTAAGTAACCCTTGTTTTTATGCACTTACAGTGGAGCTCTGCGTTGATTCATTTTCAAGCCAAGGAATGCTCACCCTGTCGACAGTGCAGCACAAGCATTCGAGCGGAAAAACAGGGCAAATTCTTCCTAACCTCTAGTTTCGTAGCGCTTTTTGCTCCAACGCAATCTGTCTCAAAAAAAGCGGACGCTTTTTTCGCCGTATCGTATGTATCCGAGGCTCTATCTGCTGTGCACTGTGTAAGGTACTACAGCGGGACATGTACAATACGTACATGTAGAGTGAGGCATGTACTGCTTCCAGGACATGGTGAGTGCAATTTCTTTTTCCACTGAAATCATTTTGAGTACGTCAGCAAGGCCCAGCAGTGTCTTGTTGCCAGTTTGGCAGTGGTAACGTTACGTAGCGTCCAACATCGAAGAACAAAAAATCTTGGCACTCAGTGCTGAGAAAGTCGTAAAAAAGCCTGGTCGCTTTCTACTTATATCGACTACACAGCGGCAACATAGACTGTGTCAATATCATTTAGCCTTCCCTGGAAGAAGAAAGCACAGTCCTATTTCCCACCAACATGTCACATAAGCCCAAAGCTATCTCGAGTGTGTCTGGGACCACAGCAGTTCCTCAAAGACTCTGCACGTCTTCTTTGCTGCCATCCATTCGCCTATAACCTTGTTATTTCACTCGGGTAAGTACGAAGAACCCTTTACTCTTTTTTGTTTCTTCCTTGCAACTCCTACCAGTTTTGAGCCCAGCAGCTGGCGCACTCAAAATTGTTCTGCAAATGAAACTGTGTAGCTTTTCAAGAGGTCTCGATCAGGCTCATGCCCCAGGGTCACGAGAGCCTGCACATCGACGAGAGCAATGCCTGCTACTCGAGCACAGAGTTGCTGACTCCATGCATCCGTGTACTCCTCAGCTGGTGCTGCTCTGGACTACGCGTTGTCAGTGCCAACCCATGCACGTCAGTGTGTGTGGGACACTTACAGGCGTTGAGGAAATCCAACAATGCTACCATTACCGTGATCTGGTGACAAACGTAGTTGCTTGATTGCCAAGGTGCGTAAATCCAAAGTTAAGTGGAGATTACCACACATCCCCACAGTAAAACAGGAGCCACAGACTAAACGAGCCTAGCTGCAGCCTCAAGGACTCTCTGCTGTCGTACAGAAGTCACTTCTCCCAGGGGAAACGTACGCAGAACTAGTGCAGTTGCAAAGGGTTAAAGCAAGAAAGCAGGAACAAAAGTAAAAAGCCAGACAAGTTTAGTTGCTCTTACTAGCAATGTACGTTACACGGTTATTAAGCCGCGAGAATACGAGGAATGAGGTGGTGACGCGAGGACACTTATCTAAATTCTACCCGTCTTTTCGCTCCAAACAAACAAACAAGTTGTGGACGGACTCCGCGGGGGGCCAAATATCGATTTCCCTGTCCTTGACATTGGCGGACGCACGCAAAACAGCCAGAAGATGACATGAGCAGTTTCACATTTTTGGCCAAAAAAGAGGAGAGGGAAGAAGATAGAAATAGTTCCCTAGGTAGGAGTGTGTTTCTCATTGGCGTGTCAGCAAGTTATGTCCTCAACACCTTTGGCCTCCACAGGAAAAAGCATTTTTTTCCTGATTAGTTCTAGGTTTCATGACCTGCTGGTGTTGCTGTGTTTTTACAAAAATTGGCTAAGACTGTTGCCACTAAAGTAAGTGAATGAAAGTGAAGGTCTCAACCTTTTCAGAACAAAAATGAGTCGTGGGCAAAGTTTTGTCTTGCCTAATTCGGCACTTCTCTAAGAAGTGATTGGTAAGCTATTATACTGGATTCTTGACTTGTACCGCTTTTTGTGATTCTTGACAGTAGTTTCTTTGTCGATTTTTTACTGAGACATGCCTTTCTTTTTTTAGTTTGCCCGACATGAATTGATATGTGAAGGCTGTGGCCTTCCATCCACATCCCTTTCATAAGAAAGACTGAAAATGCTGCAGAGATCAGTTCGTGACCATGATCAATTCAAGGTCAGTATTTGAGAAGGTTTTGACTTCTGAAGAAGTCAGAAAGATCTGTGAAGCCATTTTCGTCCAAGTCTGGAAATGCAATACTCCAGGTGCCAATTGCTGTAACGAGGCAACCTTGTATATTTAACATTTTGTATGAATGAAATGCAGCTGAATTTTGTAGATCTGTCATTCTCCTTTCAAAATATGACTTAGGTGTTGCATAATTTCTTTAATTTTTGGTACTATTATGCTTTCCTGTGAATTTGAAAAGGGTCGGGCTCTGTTTTTGAAGGCACGCCTGCTCTGATACACATGATGTCAATACATCAACTTCTGGAGTAGATAATGACGTCTCTAGTTTAAGAAAGGGAGCCTAAAATTTTTTGTCTAGCACCCTTCTGTCCAACATTACTAGGTCAGATTTTAAAAATGAGACTGATCAAGTCAACATCCATTTGTTGGAGAAGATACGCACACGGTCCAGGATGGATGTTTTTTCTTGGGGCGGGTAAAGTTATTTTAGTGCTCTCAAAAGGTCTCCTCCCTGAGTGACTGATGCGTGATGAGGAGACTGAAGTACGCAAGATTGATGATAATTTTCTGTGCAAGTTTATGTGTGATTTTTAGAAAATTAGCAGAGAAAGCGGTAAACTATACGTATAAGTATACATCTAGCTTCTTAAGCGAACTAACGCATTACAGCCGACTCCAGAAATCTGTTTGGCATGCTTTGTAGGTTTGTAAGCGATTGAGAACACTGGTGGACTCGCCACGCCAGACATCTGAGTCTACTAAGTGCTTAGATGTTTGCCACTAAATCGGGGCAGGAAAAGACCCAATCCAGGGTTACTCCTTCCCTCTGCTTAGGCATCAATCCTTAGCAGAGACCCCAGTAACGAACAAACAAACAAGCGATTGAGAAATATGTTTTTACCCTTCTTATAGCAAGTCTTGTCGCTAAGGCCAAGCGGGCAAACTGTCATGTGCGTTTTTACTCACCTAAGCGAATGTGCATGAAACTAGAAAGGAAACACTGTTTGTTCTGTCCTGAAAAGTCGATGAGAATAAGAATGATTTGGCTGCAACCAACAGGGGACCCAAATTCAGTGCTTGGTGCACAAAAATAGAAGCTGTGCTTACTCGATGTCCTTCCCATGCTTCTCCTAGTAAAATCATACACATTCCCAAGAGCCAATAGTAATGATCGTCAAACACACAATCATAATAAAATTTACAACAAACTCCTACATTTTCTTCTACGGCCCGTAGTTCGAAGCAAAGCAAATATGCTTCCCTTCAAGAAAGGAGATAATATTTTCAAATCCATCCATGATAAGTTACAACCAGTAAAAAATTCTCTGCGTGTGTGCGTGATCAAGCTGGAGGGCGGAAAAAAGGTTAGTCTGACCTCCTCTCAGGCGTGCGCATGTTCACTGTGTTACACAGTAACTTCTTTGACGAAGGGACTCCATTGATCATCCTAGAGTTGACCGCGCTTGAAGAAATCATTCAACTTTGACTTAAGCATGTCAGCAAATATACTACTACAGACTTCCATTACTTTCGTTCCACACTGTATCCTGTGTCTGGAACCTGATATAAAGTAAATCACATACTTTTCCGCTCTCTACACTTGGTCCCCATCAGTCTCCCTCTCGTCCCACGTGGCACGAGAATGATCAGTTTCAGACAGTGTTGCCAGGTGGTTGCTATGGTGCAGAGCCAAACTGGTCCCCAGAAGAGTCGAACAGAAAATAGTAAGCGATCAGGTTAGAAAAAAGTCAAACATTGAATAAACCTTAAACAAGATACAGTCATGAGTGAAGAGTAAAAGACAAATTTCTGAAATGTGGCTTTCAAAAGAGCCGTCTGGCAATCCTACTTCCACGTACTGTTGCTCTCTGCGTCGTAAAGCGCACTTTTTGGACGGCCCAGCCCGCCCAGTTCCCCTTGTAGTGTACTCAAGTACAATGGACTTGAAAGCAAAGTTCGATGTTGACCCCAGGCTCGAAGGTTCCTGTTCAGGCAGCACCGCGAGTCCGCATGACCGGTGGAGGCGACGAAAGCAAATGTTCAAGGTCATCAGGGTGGGAAAAATTTGGCGCCCCAAACTTTTTTTAATGCCTACTCCCTTTGATGGGTCTTCACTCTTAGCTTGGAGAACTTTTCTGCTTGCGTCCTGAATAAATTTAAAAGTAGCTTTTATCGATGTCTGCTTCAAGCGCCTACAGGGGTTTCAAAACAATAAAAGCTGAAGTGAGGGATGACGAAACACCTTTGATCTTTTCTGCCACGATATTTTTGGACATCAATTTGTGACATTGTGCAAGTCCTAATGGTGACCAGTTTCGCGTACTTTCTGACCACCACTGCAGACACACAAGGCTGAGCTGAATCCATAGAGTACATGGCAAATTTAGAGTCCATAGTGCGTCTTTTGCAAAATGATACCCTGTCCTTGATATTAAAATGTCACCAAAATTTCCCGAGTGAAAGAAAGTGGAGAGTGATACAAAGGTCTCATCTTAACTTTGCGTCTTTGCTTTTAGCATCAAGTAGTCTGTTTGTTAATTTAAATCAACCAATTTCCTTACTTTCTTTTGTTTGGAATGTATGATGACGTTGACACTTTCTTTGCGGTTGTTATCTTTGCTAGATCTTGTTCAGTAGACCTTGATGATATTTGGATCACAATGAAAAAAGCTTTTATAAGATTTGGCGCAAATCCCCATCAACCCATCGATGTCAAATTTCCCAAGCACTGGAAGTACGCACATATTTCAGTAGAGAGCACGTACCATGATCAAGTGCAGAAGTCACGAGAAAGTACGAGCGAAGACTGATGGGAACTTACGTACACTTTTGTTCGTGGTACTCTGGTGTCGCGTACACTCCGCACCAAAAAAGATGACACTCCGATGTGGGCTTTTGTCAAGGATAAATGGATAAATGTCATATTTGACCAGCAGGCAACAACAGCAGTGCCATTAGCAGTGTGGAATACCACATTGAACGCCTCTTGTAATTGCATTCTCCGGCTTAGACACAACCGCTCAACCTCTGAACCTCCAATACGCAGCATTAACTGTGCTATTGTACACTGGTGCTGTTACTACGTACTAGTCTAAATTAGGCCAAACTAATCCTATGCCAACACTTTTGTTCTAATATTCGCTCTGCCGCACTTTTGCTATAGACAACAGTACCACAAGACGCGTTCGTAGTGCAGTAGGCACAAGCGAGGCCGAGACAGGTAGAATCAAGGATTTTATGAAATGTTAATGTCGAAATATCGGACAAACTTTCTTCGCGGCTGTACTATTTTGGCACTGCACGACTATACAAAAAGTCAGTTGAAACGTCAATAGACCCTACGTAACCGTAATTGCTCTGATGAATGACAGCGTGCAAAATCTCGGGCCCGTCAATAATTGCATGGACTGTTCCTCCTCCTACAGTTCCCCTGCTTTCTTGTATCAGGTCAAACCTGGCTCTCAGGTAGGAAAGCACTGTCAACTAAGCAGCCAGTCCAGCTCTACAGTCTTCAGAGTGTCGTTTCGGGCATGCGAGTGCACGTCTGCTGCCAGACGATCGCGCACTGAGCTACACTCTCCTACATACATCGTCAAGTAAGCGTTCCACAATCTTCTTTGATCAGGAAGTACCACATGGGCTAGGACAGCCAAAAGTAGCCTTCGACTTCTTACTGCTTGGCAAGAGACAATCTGTACCTGTGGCTCACGTCATGTTCAGGCAACAAGTCATCAAGTGTCTCTCGTGCTCTTTGGTCTGTCTTTAACCTCGTCATAGACCAATGCATAAGTAGACGCTAAAAGCCGACCCACACAATCTTGTTGGCTGCAACTGCTCCTAAACTTCCACTAGTAGATGTGAGAGGTAGAGCAGATTACGGTAGGTCTTTACTTACCTACCAAACCTTTGTTATCTCTTGTGTGTACGCTTACACTACTTACAGTCTGTACTTTCTTTACAGGATGTCGTCGATTGTGACGCTGCCCTCACACATGGCGGGCTTCTTGCACGAGCTGGGCCCCCCGGCCTCCGGCGTCTACAGCTACGTGTCATACCCAACAGTGCTGCCTCCCAACAATCACAGTCGATACCAGCGTTACCGCAACAGCGACATCAACTCAGGCTCATCGGGAGGCTTCAGTAGCGGCGGTGCTAACAGCGGACCCGTCAATATCATGCACGACCCCCGCGTCGTCCGAGGCAACACCTACAGCCAGCGGCCGGTGCGTACGGGAAATGTGTTTCCCGGCAACAGGATCCGAAAGGTGGAGAGGCAGTCCTATGTGAAGAAGCGGATGCTTCCCAGCATCGGCTCTTCGGCGCGACCCGGCGTTGACAACCACCGACCTCTATCTTCCGAGGACGGCTTCACAGCAGCCAGGGCCAGGGTCCGGAAGCGACTTTCTCACCTCCAACAGGACCAGGAAGAGAAAAATCAGAGGAAGCATCTGGACATCCAGACGGAGCAGTGGCTGGAGGAGATCAAGGATCGTGCGCCAGAGGCTGAGGCAGCAGTGCAGACGGAGGAGAGCGGCGAGGCGGCCGTCGCACCTGTGAGAGAGCTTGCACCCGTGGCCACTATCGACAGAGCCACTCAAGTCCTGCCCGACGACCCAGAGCTCTTTGACTTTGACGAAGAAGTGACACTCGTACTTGAAGCGGTCGTCGGCAGGACGGTGGAACAGAGTTTGCTAGAGGTGCTGGAGGAGGAAGAAGATTACCTTGCCGCCACCAGATGACATGAGGAAGCACTCGTGCACATGCGCCGAAGTCGTTAACCACTGATATGTTAACATTTTTCTGGAAAATCTGAAAAGCTATTCTCGCAACCTCGTCATATTTTCCCCCCGCAACGTGAGGAAAGGAGCAACGTCCTGGAACATGGGCAGGCTAGGAACCGCTGCCTTCGTCCGAGTGAGTGTGGAAGGGGAAATAATCATTACATCCCCTTCAATAGTCGAGAGCTCCCACCTCAACGTCCTCCTCGGCGACAAGACTAATGACGTGTCGAAAAATCGGCTGGAAATTGCCCACATTTGGTGTGAGAGGTGCAAAGAAACAGAAGAGAGAATGATATTTCCACATGTTTTTGCACTCTTGCTTAACCCTCAGACCCGCGCACGCACCCACGCACGTACACACACGCACGTGATGGATGGGTGGAGAGGGCGAGCGCAATATAATTCTCAGCAGGAGAAAAAAAAAAGAAGAATATATATTCATGACGAAATCAGGTTAGCACGCAGGCACTCACAGATATATTCGCCATGCTATTTTTTACGCACTCCACAAGATAGAGGAGGAGCGTCAGATATATGCAGATATGCCGAGTGTGTGTATGAAAAATAGGACGGCAGGGGCGAAGTAAGGGCGAGGCTACGCTTCCCAAATGTGACACTCTGGCAAAATGTGTGTATTTCTCAGGGAAAAGAAAGCAGCGAGAATTCGTTCTCTCTGTGCTCTACGCAAATGCGCACACGTCATCTTTTCTCTTCCTCGTCTCTCTGTTCTTTTTTGAACTTATTTCGAGCGTGAGATTTAGACTGTCAAAACTGCCACCCCAGCGAATCCTTTCCAATCTCTCCTTTCTCATGCATGGAAGGAGTTTTTCTTATCCCGACAGGAAATTAGACCGCTCCTCTTTCCTTGACAGCATCAGCCCTTCTCTTTCTTCTTTTTTTTCGTATATTCAATCGAGAGAGGTCCTTCTCATCCTCTCCACATGTCAGCGACAGCAAGGGCGCTGAAGAGGCCTTTTCTCATCCTCCTCCAGACATTGATGTGTCACTCGCTCTGGGTTGGGCGGCGTTTCGTCCACCATTCTCGGGTACTTGGATGCTTGGAGGAGAGTGTGTCAAAAGTGTCTCATGCTGGCGGCCCCTCCGGCCGGCCGGCCCGAGAGAGACGCAGGCAGACGCAGGCACACGCAGGCACACGCAGGCACACGCAGGCACACGCAGGCACACGCAGGCACACGCAGGCACACGCAGGCACACGCAGGCACACGCAGGCACACGCAG
>JAAUXU010075278.1_pt1 | contig 18565 bp, 12 predicted proteins | sample 7278151 | NCBI WGS metagenome assembly JAAUXU01 (sample SAMN14350113, study PRJNA611818) | marine sediment metagenome | isolation source: surface marine sediment (1.8m) | place: French Polynesia: Moorea | collected 2018-08 | reverse complement strand
TACCTTTGCACACCTTGGAAAAAACATCGGCAGGTTTGGAACCACACCCATTGCATACAGGGTGTGTGTGGTAGCGGGGAGTATACTGCTTACCCCCCCCCCCCCCCACACACACACACACACCACGAGGTGATTAAAATTTGCCCATTTGCTACTGAAATCGTATGGAAATCACTGTTCTAAGCGTTTCACAGCTGGGGGCGAACACTTATGAAGATCACTGTAAGTGCAAAGTATGTGCTATTGGTCAAGGAAATCAAGCTAGCAGCCATTTGGGGACAGAAATCCATACTATTTGTTAGGCAATAGAATGTAATAAAAACTCCAGGGTTCATCCAAAATTCCCAAGTTCTCTTGGTCAAGGTGACCCCTTTGACTGGGGTACTGTGAAGGAACCAGTTGTAGACCCTGAGCCTGCACAAGACACGGAGGCCATAACTTGACTGAGATGTGGTGCTGCAAATCCGTGATCCTGCTATAGGCCAGGCTTGGCAGGGTTACTGTGGTTGCTCCAACTTTAGATCTTCGGCCTGACCGCCAGCATCCTTGTCACGTGGCTGGCAGTAGCTGGATTGAAGACAGCAGTTGATCCGATATTGATGTTCACTCTTGGACCAAGATCTGTGGATGACGCATTTTATACGTCTGGCTCTGGTGTCCAAATGTCTAGCTGAGAAAGTCTGTTCTTCCACAAAGAATCTACCAACTGCTGGAACAATGGGAGAGAAGTTATCTCGCCATCCACTCACGTGTTTATGTTGTCCAGAAAGTCACTGCCGCGATTGCTCTTAGACTCAACCACTGTGTCTGCCACCCCTAGAACAGATTGCGCTTCAAGCCCCGCACAAGCGCTTCACGCAGACCTTGATCCACGCAAAAGCTGGACAGACGCACACGCGGCCCTCGCACTTTAAATATCAGCTTATTATAATTACTTGTTCTGGACAGACAGACAGACAGATGCACGCACAAACTTCTTCCTGCTTTTTATATATGATAAAAGTTTACTTTAAGGCTCGTGGAGTTTATGTCCACTTCACACGTGTACTTCACTCACTCAAAGAGAGACTCTTTTTGCGAGGAAGCCTTGGCCATGAAATAAAACGTTGAAACCCTCCTTCAGAGTTTACGACACCAGCTATTCTCTATTGTTGCCATTCCTTCCATCCTTCTTTGCCTAAGACCTGTCTTTGGATTTACTTCACTTTGGTTGAACAGTAATAAAAGGCTGCGCTGGCCATTTGTGATCTGCACTGTATTGGCCTTTAATCTGCGATATTGTCCAAAAGCGAAGCTAATGACGAATTGCTCAGGCCTCAAGTTTTCCAACGGTGTACGAAGAGTTTGTGTAGTTGCAGTATCACCAAAAAAGTAAGATTTGAAGTGAACAGGCCCTAGTTACGTAGTGAAGAATTAAGCATATGTTGTAAATTTTCTGTGTTCAAATCGCCAGCTCTGCTTTTACTGTGCAATATTGTGACATGAATAACCCGAAAAAAGTGAAGCTACTGCGAAACTTTTTCACCCTCCAACTTTCCAATGATACTAATAGGTTGGGTGTAGCTGCAGTTTCGAGATAGCTAGAAACAATGCACATTGGAAAGCAAAATCGATGGACGAAATGGCCAGCGCTGCCTTTTATATAATTTTCATCCAAAGTGAAGAAAGTAAGTTTATGATATTTGGAATAGGTCTATGCTGACTTTTGTTCTGCCTCCCCCCCCAAGTTGGGGATCTGTGGGCTCGCCCCCAGCAGGGGTCCTGTGGGCCGCACCCCCCAGGGAGAATGGGGAACCTAGCCCCCCCCAGCAATTTTTCTTTTTTTTTGCAATTTCACTACAAAAAAGTGCGATTTTTGGCCGTTCGAGCCGGTGTGCGCAGACTTCTGGTCGGCATGGTAGGTACATATCGACGAGCTGGCGATGATTCGATTATACTTTATAACAGCATCATAACAATTGGTCATCATCTTTATTTGCTTGGTCTAAAGCTCTCACCCACTTCTTTCACGCACTTAGTTTGCAATAATGCGGTTCTTCTCAGTCTTGGAGCTCTCTTTATTTCTCGTTTTCTACGTTGAGTGTGCTCGACACATGCACTATGGTACACTAGCTTAATTTGGAGGTAAAGGGCAGGAATCAAATCCACACCGACGTGACATGCGGTTGGGCAATGAAGCCGACTCCTGCGGACTTGTAAGGCTGGCCTTTGCTGGCTTTTGCCACAAGGCTGGCCTCGCAGGGTGAGTCAAAGTCAGGGTGTCGCAAAAAACGCCACTACAGTTTATGCTATGTCAACATGAAAGGCCATCCATATCTGAGAACGCCTCCAAGAGGTTTACGTTGATTGATATTCGACCCACAGAAGACAGAAACGGAGCCTTGGCCAGAAGATCAAGACTCTCTTTTGCCTGGTGATTCATAAAAAAATTAACGCTGAGATATCTTTTGGCAATAACATATTCATCAATTTTTCACAGCATTGCAGAGTGTTCAGCAGGCTGCACTCTGCAAAGATCACCCAGACCCAAGAGTGACACTAAGTGTGATAACACAATTACACATCTCGACTCATGCAGGGAGCAAACGGTATAAAGTGAAAAAACAATGCCACGATTATCACGAAAGTGCACACTGGGTCCGCAACATCCAGGAAACTGCCTTCAGTCTAATGAAGGCTTCGTCTTGCTCATTCACGCGGAATTCCTGCCCATGGCAATTACGCAGCAGCTATGGGGGATCACGTGAAGGTGGAGCTTCAGGAGACCCAACCCATTATTGTGCCCTTCATGCAAGTCTTTCACGAGGTAGCTTTCGATAATGGCATAATTTTTGCTCTTACAAGGCTGACAAACAGTACTTTGGACCCATACGTGGCAAAATATACAGTGGACTTTTCTGATAGTGACGTTGTCACTATAAGGCACTTCTCGGTGACACCAGCTACATGCGGAGCATCATGATAAGGAGGGTCCACTGTAGCAACAGCAGTAGACTCCGACGCAACGGAAATTGCGACTATAAGCAGAGCCCAATGCTCTGAAGTACTGTTCTATCACTCCCACCATTTAGCTGTAACTAATAAAAGTACAGTACTTCAATTCCAGGTATGAGAGAATATTAAGATTGTGCAACACTCAAAGCCTTGGGACAGGTAAGACTACACAGTCGGACCAAAACCTGCAACTCCTTTGCCAATGTAGCGTTTTATGTGATGGCAGATTCTATTGGTGACAGCTGATTTTCTCAATCAGACATTTAGCAACCACCGGTGGCTGGTTTTTCATCAGCCGAAAGACATCAACTGTAGTTATATCTCATTGTCGGAGTCACATGCTTTTCTGTAAATTCATGTCAAGATGGCTGATCCCAGAATACATGAGGCTCAGACTGAACATGTCTGGTTAACAGATAATCTGATGGAGATGAACCATAGTCATTTGAACATGTCTATAAATAAAACTAAAGCCACACAATGATCTGTTGCTAAGCGTGAATTTGCAGATACTTTTGAGATGCCAACTTGCTGCTGTGCAGTCATGACTGTTCAACATGTAAAATGCGTTGCCTGCAGATCTTGGTCCAACAGTGTACTAACATGTTAACTATGTTTGCGACCAGGGAATTCATAGACCAGCTCCTGTGAAGGTCATGGTCATCTATCAGTAATGCACATTTTTATAAACATCTGTTTTGAGCGCTACAGTAAGACTCTGTAAAGTTTTAGCCGTCTTGGCTATTGCAATTGCTTAGTTTTTTCAGTCACCTTTTACGTGAGGCAGGACTTAGTGCGTGTGGTGAATATAAAGTGGATTCTGGAAATACTGTCTCCAGATGAAACATAACTCTGGCTGCATCATCCAAAACCTCTCTGTCCAAAATTTCTACTCAGTAGGTTATGTCGCCTATTCCTGTTATGCCGTCCAATTAGTGTGGACAACGGGGAAATTTGTATCACAGGAGCGGAAAGAGAACTTGAAAATTTTATTGACTTCTTAAATCGGTTTTGACTTAAAGAAAAGATTAAGAGTGGACTGCTTGACAGTGTTTCGGGTGACTGAAGACTGTACCCCAAAATTCAGTTTTTATACAAAAGCAAATTTTCCCTGCTTCATGAGTTAAAATTGGACATTTCCTCTTCCGGACCACATTCCTTCAAGCCCTCTACTCATATGAGTTCTCTGGTTATATTGTCCAAGGTGGGGAGTCCTTAGTGGGAATGCAACCAGAGTCCACTGTATTATACATATGTGTTCTGTTACTGAGTCAGAAGATGTGTTCACATGAAACATATATTTTTGACTGTCTAGTAGTATACAGTAGAGAGAAACATGTGAGATGCCGCAAGCATCTCTCTTAATGTTCAGCTCATTGGCATGTATACATACATACATATTTAAGGGAATAGAACATCTCCCTTCCTCCCTCCTGGGGGGGGGTGCATTCTATGTTACACATACCTTATTGTGTTATTTTACAAAAATGGCACCAAATATGAAAGCAAATAATAGTGTAATAATGAAGAGCACAACAGCAATGACCTCATTGAAGTTAATTATGAAGCAGCACTGCCATGCTTCCTTGTCTTGCACGTCATTTAACTTCCTGAATTTCATGCCAGTGACTGTATGCTCACGCAAATGATGATGCCTTCTGTTGTTGCATGGCTTGCAACATTGCGTAGGTGGAGGTGTTTGGTCTGGCTGGGTATTGGTAGATGCCTGGTCTGTTATATCTCATTGCTGCTGTCGGATTCTGCTGTGCTGACATATAGCTGCTTCTAGGGCCAGGGTAAGTTGGCACTGGTGCTGCTGCGGCTGCTGCAGCTGGCTCCCAGGGCTGTGAAGTGGGATCGTAAGTTGATGTAGTGGTACCATCTGGACATTGATGGTGGTTTTTCCACATTTTCTGCCAGGGTATCTTGCAGCACAGGAACAACACAAGTGTGATAAGACCACACAAAAATATTAGTCTTGCTGTAGGTGAGTGGAATTCTATTAGGTGAAGCCTGTTGGAGTTGTTGACTGTGTTTGCTTTAGTAGTTTTGATAGTGTTGTCCATTAAGCCCATTTGTCTTCACTGATCCATGGCTAGTTTCAAAGTAAGGTGCTTACGTGAAGGTGACCTTCTTAAGTAGCCGGGGGCTGCATCTCAAGGTAGGTGCCAGTGTGTCTGAATTTGTTGAATCCTCCTCTTTTGAGGGGGGTGTATTTTCGAGATGTACAGGTTTGAGAAATCGCCTGTTGCGCACTTTTTGGTGGCCATTTGGGAATAAGACAGTATACAACTTGCCATTGTTGCATTGATTCACTATAATGCCCAAAATATTCCACTTTTTTGAAATATGGTCCTGAATTCACACTTTTTGGCCTGTCTTTAATGGTTTCATATTCTTGGCTCGGCGATCAAATTTATTGTTTATGTTCGCATTTTTGCTTTCTTGTGCTCTCATAAGAGGGGAGTTGTGTCTTGGCCAGTAGACTTTGTCCAGTGCTGGTAATGCAGTTCTCAGGGTTCTCCCAAAGAATAGCTGATTGGGTGAATCCTGAGAAGTAGCAGGGGAATTGCGCCACTCACACAAACGCTTTTAGAAATCTGCACTAAAGGTGCTGCATTTTGAAAGCAGGGATTTCATATTTTTCACTGCAGCTTCTGCATGCCCATTGCTCTGAGCATTGTGCAGGGAAGAGAGCTCTGGTTGGATGTTGTAGTCCTGGCAGAACTTTTTGAAATCCTGACAAAATTGAGGTCCCCCATCTGTTCTAATTATTAGAGGGAACCCATATTGCAGGACCCAACCGTGTAAGGTAGATGTAATCACTTCTATGTTTAGGCAATGAAGTTAATGGATCCAGGGATATCCAGAATATCTATCTACCATTATTAGATAATGGTGAGTATTAAATTCAAAGATGTCGGCAGAGACCATTTCCATAGGGAAATTTGCCACAGAGGGTTGTAGTTTTTTGTGGCATTGTGATAGCCTCATTATTTGACAAGCTTCACATTTTTCCACTAGTGATGTGATATCAGATGTCATTCTTGGCCAATAGTACATTTGTCTAGCTGCCTGCAATGTCTTCATGATGCCATTGTGTGGTATGTGTAGGAGGTCCTTAATTTTGGCTTGGGCAGGTTTAGGAACAACTATTCTGCCTCCCAGGAGGATCAATGTGCCGTCAGTTGACAGTTGATGCCTGACACTTTTGAATGATCTTGCAGGGTGGTCAGCGGGTAGCTTAGCTAGTCTTTTATCCTTTTCCAATGCCTCCCGAATGGCAATGTAGTGTTCATCAATGCATGGTGTGATTTTGTCATGAACTGCCAAATTCACGGTAATGGCAAAGTATTCTGCTAACTCGTCATTTTCCTTGTCATCTTCCAGTGGTGTGAAAACCAGAGCACGTGATAGAGCATCTGCGATGAGGTGTGATTTGCCAGGAGCCCATGTGACATTGAATTGATAATCAGTCACCTTGTGCTGTAGTCTGGTGTTCTTTAAGGTGGGCAAGTCCTTGCTGAATACTCCCAATAGTGGGCAATGATCTGTAACTACTGTAAATGGGTTGGGGCACCCCAGAAGGTGATACTGATGCTCTGTAATGGCCCAAGTGATTGCTGGGCACTCCAACTCTACTGTAGCATACCTTTGCTCTGCTAGTTTAAGAGATCTGGAACTGCAGTGAAACAATGACATGAGGTCATCAGAATCAAATTGAGTTAGAGCATATCTGATGCCTTTGAGTCGCGATGCATCTGTCAGAAGGTGCATCTGGCAAAGTGGGTCAAAGTGCTGAATTGACATGTTCTTGATTATCACTTCTTTATTTTTGTCAAAATCATTTTACTGAGTGTCTGTCCAGAGGAAGGCTACCTCTTTTTTAAGCAATGCTTGAATGCTGGCAGTCATGTGGGCTACATCAGGAATGAAGATAGTCAGTTGGTTGATTAGCCCTAGGAATGAGCGTACCCCAGGAATGCCTGTAGGAGCTGGGAAGTCCCAAATTGCTCGTATCTTCTCATCTGGTGATATTCCCTCCTTAGAGATAAAGTATCCTGCAAATTAAATTGTATCCCCCATTTCTATCTTCTGCTTCGATATCATTATGCCATGCTCGCAGCATCTGTCCATGGTATTCCGCAGTCTATTCCATAAGGTGGGGTAGTCCGGTGCCTGAATTAAGATGTCATCAACTTCTTTTGCTACCCCTTCTAGGCCTGCGACTGCAGCATCTGAACGCATGTTCCATTTGTCTGTGCTGGATGACAGGCCCATTGGGGCTCTCTTGTACCGGTATTTTCGTGTCAGTAGCAGTATTGTTGTAAGATATGATGAATTTTCCTCCATGGGGATTTGGAAGTAACTCTTAAGTCCATCCAGCTTGATGAAAACTCTGGGGTCACTGCTTATTTGATTAATGATGTCCTTTGATGAGGGAAATGGGTGGACTGGTAGTGTAATTGTCATGGGTGACCCTTTCATTGGCTTTAAAGTTTCCCCTTTACCAAATGTGCCTAGGACATCAAAATACTGCTGGTGAAGTAGGGTGAGGATCTCCTCAGACAAATTGGGTGTGGCTGCTGAGTTAGCCTTGTTCAACCCTGTCACGTGGAGTCATCCCACACCTTCTCTGGACGAGCACTCCGCCACTAATCTTAATTGAACTCATCATAAGGCTGTGCATTCCGTAGATATAATACAGTATAAAGTAGTTCTCGAGGGAGCAGCCCTCCTCGAAGTTGAATAGGATCCCTACACACCGTTATGTTCAGTATCAAGTGAATTTCATTCGGTCAACGCAGTCGCGAATAAGCATCCTACGTTTACACTGAAACTTTTTAAAATCCTCGACTTTTCCGTACCATAAAGCCTCAACTCTCAATCGGTCTGAAGCTTGGGCTTGCCTAAGGCTACTTTTTGAGTTGATCTGACAAGTAAATCGTTCACTTATAAGGTGATACAGCGCTATTTAAGTAGGGCAAAAGAATTATGTAAAAAGTTTTGCACTGCGTGATGAAATAAAAACTACATCAACTCAAATCACTGTTGCTCTTTTCTTTGGGGGGGAGCAACAGAAGCGCTGTGTCTAAATGCATACTTTTTCTTGTCCCTGGAGCCGTGCATTCTCACAATTGGACTGCATTATAACATCTGATACTTAATATAAGCTTTTTTCCCTGTAATCACAGTTTTTTTGAGTAGCGTGGCTCATCATCACGACTCATCAGTTCTTAATGGCAAGGTCAGACCGTTGGCTGACTGAGCATGACAGGGTGTTTAAGTTAATCTTTCACGATAAGGTTAAGAGACTTTCCTCAGCGGCCACTTTAGAACACAAAATCAAAAATGTCCTTTTGAACGGAGAGAGAACTTCAGTGAAAGAAGTTGACAAAATGGAAAATATTCTCAGATTTTATTTTAATTCTTCCGCCTTCTTCCGATTTCGTTGTCTGTTTTGTTTTGTAAACTGGATCTAGCCGCAAAACGAAGAAACAGAATGATCAAGGCGGGTAATTTGAAAATCAGTGAAAAAAAGTAAAATCAGTGAGAAAAAGTTACTTTTTACTGTGAATGCTTGAATGGTGGAATAAAAGAACTTTTTTCACGATTTTTACTTTTTTCGTGATTTTCACGAAATTGTCCCATGCGTTCTGCAAAATGCATCAGACTTTCGTGGTCCCATTCCTCTGTAGATATCTTCTAGACTCTTTGTAGACACATCTGCATTTTTAGCACCTATTTCTGCCTTGATCTCCTCTGATGGTGGAAGCCACATTTCTGCCTGTCCTCAGAGTACTTTTTTCTAACTGTACTGAATTTCTCTATTTTGAAATATTCTGCTCTCGACATATAGTGAAGGCCAGGCCTCTATAGACACTCAGACCCTCATGGGTGTGCCTGAAAAAAAGTGAAAATGTTGGCGACTTTTTTTTCAGAAGAAATAGGTTTTCTGCGTGCTACCAGGGGGGCCAACTTGTACACTGTGACCATGAATCAGTACAGAAATCGGACCAAGTTGACGCCAAAAGGCATTAGGTAAGAAACCTTACACGCACTCGGTCAAGTTCCAAGAGTTTCAATTTTTAATCTCACCTAGTGCGTATTGTATAAAAGGTAGTTCGAAAATGGGTGAGTGGGTACAGTGGAACACGCTTATTGGAGACTTTGGCCTTTTAGAGACGAAACACCAAGTAAAAAAAATGACTACATTAATTATTTCTCTTATTAGAGACACAACACGGATGATAGGGACAGAAACTGCCCACAATTCATTACAAATCTGGTACGTCTTCACTTCTTTTTAAACACAAACTCACCCTATGCAAAGAGGGTTGGCGGACTTCACCTTGCTTCGCACCCTCAAACAGAAGATGCAGCCAAGTCTCAGTCACATCACCACACAAAGCACTCCAGACCACTTTTTCTCTGTAATTGCTGATGAATAAATATGTATTTTGCCACTTTCCAGCTTGTTGTGTCTTCCTGACTATGTTTATTAACACAGTTATTAGGGACAATGCTTATTTGAGACAAAACTCGCAGTTCCAAAGTGTCTCTATTAAGCGTGTTCTACTGTACATGCTATAGGCTGCTTATACAAGATCGTGACAGTGCTGAGAAGTGTGGGAAGCACTGGAAAGGCTAATTGTGGGCGGTGACACTTGTTTAACATAGTTCCTCAGAAAAGCTCTCTAGTCTTTGCCATGACAGTACTTTAGGCTAAGGTACACGGGAAAAGTGGACTCTGAACAGTACTGAAGCCACTTGACAGGATAGTATTCTGGATCCAAGACAATTCGCATGGAACCGGATCGGCCTAGGGATGCCAGGAGCTAATATTTTTGGTAAACCCGGGCCGGGCTGTGCAGTAAAGGTACAACAACGCCCAGGTGCGTGGGACTAAAATCAGGAGAGAATTATGTCAACACGAGTGTGAGGTGTATTTCTGAGGCATGAGGTTGTACTGTTTGCTCCCTTGTAACTCGAGATATCTATGGAATTTTGAGCTGAGCCCAAAGTTGGCCTGCTAGCCTTGCCATCTCTGGATGAGACTGAGTGTGGCATTCCATAGATGGCATGAATCATTCTGAACGTAGCAGCTATGTTGTTGCTCTTGTTCTTATTTTTTCCAGCGAATGTGTCTTGTGCGAGCAAGCATCATTTCTTCCAAGGAAGTAAAACATACATCTTTAAGAGAGGGATCGTGGTCATTATTTTCTGTTTGTGAGCATGAATAATTTCTAGCGCAACTGTTCATCTACGGGGTGTCCTGAAAGTCATGTTGCATTCAAAATTCCAATATTATAATAGTGATAGTGTTTTCAATCAAACCGCCAGAAAGTCTGAGTCAGCCCCAAGTATAATGACATGTTAGTATACAATGTGCTAGCACGGTGACCACCAGAAATGACCATCAGTTTTTTCCTGCGTAGAGAGTCAGATGATATTTTGGAGTCCATCACAGTGCAAACCTGAAAACGATGTAAGTTCCAATTTTTTTCGATAAATTTCCTTACACTCCTGGCTTTCTTTAGCTCCCATACAGTGTGTGCATACGTGTGTGAGGGGGGGTTCCAAAAGGTCGACAGACATTGTATTCATGGTATCTATTTGACACAGGATGACAATTTCACTCCCTGCTCTCCTCACCCATTCAAGTTCCTTGCTTACCAAATATGTAACCGTGCTGATTGACATACAAGGTGAATACGTGTGGGCGGGTCGAAAACGTCGTGTCACGTTTACACGTACTAGGGGGTCCACATCAAATTGTACGTACACTGAGACCAACAATCGGTGGAGATATCAGCCCAAGTTGGTGCCCAAAGTGACAAACAGTGTGTGCGTGTGTGTGTCGATTGGTAGAGGAAGGTTTTCACCAACAATGGCAACATATACTTTAGATCATTGAAAGCCTCCTTGAAACCGTGAGGGTAAATGTTACTATAGTGTGATGTGGACCCCCCAGAATAAAAAGTGACGCGTGGAAGAAAACGTTTTGCTCATCCCTCCTATCAGATGTCAGAGTTGGTTTTTTTTGGGACACGACCTTCATTCAGAGGGGGACACCCTGTCCTGCAGCGTTGCTACGCACGGACACACAGCTACAGTTGCGCACTCTGAGCTGTATCAAAGTGGTTGTTGTTCGTAGATTTGTCGCAAGGATGCACACGACTTCTCTCTGTCTGTCTGTCTGTCTGTATCTTGGCCATTTGGTGCAAGAAGACCCGTCTTCTCCAGCTCCTTTGCCAATGGAGGAAGGCAAGAAAGTCATCCTAAAATTCTTTCTGAAGGGCTCGTAAAGACAGCACATTTTCTAGAGCGCTCACCCATGCACTGACATGCCTACAGCATGGAGGAGCTACAGTGAAACTCCGATTTAGTTGAACTATCGACCGGCGAGATGAACTTGAGTGCATCGGGGCATTTCTTGCCCCGAAAGCGCTTCAGTGTTATAGCAGCTACATGGGAACTCCTCCGTGTTCTCGACCAAGTTGCAGACGAAGGCGCTAGATTTCTTTGCCAGGTTTACTTGATTAAATCCAGGTTTGCCGCACTCATGGACAATCGGTGCTTGGTCTGCCAGAGAACGTCTGTTCTTCGTCTGAACGTCTTCCCGCTGTTCTTTTTTTAAGATGCTGATATGAAAATTCACATTTGCTGTGAAAAATGTTGTTATCGTATTTGTGTCTCTGATTTTCAGTCACTCTTGACCTTTTTGTAGTTCAAAATTGACTAAATCGAGAGACAAAAGATTTCCTGATTGACTAGATCCAGGAAGGCCAAATGTCCTGTTTGGTTAAATCGAAGGAGACAAAATGTTCTGATTGACTAAGTCAAGGTCTGTTATAGAGTGAAAATTGGGTTTTCGAAGTAACATTGCCTAAATCTGAATTTTATAGACTAAAATCTGAATTTTATGGAGCAAATCTGAGGTTTATTGGCTAAATCTGAATTTTATTGACTTAATTGAAGTTTCACCGACTAAACCGGAGTTTTGCTGACTAAAACGAGAATCCACTGCGCTATTATAATACAGCGTGGCTCAAAAGTAGTAGAGTACTGTTTGTTCCCAAAATTTCTAACCCATGGGCCGAAGCATGAACACAGTCGAGCGGTCAAGGGATTAGATTCCCTCATGCCAAATGTATGGAAAGTGCTTAAATAATCATTTTTCACTTCCGACCCAGGTGACCTCGTACGAAACTGCAACTCCAAGGTTTGGCGAATTGAAATGTTAGGATTCGTCTCCAAAATGAAGGGAGGAAAAGACCTTTGGGTCTCTTTGCTACGCAAAATGACGCTCAGCTATGATGGGCAACAGCATAAGAGGGCAATGATGGCGTCGGTCTTCAGCACAGCCCAAGATATGAACAGCGAATATTAAGATTGTGCGACGGAAAAGGACTACAATGGTTATGTTTTACACCGGCGAATGTTAAGACCAGCTGCAGTTAAGACCATCATCACCAACTGCTCCTGCAGACATATTTTGCACGGATTTCTTTAATGCCCTACTGAAAGACTATTAAGTTTGAACATTTCAAGGTACTACATTTGCTTAGATTTTTAGTCGCATTTTCATACCAGAGGAGTGCTGACTTTCTTAACGCATCAATCACTGTTTGCCACTGCTTTGTCTCAAGTTATTTTGCCAAAATGTTGCTCAGCTTTTTAGGGTTCAAGTAACGTTTTATGTCACAGCAGTTTTGTGACACACAGTTATGCGCGCCCGATGCGCGAGGAGAGCAAAAGGGATTGAGTATGTGCTTGTAGTATAATACTAGCACTCATTGGAGGGCAACATATAATATTGGCTGGTCTCGTCTTGGACTGAGCTGAAGTGAGGCGTCGCCGGGGAGGTATTACAGGGTGGGCCAGAAGTAACTGTCATCTCTGGGGCAGCCACAGTTTGACTTCAACGGGACCGAGAGAGACGGGACTGATGCCAAGGGAACGAGGAGAACTTTTACGGAAGCAGATTAGCCGTAACTCAAAATTTGCGGACCATGAGTTGGGTTGAAAATGGTTATTTTTCGGTGGTTTCGTTTTTGGCATTGATTCCACTAATCATATATGACACTGAGATGGGAATTCTTCGGGAATGAGGGGTCTCACCCATCCCCTGGGTGGGTTTCAATGATCGAAACTGAAGGTTTAGGGAATTTTTCGCTTGATGAGTACCAATCTGCGCGCTTTAGGATCTGAGCTACCAAGGGTAGCTACTTCTGATCCATCCTGAACATATGAGCCATGCCCCAGTCAAGCAGGATGTGCAAAGGCTTCAATGACATTCAACAGAGTTCTGATATCAAAGATTCAACAGATGTTTTCTTAGGGAAAAAATGCACTCCCAGTTTTCATGTGCTCGTCAGTCCGGTCGAAAACCCTTGGGCTAAAGTGGCGGCAACAAAGTTGTTGCTTCCATGCGTCCAGGACTTTTCTCCTTCTTCTTAAGGATAACGTGACTTTCTCACCGTACTTTCTGGCCCTTACATTTCACTTGTAAATGCCAGTAAAGTTTTGGTGACGTAAAGATAAGCCAAGGAGAGCCTCGCACTTACTACCCTTCTACCGCTAAGAAAAGCTTCCCACTCATGTTAGAAGAAACATTAGTTCCTTTGCAAAGTGTGCGCAATGCACATTCGATTTTCGCAAACAGTCAGTCAGGATGATGATTTTGCCAAAATCAAGAGTTGTGCACAAACAGAACGTTGGTCCTGAGCTATTTAATGGGCTACCAAATGACAGTGAACTAGGTGCCATTCCAGGTGTTACATTTTCACACTGATGTAGTATTAAGTATTGCCTGGTTGGTGCTGAGCAATAGTGCTGTCCTCTGCACTGCTCATCCACGACGGAAAGAAGTCCTCTGTCTATGCAGGGAGTACTTGTGTGATCAGCATGCCTCTGTACTGGTATTTCTGCCTTTGCTTTGTCTGCGGAACAGGGGGCTTCTATTCTAGGGGGGGGACTTATATAACATTGATGCTGCCGTAGGGAGGGAGGGACTTCTATTTTAAGGGGGCTACTAATCAAGAGGGTGGTGGTACTAATCGGATACACACAATCAAACTTAAAAAAAAAATTGCTTTTTTTCCTACGTTGGAACATCACCTTGCTCCCATATAATATTGAATATGGCACTTCTATTGACATGCTATACAAATAAACTTCTCTCACATAAGTACCCTGAATACTTTTTGTGGTCTTCCTCGACTCCTTTTCCGACCAAGGGGGACTGACTGCCTTTGTAACTGGTGCGCAAACGATCTCTCTTCAAATCATTTGGATCCCCAGTACATGCATGCATAGCCCTTTCCTTGGACAGTTGCACTTGTCCCAATCGGACAAGTGCAACTGTATTCCAGGGTCCATGGCAACTGTTCATTTTTACCTATGCTTCGTCTAGTTGCCATTTGTCATGAAATATAACCTAGGATATCTTAGTGAAAAGCATGGTTTGGATTTGCATGCCATGATCACTGTCTGATCATGATGTGTTCCATATCTTTGATTTAAGATAACTGACACTCCAGCAGAGATCTGGCAGTGTCAGAGCTCATATTCAGCATGATAAAAGCAACATATTTATTAAAATGAAGTACAATTGGCTGGTAGTACCAGAGTCAATAATCTCAGTCGCCTGATTCACATTTTTAGTACCCAAGTCAGTAAATATTACAATGCTGTCAAAACCATTCTCTTTTACTATTCGGTGAAATCGAGTACCCATTTAAAAACAAGTTTTAACAAACAAAATTCATTCAGCAGCAAAAGTTCTGGACAATTTCCCTTGCAAAAAAGCGACTGTAGGCTGCATTTGAAGGTACGAGGCTTTCCAGTACTGCTCCCCAGATGCATCACAGAGAGTACAACGCTGAAAACATTTTGTTCATCCGCTAGAGAGAAGGAAAAGAGTTATTTCGCTGCTATCTGTGGACAAGGCATTCGATCCAGGCATAAGATCAGAGGGAAAAGTATATTCAGTAGGGGGAAGTTAATATTTCCCCTCCCCTCGAGATTCTGGGCTCATATCTCCGCGTATGTGACGCGAAAAATGTTGCCGTGTGGGGAAGTCGCATTTCTGTTCAAGGCCTTTGAAGGCCGCTGCAACTTTTCATGCTGGCTCGCAGTGTGACTGAGAAAAATGTAGTAGTGATTGACAGGTCAGAAATCCTGACTGCAGAATTTTCTGCATTACATTTTGCTAAGAGCAAGAATAGTATTACTAACCAAAAGTCATGCAGGACGTCGTAAGCTTTCCACAGACGTTTGGCACTTGCTGCACGGTCAAAGGAGTGCGGAGCTATCAGCGTAACCGATGAATTGTCAGTGGGAAGCTGACAGATTGCACACTTGGGGCTTCTGACCAGTGAATTACATTTCTAAGTCATCATAATAAGTTACATATAAGGCTCTTGAAGGCCTGAAGTGCAACTTTCCCTAACGGTGACACGGTTGGCTGATCGGACGTCGCGATATCAGCCCTGATCTCGAGTAGGAAATATTAACCGATCATGCGGTATGTAGAGAGCACAGTCGACTCCACTAAGCTGCTGTAACCACTCTATGATTTCGCTGGGACATTTCGCAGAGAAGGCAGCTACTGCAGTAGACTCCGCATAAAGTGACGCTTTCGCCTCTGGCCGAGTGTGTCACTTTAACCACCATATGTATTGGTTCATAGCACAGTCGGAATAGTAAACACTGATACACTCAGAATGGAGTTGCATTTGTATTGTGAAAAAATGGGTGGTGCGAGAGCAGAAGCACGTGCAAGTTGGACTTTAGACACTCAATCCAGTCAAAAGTTATTTGACCCAAAAAAGGCTTGCGTTCTGTACGCACTACCTACAGTAAGATATAAAACTTTGCGTGAAAAGCAGGCATGGTAAATGGACTTTCGGAAGCTTTCCTTTGGTGAAATCCTTACATTTCAACCGAAGGTCCAGAACCCCATCATTGGTGGAGAAAAAAATACCTTTTTTTGAACTGGCCTTGTGTCTTCACAAAAGCATGATCAGCATCGACTGCGCGAACTTCTACCACCTGTCTCGTCTCATTTGTTGTCCCAACGTTTCCTCCAACAGCGTTTCGGACGTTGTGCACCGTGCAGAAGGTGTCAGTGACAGATGCGTGCTCGCAGTCCACTTGTGCCAATGCTTTTCTCTCTCTCTGAGGTACACTTGGTGCCGTATGCATATTAATATTGGTACAGGAGCACGCCCATGTGGGCCCGGAGCCTCGTCCTGAGGGCGGGCAATGGTCTGTGCACAAAGCATGAGGCGAGTGCGTCACGGCACACGATCCGTATTCAGAAGAAGCCTCATTCGAAGTCTTCCTCGCACATGCAGATGCAGGGTGGACAAGAGCTCGGAAAAGTTTTGCAACCCTGAGGGTTTTTTTTAATGAAACAATTTGTACAGTAGTCATAGTCGTAATCTGGTTGGGGTCATCACTCATTCTCGTCCCGACTTTCTACTTCACGAAGTGGAGGCATTTTTTGGGTTAAAGTCGTCAAACTCTGCATGCAGTCATCAAATTACTTGGAGAAAATTTAGTTTACCCCCCAAATTTTGTTTTTCATGCGAAATCCAAACTTTGAGGAGAGCGACTCGTTGGAAACTCGATGTACGAAGGCATCATTTTGCTCATATTCTAAAGTTTTAACAAAGAGAGGATTGCAACCAAACATAGTGAAAGCCTTTTGCTTTTTCTCTTATCGGTTGCAGTAGTCAAAACTACTGTCTCAAGGAGGTGACTATAGCCGAAGACTACTGTAGGTCTGTAATTTAGTACACTTTTTTCCCCAATGCAGCCGGACAGCTTCAGGTTCAGATGTTATTTGTGTCCCCACTATAGACGGACAGATGAGTACGGGACCAAAGTGTGGTGATTGGGTTAAACTGCGGCAAAAAGTTCGCCTACCTGAAGTGCCCTTCATCAGGGGAGCACTCAATAAGAGTCTTTCATGCCTTACGAGTGCCTCATGGCTTTGGGGGGAACCCTGTGAGCTCTGGCATCGGCTCAAAGTGTTCCTCACTCCCACCATCGAGTCCACAGCAGCGTCTAGATCGCCCAAATAAAGTGTGCGTGTTTGGGAGGAAAGGAAAGAAAGTACTTCTTGTTTACTCGTGAAGACGAGGACAAGCCAAGGATGGAGGAAGGACGAATCAATTCTATTGCGTACATTCTTTAGACGTGGCAGTTACCAAGGCATCCCTGGGTAGGAGAAGGGACTGGTGAAGCGTCGTCAAGTGGAAGCTGTCGTTCTTATCGTGCAGTATGTGGTAAGATGTGTGCCAGAACCTCACGGTGTTGCAAGGGTTATTTTCGTTTCAAGGCTTCTTATATGCATGTGACGGTGTGTGCCTTAAAGAAAACCGCACTTCTACATTCCGTGTGTGTTCAGAGCAAGAGAAAAATCTAGTCGTTATCTTTCCATCTTTTTGGTGGTGGTGGTGGTGGGGTCTACTGCACTAACTTTGTACGACGTGGGTCACGTCTGCCCAGAAATATTCGTCGAACTCAGCGAACGTGCCGGACGTCGTCAGACTCCTTGAGTGACGTCGTTGGCGCCAGAATTTGCTGCACTGCACGTACTCGTACCCTAACAAGAAGTCGTCGTCGTCGTCGTCGTCGTCGTCGTCGTTGTCATGGGAGGCCTCAGCCACGTTGTTGTCTTCAGTCGTGATTCTACCTGGCCTCTGAGGTGCATGGGGACTTACGGGGTGTCACGAAACTGACTACCCGTCCTGACACTCTGCTAGAACAGACCGATATTTCTCTCTCTCTCTCTCCACATCTCTCCTTCTGCTCTGATGAATTGTTCTGTCACTCTCTGGTGAAGCTGCAACATTTTGGCAACCCTGACTCCGACAGCCAATGCTGGAGCGAGTGGGACTCGATTCTTGGCGGCGGGGGCAACTGATTTCCTAGCACCCTGTACGTACCAAGCGTGAGCGTGATCGTCCTGCAGAAAGAGAGAGGAGAAAATAAACCATGTCCTCGAGCACTTTATTGACTGTACTTTCTAGTGGACTTCATCTTGTGCACTGCGGAGCACGCGAACGTGCGCATCAACGAGTACGACGACAGCGCTTTTTTTGGGGTTCCTGCAGAGTTGATGATTGATGGGAAAGTGACTCCTCTGCGACAACACTCCACTTTATCACTTCTCAGCGTCCCAGCATGCACTGCTCTGCATATGCTTTATGATCATGAATATGACAACTCTATTTATGGCTGCCGTGAAGCCGTTGCTTTTTATGCAACTCTGAGTCGGAGAACTTATTTGCTCAACGGAAGTCAACCAAAAAATTGTCTCTGAATTGCGGACACACAGTGGATCCTCCATTTAACTATATCTGTCGTCAACAGCAAGTGTGTTGTTTAACATTCGGACAGCTTATAGCAACAAGGATTTTAGTGGTTAAATCACTTGAGGTGTATGTCCTTACGAAAGAGATATAGCGTGAGCGACCCAGGACAAGCGCTCAAATACCAAGCAAAGTACGCTCACGCCGGACTTTAGAGTTACGTGCCGCTGAGCTCGAGTTAG
>JAAUXU010034755.1_pt1 | contig 18579 bp, 13 predicted proteins | sample 7278151 | NCBI WGS metagenome assembly JAAUXU01 (sample SAMN14350113, study PRJNA611818) | marine sediment metagenome | isolation source: surface marine sediment (1.8m) | place: French Polynesia: Moorea | collected 2018-08 | reverse complement strand
CTTGATCACCTCACTCTTATGGACGTGTTCATATTGGCCGGCAGCGGTGGATTTGCTGATGACAAAGTAGGGATAACACTGGCCAAAGAAGACTTCCCTGTCCAAGTTCACTCCAGTCAGTTGCATCTCGATGGCTTCTGGCTTCTCCTCGATGACCACGATCTTCCCGTTCGTTTGGGGGCCGTTCTTCAGCTGAGCCACGAACTCCTGGCCACTGAGCAGAACAGCTTCTAGAGTAGTCTCACATCTTCCCAGGAAGTCACCATCGTCCAGAGTCTGAGCGTTGGCAGCTGACTGATACACCTCGAACTTGACCTCTCGGCATCCCTCGAACTTGACAGTGAACGTCCCCTCCCACTCCGGCTTCAGGCTGTTCCTGACCAGCTTGGTCCTGTCAACCTCCTCCCAGTGTCCAGTTGTGGACCTGAGGAAGAGGACGCAAAAGAAATCAGAACAGGACCCAAAGTCAGGGCTAAGACGGAGCGCCCTGATGCTCAGTTCCACGGTTGGCATGGGCATGGCCAAGGAGGGCACGGACAGCGTCGGAGGCGTGGAGGAAAGCACCGGAGGCACCGGTTGCCAGCAGGAGCTCCACTGGGACGCGGAGGGAATGAGCTCAAGCCCAGATATGCAGGCGGCTGCCCGGATCCTGTGGTCGGTTGTCTATAGCCATTTTTCTTTGATCAGGTTGGCCATGGCGCCGGCGTAGCCTGGCGCACTCGTGCCTTGCGCCGGAGACTGCTGAAGCTGCCGTTGCTGCCACTGCCCCGGTGACTGTACGTACTGAGGATGCATGTTCGACGACGACGACATCAACAGTGTTGCTCTACACGAGATCTTGGTGAAAGTGATGGGTGAGCAAGGCTCCAGCAGTGACCTTGGTGCAGGCGGAGTTCCTAAAAGAACCTCTCGGACTGCCAGACGTCGTCGTCTTCGTCGACGCTCTACTCTTGGTCTAGGACGCAGGAATCAGCAGAGCCACATTCTTCAATGAAGCCTTCCTGACCCCCCCGACCTCCACGTCATCGCCTGAGCTTACGCCCCACATCACTTGTACCTCTTGTCGCTTATCTATTTTATATGTAGAATTTGTCAGCACTTGAGAGAAAAATTTTGCATCAACTTACAAAAATGGATCATATTTTATGGACCACGAAAAATAATGAATATTATTACCCAATCTTTCTACCAAAATAAATGAACTAGGTAGGAAAAATATGAAGCGTTGGAGAAGTCAGAGGAATGGAGGAAACTAGAGCAAGAGTTCTGCGGTCAAGACCAAGAGGTCTGAGAGCAGGAGCGACAGATCCGACAGCAGGAACACGGTCAAGAGTGAGAGCAGGAGCGAGAGCAGGGGCAAGAACAAGAGCATAATTATTTTTGGTCACCAATATCATTTTTTGGGGAAAAAAAATTAGCATTTTTGGTGGTGGAATATTTATTCTGCTCTTTGAACATTAGATTTAGTGCTGAATTGAAATAATTTGGTTGTGAATAATTATTTTTTGTCACCAATATTTTTTTTGGGGAAAAAACACACTTTTATTTGTCAAACTGATAACTGGTAGCCATTACAAATTGCCTGGCCGTATTTGTGCGTCCTATTTTCTTTGTTATGTCAGAGGTTTTGACCCATCCTTGGCCTTTCAAAGTCCGCGATACAATTGAAGGCCTCGGTCAAATGACCTCCGTCAAAACTGTTCATTCCGATCAAGTCTGTGGGAAAAGGGACCTTTTTTTTGGGTCTGGGTCAAACCAATTGCATCAGCACCCCCAGAAATGTTCCAGCCTCGAGTGAGTCACAGATCAGAGCAGAGGCTGACTCCAGCGGCTGATGCTCAAGACCCACTCTCATTTCATCATCCTGCTGCAGTGTGGTCCTCAAATACTGTTGCCGAACGCGACTTTGTCGACTGCACTTTTTAAAGAACGCACGATCACCTGTCTTATCAGAGGCAGTCAGTGTCTACATATCAAGCACTGTCCGGCCACATTGGACTGCAGTCGTGGGAGTGCAAGATTGATCGTCCAACCAGGGAGCTCCTGACTGTCCTGCCAGAGACCCGGACACCCCTTTGCCTCTGTCATCATGGCTGCCGGAGGTGAAGAAGACATCTGGAACGAGCGCTTTCCCCTGGGCGAGGAGGCCGAGATGTTGGGCGAGGAAGAGGATGAATGGGACAGGATACTTCAGCTTTGTATTGATGAGGGAATGGTGGAGAAGGACGAGTGGAAAGACAAACTGAAGGAAATATATCCCCATTGGTCAGAATCTGATTTGGACCCTCTTGGGGTGGTCGAGGAGGTTGCCAAGGCCACTTGTCTCGTAGTCCGCAATCGTGGAAGCCAGGAGCGTTACGAGTATCACGTTAAGAAAGCCAGAGACACCTCGTTGTCTGCCAAGGACCGGGAGGACCACCAAGCCCAGGCCGAGAGGTGCTTCAAGAAACCAGGTTGTGGTACTGGCTTGCTGATGAGGGCGGATCTCAGGTTTGCGTTAATCATTACAGCCAATCACCTCATCATGAATGATGACGAAGCAAAGAACGCAGAAGTGTACTTTGACTATGTCGAAGACGGCGAATGGGACGAGAAAAAGAAGTTTAAATTAGCGAGCTTAGTATTGGTTACTAGGATGTCTCGGACTGATCATGAAGAAGACTACACCAACCTTGACTGTAGCATGTTAGTGGTGAAGGTGAGGAATGAAGAGGAGGATCAATTTCTCAGAGACCATGCATTGAGCGGAAGTCTGAACGAGGCACTGGATGAAACATCCCTTGAGAATCTGCCCATCCTCATGATCTCCCATCCACATAGCCTGGGCCAGAGACTCAGCTACGGGAGAGGCTTAGCTGTTGTCAACAGAGGTCTCAGCCATGTGAAACACACACTGGGAAGCTGTAAGGGCAGCTCCGGTGGCTTTGTGTTTGCAATTGAGGAGGACGATGGTCGTTTATATATAACAAGTGTGTGCACTCACTACCGTCACCAAAGGGGAGTTCTATGGGGCAGAATTCAGACGGAGGATACTTTCACAACCGCTTGGAGGTCTTTCCGACTTGCTAAATGGCTTCGCTTCGTTCGCCACAAATCTGACCGTGTCCAGCAGCATTCGAAACGAATGGGTGACCTTTTGACATCCGCAGCTTTGTGTCGACTTATGATATGCATTCTAATTATGAAAGACTCCCCAGGCTCAAACATGTCCGACTCAACGGTGCGGGCATTGAAATACGTCGAAGTACTTGAAGATTGTTGCACGTCCGCGGATTTGTGTCAGCTGATGAAAGACATCTTGACTCCCCCGGACTCCCCGAGTTCCAACATGTCTGCTTCAACGGTGCTGACCTTGAGAGACCGTTTTAGTTCCGCGATGAAACACATCTGGACTCCCAATGCCTCACCAAGTCCCGATGTGTCAGCAGCAATGCTGGAACTGGAGCGGTTGGAAGGCATTTGGACAGATGCGGCCTTGCGTCAACCTTTGGAGCGCATTCTCAGGGCCAAAGACTCACTAAGTCCAACTGAGTCTGCAGCACTGATCCGGCGTTTGGACCATCAGAAAATCCGTTGTGTGAAGGCTTTCATGTATGAACTCTGTCGACTCGTCAGTTCTTTGATCGCTCAGGATCTGTCCCAAGGACGGATGGAGATTCAGGAAGTATTAAATCATATAAGTGCATTTTACATCACCGAGCGCTTCCTAGGCTTCGGAGACACGTACATAGCTCTCCGCGCAGACCGTGAAGTGGATGAAGTGATCAAATCTGAAATGGAACCTGAAGACATAGCGAGACGCATAGAAATTATTCTCAGAGAGCAATTTGGAAAGTTTCTGGACACAGATGATATTTTGTTCAGGATCCTTTCTGACCCAGACCCCTACAAGGTATTGATTAGAGTGTTTTTCCCTCTTCTTGTCTCTCTCTGTCGACGTGAACTTTCTACACGGTTGAACCGGCAGCTCAATAACGTCGTGCACTTGCTAGACGATGCAGTGACACATCCGTGGACTCTGAGGATGAACAGTTTCACTCTTCCAATGTCTCTGAAGATTCACCATTGTTCCAAGCAGACACAGGACCCTCGCGCTTCATTCGTCATTTCATGATATAACATAACGACCCCTCCCCATCATATGTCTCCACACGTGCATCTACTGAGCGGCCATGATGAAATATAATGGATATTGTATTTATTGAGGTGTCAAACATAAGGAAACGGTTACAACACGAAAGCTGTAGCAGTCCTGTAAGTGCTGAACAAAGGCAGTTAAGGGAAATCACTGTCATTAAGGAAGTCATTCATTAATCACGATTGAAAGATAGAAAAAACACTGTTGTTGCACGTGCAGACATGAAACAAACACAAAGACCCTCCAAAAATCAACGTTGTTTTCCAATCCAGGGCCCTGTTCGGGAAGACATATTCATTGAGGGAAATTTGAATAGTAAACATTGAAAAGTCACTTCAGAGCACCGCTTTGGCACCCAGAAAGACCGAATGAAAACGCGAGTGGTCTAATCTCCTGTCCTGCCTGACTTGCTGCAAGTCTTAGTGCACATTGCACAAATTACTTTTCCCTAATTTTTTTTAAGCATTAGAAAAGGTTCACTTGAGACCAGGACTTTGGCACAAGTCTGTCCAAGTTGACCCATTTCTCACCCAGGCCACAACTCTGAATGCATTCTTGACAAAATCTGTTTATGTGTTCAATCATTGCTGAAGGTTAAAATCGCACTTAAAATGTCACACAAAGTCAGACACTCCTCGAACTGCAGGCTAGCATTTGTCTTCTGTTAGAAGAAGATGGAGCAGCCTGAAAATCGTGTAAAGTTGCCTTCGAATGCAGCTGTGAAGCTGAGGATGTCGAGGTAACCCCTGTCCTGAAGATCTCTATGACACTCACACCATTGAGCAGGGTCAAAAGATCTAGCTTGAAGAACTTTGTGGTTTCTTCCCTGAAAAGCATCCTCAAATGTTCATTCAAGTCATCATCAAGTGGAAGGTAGAAGCCCTGGGAGACATCAGTGACTGGGTGAATGCTCTCCAAGCTTCTGGCATCATCATCATCACAGGTGATGATTTTGTCCCCATCATCAGGTGACCCTTGATCAAGGCTCCAGCTCACATCCGGGCTCCAGGATCAAGACTTTCGAGAGATCAACCATGTTATGATGTCAGGAACATGTTTTACATGATAAGTATACGTGCCTAACAGCGGGTCTCGTTGTAGTTGTGATGCCCAGCTGAGCTCCGGCCCTCCTGAGTCATGATGACCTGGCTCAAGTCATGTGAATCAAGTAGATGCCTAAGTCAAGTTGAAGCTTGAGTCACACAGATTTTTTTGCCACCTGCACCAGTGATTGCACTTGTGTGAGGAGTCACTACTTTTGGATACCTTTGCTCTTTGTGCTGTTCACCCACAGCATCACGTACAGGCTGTGCACCCACCGCCACTGCACGCACACGAGCTCAGACATCTGGCAATCCTGAGGAGATAAGTCACCTGTAGAGAAGGGTTGGGGCTGGTTGCGCAATATAAACACTAAACAGAGGGAGAGGGAATGTGACAGGAGGAGAAATCAGGTGTTTCTCCTCGTCGGCCACCAGCCACTCCCCCTACATCCTTCATCACGCGATGCTCATCCGCCACCTTTTGTCCGCACGACCCGCCTGACTCAGCTGTACTCACCGAGGACTCACGAGGACAGAACAGCGCAGAGAGCCACGGACCTTCAGGCGAACAGCACGAGAAGCACGTCCGGGACAGGATACAACGCAGAAGGCAGGGACAAAACTTGATCTTGCGCGAATTGACCCGAAGAAGACACGTCAGATCAGGTTTACACATATAAATTTGGATGTGGATTTATTTACTTTCAGGTGTTGTTCGAAACATCCGTTGGCGCAGTTGCAAATCCTGGCAGTGTCCACGGCGACCACCAATGAGTCAGAGCAAAAGGCGTCTCAGCTGAAACTTGATCACCGACTGCGCCTTGACCATGGAGGGGTCGGAGTCGTCGCACGTCGTCGGTCATCACTTGAAGCTCAGACAACGCCTGGGCTATGGGCTGGGACACGTCCTGAACGACCTGTGCGCCTCCATGTGGTTCACGTACCTGCTGCTGTTCTTCCACAAGGTATGCGTCACCCACACGTTGGGTAGAGCGGTGCTGCTGCTGTCACGAGGATTCATGCGTAGGTGCTGAGCTTCGACAACGTCGCCGCCGGCGTGGTCCTCCTGGCCGGCCAGATCGCTGACGGCTTTTCCACCTTGTTCGTGGGATATTTCGCGGACAGTCCGCACGATGACAACATGGTGAGTAACGCTGGCTGATACAGTCGTGTCTCCTGCTCGGACTTGACCACTTGCAGGTGCTCTGCCGTCGCTACGGTCGTCGAAAAGCCTGGCACCTCCTGGGCACTGTGTGCGTCCTCGTCAGCTTTCCCTTCATCTTCTTGAAGTGCTTGGGCGGGTGTGCGGAGTCCGCGGACCAGGATGCCAAGCTCGTGTACTACGTTTCTTTCGTCGTCGTGTTCCAGTTTGGCTGGGCAGCCACGCAGATCTCGCACTTGTCGCTCATACCGGACATGTCGCCGTTACAAGAGGAGAGAACCGGACTCACGGCTATCAGGTATGCAGACGCTGTTGGGCAAGCCTTCAGCATGCCGAAATCACGTGACCTGAATCAGGTACGCCATGACGGTGGCATCCAACATCGCCATCTACCTCGTCACCTGGATCTTTCTGGGTACCAAAGCCAGCGGCGGTGATGCCAATAACGTGGTGGGACCGGATGACGCTGACAGCTTCAGAAACGTCATGCTGGTCGCGATATCCTTGGGCGCTGCCTGCTCTGCAGGGTTTCACATGCTCGTGCATATGGACGACGAAAGCAACGTCGCAGTTGATGTGGACAACGTCAGGGAGCACAACAGAGTGATACGAAAAATGACTCCTTTGGACTGGGTCACGGAACCCCGGTTCTATCACGTGGCTGTCGTGTACATGGCAACGAGGCTCTTCGTGAACCTGACTGCAGCATACATACCCCTTTACCTCCAGGTACCTGCAGATTGATGGTATTGTATACGCCAATGACGTGACAGCCAATCATGATTCTCCAGATCACCCTCCGCCTGCACGCAGAATCGGTGGCCACAGTTCCGCTGGTCATGTATCTCTCCGGCCTCTTGGCCTCGGCAGTCATGAGGCCACTCAACTCTCTCTTCGGTCGCTCTTGGTGCTACATATCTGGCGCTGCAGTCGGCGCTGCCGGATGCGTCTGGGTGCGCTTCGAGGGAATCTCTCTTGACGCCGACTACGAAGTCTACGCCGTGGCGGTGTTGCTTGGCGCCGGCGCTTCAGCTACACTCATCACCTCTCTCTCACTCACAGCCGATCTGATCGGCGCAAATACTGAGTCGGGCGCCTTCGTCTACGGCTGCATGAGTCTCACGGACAAGTTCTCCAACGGCGCTGCCGTGGTCCTCATACAGAAGATGATTCCGGAGGAAACCGACCCCTGCGAGGAGTGCAGGCTCTTCTTCCGAGACGTGATTTTGTACGCGTGCGGTGGCGCCGCCGTCCTCGGCGCCTTGGCCATGCTCTCGTTAGCGCCGTTCCAGGTGGACGTGCGGCGAAGGGACGGGGTTCTGGATCGACGTGAAGCCTACGACCAACTAGAAGGATCGAAGACCGAGGAACCGCAGCAACAAGTCAGGCCACACGAGGGAACACCCCTAATAAACTAGCCGGTTGTGTTTTAGTACAGTATTGCACTTTTATCAGTTTATTGCGCTTGTTGTCCTTTAGAGTGTATAGCTAATATAGTCTTTCAACAATGATTTTAAACACGCAAAAAGTCTCTTCAGTGCGCATGACAGGATGAAACAATGATTCAGGATGAAACAATGATAAAACTAACAAAGGGACGACGACCATCGGAGAGGCAGCAACATCATGCTAGGCGAGCTACTCAATTGGAAGAGAGGTTCGAGCTCTGCACTGGTGCTTCGAAGGATTTAAAGGCCGTCACCTCAGGCTGAAGGCTGCGGCCAGTTCAGCATGAAGAAGAGTCCAACAACGTTCCAACTTGAATGGACCTCTGCAATAACCCTCCGATGATCTTTGCGCCGTCATCCACCTCTCATGCTGAAAGTCCGACGAGTGAACAGTCAGACAGTTGAGTTATTGATCTAAACTGTGCTGTGACTCATGAGTCACGCTGCTTGATCTTCATTGCCAACGATCAGGTGAACATTGTAAGTATCAATGATACTCCAGTTATGCAGGGTCTCTTGTAAGCATCAACGGCAACAGCTGTCGTGGCGCCAGCTGAAACAACAAAGCAACACAACAAAACAGAGGAACTCGGGAGTCTGACGAAATTGACCTTGGAGGACTTTTGCACCGTGGTCATTCGAGATGCCGTCTGTGAGCGACTCTGAGCGCATCGCTCAGCAAGCCAAAGATGCGGCCAGCGACATCATTGATGACATCGTGGAAATCACTAGAGGTAAGGCTGCCGGACCCTGATCGACTGAAACAACGCTGACATGAAAAGTACATCTTGGTAGACGATGCCGGCGGCATCTCCGGGACGGTGAAGCGCATAGTAAAGGATCTTTCTGGGGCGCCGGCGCCCAAGCAGCTGGCGGTGGGTGCGGCGGCGGGTTGGACCGCCGGGTATATGGCCATGAAGGTGGGGAAAATGGCGGCCACGGTCGTCGGAGGATCACTTCTCCTCCTGCAGGTGAGACGATAGCAGCAGTTTAGCATCGCGCTCGGTCACAAGGGCGTGTCACTATTTTTCTGCATTCCAGATTGCACACCACAACGGCTACATCAAGGTCAACTGGAACCGGGTGACCGGCGATTCCAGCGACCTGGCGGACCGGGTCAAGGAAAAATTCCGGATCAACACTAGATCCGGATTTCAAAAGTTCCAGGATTTCGCTGCGGAGAACGTCTATTTAGCCGGAGGGTTCACCGGAGGATTCTTCTTGGGGATCTCCTGTTCTTAAGAACTTTTATTGGAAAATCTCGCACAATACGTAGGAATCACGTAGAAAAGTCATCGTGGACCCCTGGTATCGAGCTCCCGATGTCACTTCTGACAATGTAACCGAAGAATAAAGTAAGACAAATTTATGGTACTCCTGTGTTAGGTTCATGTCTGAAGATTTATGCATGCTCGCAGTTTTGGAAGGTCTTTCCAATCTTGGCTGACGCCGAGGTTATCGATCCACATCTTGCCCGACAGCGGCCTCGAACTGGTCATTCCAGACTCGGGTCAGCAGGAACGGGTGGTTTGGCACTCGGGAGTAGTAACTTCAATGAACTCTATTGTACCTTTACCGACAAAGTCATCCATAGCTCGAGAGCTTCATTTAGTTCATATTTTTGCAATTTTCCAAATTCTTCATCTTTAGTCCATGCTTTAACGGCGTTCTGCCAGTGTAGACTGAGTAATTAGGTGACGCGGTCGTAGGCGAGGTGCGTCTCTTCCAGCACCTCCAGGAACTTCGAGGACATGCGGACCAGAAAGGACTTCTCGGTGGTTCACGACCTCGACTGAGTTCTCGCCGTCCATCTGGGCTGTCTTCAATGATGTCGTTCGCCTTCCTCGATCTTGATCAGATCTTCCCCGTCTTCTATCTCGCCTCCCTTGATCTCGATCTCATCATCCTGGTCTTCCACCACACCGTTCTCGACCTCTGCTGGACCTTCTTTGCCCTCGGCCGTCCTCATCTTCATCTTGACCTGCGTCGTCCTCATTCTGGTCTTCCTCGACCGACCTCATGGTCTTGCAGGGCCCAGACGCGGAGAAGGGTGCATTGAAGCAAGCACCAGACAATGCAAAAGTACGTATAAGGCACTATAAGTTGTGCAAAAATATGCTGATAACTTTTACCCCTGACGATGGACGTACCTGAAGCCTGCGACCCTGACCTGGGCGTAATACGTATGGGGTCAGCACGTCACTCAGCTTTGGGATAATATAACTGATGAGAGTGGCTGCTTCTACCTGCCTGAGTGAGTGACAAGTCTTCATTAAATAAGTCGCTGCGAACGGCCCGTGGTTCACTGTGGCATGGCGTGTTCTAGTACCTCAATTGTCTACTTCAAGGTGTTTGGACGTTGTCACTGACAAAAATTACCTCACCACACTTTATCAGGTACAATTAGTCAATTATGTCATTACGCTATTTAATTATATGGCATGCGTAAGTGTTAGTGTCAATACGCAGTACTGAAGCAGTACCGACTGGAGCTGGAGTGAGACAGTAAGAACAGAATTCGCTACCGATTGGGTGTGGAACGACAAAGCAGGGGCTGAAGGTGGTGACTATAGTATATGTTCAGGACATAGCGTTATATTACTCAGTACATATTCTAACTATAAACAGTATTTGATAGGTTCACCTGACAGTTATATTTCTTCACCTGTGTGACTGACTACATTTCTCCTGCTAAAACTGCGCTGTGACAGCTTGAATGAGGCTGTTGCACTTGAGGTTATTACATTTGAGGCTGTCACATCTGTGTACTACATACACCACTCAAGATGGGAGCATGAATTCCACGGTCTAACTCCGTCGCAAGATGCAGTCAGTCAGTACTCGTATTGACACGTCAGTATGAATATGACCGTTTTCAAGTATTGACGATAAGATAAGCATGTGCACTTGGAGTGAATCAGGAGGAGTCACTGAGGCTTTATCAATAGAAACTCTGATTTGATTGTGATGTCACAGACCGCTAAACGACACCTCTGACTTCAATAAACAAAAGTCACTCAACTGAATGACATAGAAAAAAGCAGTCGGTGATGGTGACAATGACGTAGTCAAATCAGGGCTTCCATTGACAACGCCTCAGTGATCTCTCCTAATAAATTGCTGCATGTGCAGCTCAAGAGCTCAGCGTAGCCCAACTACGCTCATTCTTGCCGGAATAAAAGAGGAATAAGCATCATTCGCCAGGACGAGACTTCTTAAGAATGGCTGCCGGAGGTAGAGAACTCTCCTTGACCATCCACTCTTATGACGAGGAAGCTGTTGAGCTGGGTGAGGAAGAGGATGGAACCGCATTGGCAGAAATTTCAGGAATGGCGAAGTTCGACGATTGGGGAGACATCATCAACGAGTTGTTTCCCTACGACGTGGCCGAAAGGACGAGGGCCTTGAAGAAGCTCAGGGAGGCAGCCAGAGCCGTTTGCTATGTGCAGCGCACCAAACCAAGTCCTAAGCGTGTTGCGTATCACGAGAAGATGGCCCGAAATACATCACTACCTGAAACGGCTCGAGACTGGCACAAGGGACAAGTCGCTGAGTGCAAAAAGCAACCGTATCGGCCACGCCGAGGCACTGGCCTGCTCTTTAAAGCAGACAGGTTTGGAGCTGTCATCACCAACAATCACGTCGTTATGGATGGTGACGAGGATGCACGAGTGTGTTTCGACTTCGATGAGGACAGTGATGATGTTCGTCGAAGCCCTGAAGACCCGAGATGGTTCGACGTTGAAGCCGTGATGGTATCAGCTGCACGTGCTCCGAGCAAAGGCGACCACAGAATGCTGGATTACAGTGTATTAATGCTGAAAGACAGAGAGGAGACGCGACTTTCATTTCTCAGAGAGCACGTTCTTGAAGACCAAGTGGTTCTCGATCCCGAGTTGAGACTTAGCAAACAGTTGTTCGAACTGGAGAAACTTGAAGGCGTTTGGCAAGTCATGGTATCACATCCACGTGGCAAGGCCAAGAGGCTATCCAAAGGCAGGGTCAGCATTTCTGCCTTGAGCACGATTGGTGCTGTCAGCCACGTTAGTCATAACCTGCCCACATCTACGGGCAGCTCCGGTGGCAGCATCTTCTGTTACATGGGGGGAAAGTGGCTGTGTTCATTTATGCACTACCGCACAAAAAGGGCTGTATCCTGGAATAGCATTGCTCGGACTATACAGTTAACAGTGAATCGTAGGTCCGACGATTGAGTGAGAACTCCAAAAAATCCTTAACTTATCATGGCTTGTATATTGGATGATATTGTTCACGAATGTGGCTCTGCCTATTTGGTCAATTCTTTCAATTTCTCTGTCATCGACATAATATCTGGCTTCTCCAAAAATATTAAAGCCATTATCAGATACATCTTCAGCTTGTCCAACTGCAAATTTGCGACAGACGGGAAATCTCCATCTCAACGCTGATCTGGACTGCAAGATTCACTTCTGCCGAGACTGATCTCGGCTGCCACATTCGCTACCGCTGACATCCCTCCGCAAGATGGCCAAGAACCTATGTACAAAACGTGGTGGAGCTCAGGTGCTCGCGCTGGAGGGTTATACTGTGGCGAAGAAAGTACCTCGGTCCACGGACCTCCGAGCAATTGCTTCTCCTCATCGCCTGCTTCCTCCTTGAAGTGTCACTTCAGACTGGCCTTCAGTGTCAGGCCGAAGTACCCAGCATGGCCACACTCAGCGCTGTGACTTTGCATTCAGGGCGGGGCCATCAGGGTCCAGGGCCGGGATCATCCTGGAAGTCGGGACGTGGGCCAAGTTGGCAGCCAGTGGAGAGCGCGAGTTCGAGTCCAACAGGGACAACAGGCGATGCCAGGGCGGTGTCGCGACCACGATCTGAGTCATGGCCAAGAATGGCTCAGACATGAGAGAGACTCCACAGTAACGATGCAACTCCGCTTAGTGAGACACACACCCTGTAAGCCCATTGCGCACTTATGGCACCCTCGGCACGGTTGAGGTCCAGGGTCTTTTTGTACTCTGCATCACGCGATAACGATGCGCACCATGTGTTGGCTTAGTAGACAAGTGTTTAGTAGCATCCGTGAGGAATCAATACTAAGCCAGCACTTCTTCGCCTCAACTGCACGTTGCATCGCGCTACCAAACTTGGCCTGGACGACGGACACCGCCCAAAACGTCCAGCAAGACTTCAACACCTAACCTAACCTAATCCTCCAGAGGCTGGACCACGGGAATCTCCAGCTCTGCTAAAGTACCTACGTACGAGTACGCAAAGTACTTGCTGAGCACGATGTCCCGAAATGTGGACAAGAAAACAGCCACCGTTGGCGACAAAATCCTGGAGGGCTCTTGGAAGTGAAACCAATTCCCCTAGAGACACAGCTGAGCTCATTTAAGAACATTACCGAGGCAGCGCCCGCTAAGAGGGACTAAAATACAGTGTGTTCCAAAAAAGTATCGACCTGAAGAGGCTGACACTCACGATCCAATTTGTGATCTCCCAAGAGCTCTTTGCTTGCAGGGAAGTTTTGATGAGAAACTGCGGCTTCATTGATGATCAGGCTTTTTCCCTGGCCTTGATGGTTGACATGGGGACTTTGTCGTACCACTTGGCAGGTGAGAGATATCATCAAAGTCATCCTCAAACCCCACTTTCGTATTGCCCGGTTTGCCTTGGGGCTCAACAAAGTCATATTGGCAAGAGAACCAATTCACTGCGTAAGATGGGAAGATCAAACGTGATTGCAACGACCGCCGTTGAGAGGAGCCAAAGTTGTGACTGTCAATTCCATCGAACCATGAGGGTGGCTCCTCCTGCGATCAAACATGTGCGTAACAACTTCAAGTATAATATTAGCTCGTATATACATAACTATACGATAGGAGTTATGCAAATAGCATGATTCATATGCAAATAGAAGTTCATTTTTAGACGCTGAAACATTCATGGAGACCACGACAAATTACAGGAGTGATCTCATTTTGTCAAACAGTAAAACTTCGTCAAGTCGGCAGAAAACACATCCATATTGGAAAATATTCGTGTAAAGAAGTTGGCAGGTGACACCTCAATAACGTAACCTGCAGCCTCAATCGCGAATTCAAGGCTATTTCTAGTTCGCTTCACTAGATAACTTCACCCTTGCACAAAATCGACTTCAACTTCCATGCAAGAACAAAATGTTCTTTGTTTTTTTAGGTGATTTTCCGGTCTTTGCGTACCACATAGTTAGGATGTTTAGTGTTTCTGTCAGCGCTTGTGTGCAAAAGTCACCCACGCACTTCAAGTTCTATTTCGGAAAGCCGTGACGTCACGTGTGAAGAAAACAACCTCCTCCCTCGCTTTCAGACAGCAAATTATTCTGCTTTTCTCCTATTTCTCTAGCCAATAAAGGTCATTTTAGGGCAGTTCCCTTAGGTTTTTACCTTATGTGCATTCTTGCTTTAGTCATGATTATGGCTTTGCTCTTCACTTTCTCTTTGTTTTGGTTTGGCGTTCCCTGGGCGTGACGTCACAGCCGCAAGTTCACACGGCGCATGCGCACTCAGTCAGGCGAGCATTCTGCAGTGCGAATTGGGTTAGGAGAGGGTGGCGTGATCATCGCGATGTCTCCTCTCCTGTCAAGCCACGACGGCTGCGTTCGCGGGCGGACGGACGGACGAGTCGTTCACCCCAGAGGCGAGGTGGACACGAGCCGGGCTGTGGTACTCGGGATCGCGCGCTGTTTGCTTGATCAACGCATGTGCACAAAGTGGTGGCGCAAAGCAGCTCGGGAAGTGACAGATCATAGCCCGAAACTGGCTCGGCATCTTCCAGCCGTTGGGGTCCGAGAGCGTCGTCATCAGTCCAAGCTTTGAGGCGTTCGCGCCCACCTTGAGGTGTTAGTGCACGTTGATATAGAAGTCGGAGAGCGACAGAGCAACGTTTGCAAGATTGACATTGAAGAAATGCTTTAAAGAAGTGATTCTGTGGATTGTTTTGGGCAAAAGCAGTCGTGTCTGCATAGAGAAGGGACTTGCGACTGGTGGAGTTGGCGGGTTGACTGACGAGTTTGCTTTTGCGACGCAACGAAGCCGTTATCCCAGTCTGGATGACGTCGTCGTCGTCGTCGTCGTCGTCGTCGTCGTCGTCGTCGTCGTCGTCGTCGTTGTCGTCGTCGACGAAGACCTTGAGATAGAAGAGGCTCGTCCAAGCTTGCCCGCAACTAAAGTTGCGTCGTAAAAACGCACGTCAGGCTCAAGGCAAGCGCTAACTGCGCATGCGCGCCATATCTGTTTGATTCGCAGTTCTAGGTCAGAGTGCTAAACTGCATGGAATCAGTGTACGCAGTCCTGTTGGTCGCGATCAAGTCGGACGAGGATGTGGTGACGAAGAAAAGGCCGGCCAGTCGTGGCTGAGTCGCCGCTGGTGAGCACAGGATCATGGTTCGGACGCGTCTGGCACTGGCACCCGGTCGACTGGCGAGGGCCGTGGGCAAGTCCGGCGCTCTCGTGGGTGGCGGCATCGTCGCCTGGAGCCTCTACGAGGCAGCTGCTAGCCTGGGCCGCCAGGGTCAGATCCAGACTTCTGCCGGTAATGACTCCGACCCCAAGTACTTGTACCTGCCCCCCGGCGTGGCCGATCGCTTCAAGCTGGACCCCATCGACGCGGCCGAGGAGCTGCGGTCCATGCTGCCCAAGCACGTCCGCAAACCCTGGAAGCTGCTCCGCCAGGCCAACTGGGGAGACCGCGAGAGGCACGTCGTGGCCGTGAAAGAGCTGTCGAGGTTGCAACTGAGTGACGGCGAAGCCATACAAGTGGCTCAGTCCTGCCAGCTGCGCACTGCTGTTGGGCTGGCGCGAACGAAAGACGCCGGCGGACGACTCCTTTTCCTACCGCCTCCGCCACTGCCAACGTCGGTGGCCGCCGAGACGACACCGCGGCTCTTTGAGCGCCTCCTGTCGCGGCTGCGGCGGCAGGACCTCCATGAATGCATTGCAAGTGTGACCGATAAGGCACTTCAGAGCTACGTCCCGGGAACCGACGACGACCACATCATGGACTCTGATCTGGACTTTGAATTTCAGCGCGATTCTCATCACCTGCCAGTCCTCCCGCGTCAACGCTACAGCGAGAAGAGCGTGATTGAGTTCTGTCTCCACGCGTTGCTCAGCCACTCCACGATCCACTCACACTGCATCGAGATGATTCGCCACCATTGCCTTCCGATCTTTGTCAAGGTAATATCCGAACATCCCAACAGTCCAAGGATAAAGTCTTTGATAGGAAAGATTCTTGCCAACGTGGCCATTCACCCAGAAACGCACAAGGACATTTTCACTTCTGGCTTCGTCGGCATCTTGGCACAATGGAAGAGTGATCCCAACCTTCTTGTTACACTTCCTGCTACAAAAGCGCTTTGCAACATGGATCAAGAGTTCGGAGACATCTACGATCCAGGAGTCTACTTGCTCTTACCTCAAAACAGATTGGTGAGGCACTTGAACCAACTCAGCGATTGGGGAGTGGATGTGGTGTTCATTCACGGACTTCTTGGCGGAGTGTTTTACACGTGGAGACAACTGGACGAAGCCAACGAGCGCGGCTGGGGCACAACTGAGTTGGTGAGCACGCCAGAATACTCATACTGCTGGCCTCGGGATTGGCTGGCTGGGGTCTCGGACCACGTCAGAGTCGTTGGAGTCGATTTCGATACCTATCTCAGTCAGTGGGGCAACAGCTGTCCTAGTGAGAGCTTCAAGACAAGCCTCGAGGACAGGAGCCTGGACATCCTGGAAAAGCTCAAGCGCTGTGGCATCGGCCGTCGCCCTGTCATATTTGTCAGTCATTCCATGGGTGGCCTCATCGTGAAGAAAATGCTGGCGCACGCCCATGCCAACCCGGATGAGGAAGAGCGCCAGCTGGCGCTAAACACCAGGGGGGTGGTCTTCTACAGCACGCCTCATTCTGGTTCCAGAGTGGCCAAACTCAACTCCTACTCCAAGTACCTCTTCTTCCCGAGCACAGAGGTCCAGGACTTGGAAGCGGACTCTCCCCAGCTGGACAGGTTGCACCAGTCGTTCACTGAAGTAGTGAAGTCTCGGGACACCAACATCGAGGTGATCAGTTTTGGCGAGACGGTGCCAACACCCTACATGGGCATCGACTTCACTTTTGTACCTCCGGAATCTTCAGATCCTGGCCTGGGAAAGTACTACAAGGTGGCCATGAACCACATGAACATTTGCAAGCCTGCAAACGAGTCGTCCGTTTTGTTTAGAAAGTTCTACAGACTCCTTTGGAACACACTTGACGAAGTTACCCCATTCGAGTGATCATTCCTAGTATGCACCTGCCATTGCAGGCTACGAACAACCCTAAGTACGAAGAAGTAACCCTTTGCTATCCACAGGTAGCGCAAAACATTGCTTTTGTCAGAATCTTGTGTACTGCCCACCAGCAGTACGTACCTGTGCTGTTGCTGCGTTGACCCTATGACACATCATTGCCCCCGTGATTATTCTTAAATGTTAAGTTAGCTTTCGATATGAGTACTATTTAGTTACATAAATCGAAGAACTTCGAGACGACGCCTCTTACATCTTCAATCAAGTGTTAGGTTCAGGAGCAGTTCATGTGCCAGGGCGTAGCACTCAATTCATTCTGTCTCAAGCTGCGTCAGCGTGATGAGCACGCTCAACATGGTCAGCGCCTTGGGAAAGGAGGTCTCTCTGTCCGGGTCTCTGTCTCTCGTCGCCAACAGGAGCGACACGATGGTTCTCGCGTCGTTTCTGCCGCATGACGTCACGAAGGTCATCCCGAGTCATTCAGTCTTCACATAAGTGCGTCTTCATACATCAGGCCATAACCGGACGATGCATCTCTGTGAAGCTCTGACGTAGGATACACAAGTTCTTTCCCCAAGTCCTAGTTCCTGGCGTATCAGTACAAGTACAGAGTACAAGTACTAAGGACGAGATAGAACATCTACGATGCCGCGACCTTCGGCAAAGTAAACTACTCACGATGGAAAATTGTTCCTTGAAAATCGAATTCCCCACTAAATTCTTCTCCCTAGCGAAAAATGGGGAAAAATGCCATATAGTGAAATTTTACGGCGCTGCAAGGTTTGGTGATATTTTGTGACTTCTCCCTCATGTCGTTTGAATCGTCATACGGGTCTGCTTCATCCACCCTCCTTAGCCCTCATCAACTGCGGATATCACCAAACTTCACACATCTCCAAAAACGTACTCAAGTCAATAACATAATAAGGCCATTTAAGCAGATGATCCATAAAACTAATACTTCAGAGCCAAGAAAAACATATAATACAAACTTCTAACACAGTGAATACATCACCGAGCAATGTCGCTACATATCAATCGTGTCCGAGCCACTCTCTCCTCATTGGTAGTGGATGAGGACACGAGTTGCCGTTACTAGAGGGGAGCCCCTCTTCACTACTTGCCGCCCCTACGGGACTCAGATACACGATAAAGAAACAGTCCAGTCAGGATACGTGCAGTCGTTGCTGTTGTTGCCCACACATGCAGGACCAAAAAGTGATGACAACAGCTCCCGGTGTTCCCAGGCGGTCACCCATCCAAGTACTGACCGGGCCCAACACTGCTTGACTTCAGTGATCGGACGAGAACTGGTATGTTCAATGTGGTATGGCCGTTGCCGATAGAACAGGGTTAACAATTGCCTACTTGAACAGCTTCTCCGCCTCACATTGCCGGGATTTTGGACTTCAAGCATTCATTTCTTAGTTGTTCTTCTACTCTCACTTCAGTTCGATGCTGAGCACCAACGTCACAG
>JAAUXU010038727.1_pt1 | contig 18582 bp, 20 predicted proteins | sample 7278151 | NCBI WGS metagenome assembly JAAUXU01 (sample SAMN14350113, study PRJNA611818) | marine sediment metagenome | isolation source: surface marine sediment (1.8m) | place: French Polynesia: Moorea | collected 2018-08 | reverse complement strand
TCTGGGCTCACCCCCAGCAGGAGTCCTGGGGTCCCTACCCCCAGAGGGGAGGAAGGGGGAGCCGAGCCCTTCTCCTAACAAAAAAATTGCATTTCACTACTGAAAAAGTTACCTCAAAATGCGAGTTTTTGTCTTTCAAGCAGGTGTACGCTCACTTTTGCACTGCATTGTAACCCCCCCCTCACCATCCCCCTGTGTGTCTTATGAGCATATGTGTACCTCAGCCCCTTCTTCGTTCAACGCTACGAGCTCGTTCATCAGCCGGGGGGCCGACGCGCTGGCGGCCGAGGCCAGACACCGGAAGTTCCTGCCCGAGGAGCTGGAGCGGCTGTTCCGGGCCGCCGGTTGCGCTGACCAGGAGATCAACCTGGCGTGCATCGACAGCGAGGACGACGTCATCGTCATCGAGAGCGCCAGCTTCTACTCCCTGCCACAGATGGCGCTGAACTGCACGGCCGGACCCATAGGTGGGTGACGAGAATATGCAGATGTCTCTCTTTCGGGGTGCGTACAGGGTGGATGGACTAAGGAGATTTGCCACGTCGCAACACAATCTTCTCGGTTCACCCTGTACGCGGAACTCGGCAGAGTCAGTGGCAACTCTGGACAAGTCATGTGTGAGTGAACAAGAACGAAGATTTACCCAAGAGTCCGTTGGAAAGTTTGGCATCAGTTGTGGCCTTAGGGATTTTAGTTGAGTTTTAGTCGTCAGTGACGAAAATTGGGCAACCGGGATCAATTGAAAAGGCGGTAAAAGCCAAATCGTAACTAGGCCTAACGAAGTGAAAAGAAAGAAAATCTTTCCAAAGTTAGACTGAAAAGGGCGTCGTCAGCTATAAAATGTTGCTACGAAATTTGCTGCATAAAAGTTGCTTCACAGAGTTTTTCTCTCCTGTTTTAGAGGAGTTGAGCAAAATAAGCGAGAAAAGCACCATCTACTGACGACTTTGGGCATTTCACCCAAAAAAGAAGCTACGATGAGGAAGTTGAGGCTGTTCTTTTGCTGAAAAGAAGACTTCTCCTTCTAGTTGGAGGCAATTTCAAAAGGAATTTAGCTGCAATCATCAGAAGAGGGTGTTTTTTTCGCATATCTTGCCCAGTTTAAGTTATGAGCAGACCCAGGAATTTTAGATAAAAGTCTGGAATGCCCCCTTTGGGTGCCCAAAATTTATTAAGAAAAAATGGTACAGTCATGTAGAAACAGCTGCAGGCTATTAAGTTTTGAGTACTCTAAAAAAGTTCTATTTTTGCCACGTAAAATCCTCGTCTAACATTCCACCCTCTATGGTTATGGCTTAGGAGACTCGGCGACATATTCGCTTTGCATGACACTTCGACGACGTGGCAACTCTGTCCTCTCCACATGAAAGTTTCAGTTCGTCCAAAATAGTCCTGGCATATTCTTTTTAGGTCCGCTACCCTCCACTTCCCCCCACCAATCTCCTGATCCCCTGCGCTCAACATTCTTCCCCCAACTTTTGGGCCTTCCCAGGCTCTCCCGTGATCTCCGCCAGGCCTTGAACCGGCGCTGCTCGGGGCTGGGGCGGGGCAGCACCTGCGGCTTCAACCTGGGCTTGGACCACCACCCGGAGAGCGCCAACTGGGGGCCCGGGCTGGTCGACGTCTTCTACCGATGTGCGCCCACCACGGCCACCCACAAAATCTGCGAGAGAGAGGTAAGGAAGAGCGGGATCGTGCAGATTTTTTGCACTTGCAAATCCGTCTTTACTCACGCACGAGTTGGGGCAGAACTAACTACAGTTACTTGGGAGTCCAAAAGCTCACGTTCTAAAGCACACAGAAAGGTCAGATTGGCAATAATCCGTGGCGGAGGTCCCAACCCTTCAGTTTCAAGGGACAAAACCAACCGAATCATAGTCTGAGAGGCTAAAACTGAAAAATGTGTTTTCATGGAAAACATATAAATGGACACACACACACACACACACACACACACACACACACACAAAGAAAGGTCATTTTCATTCCTCTGAAACGTGATCTCCTCTCTCCATTGGCACCATTGACATCGCCTTAAGAACTGTAGAAGTCGAGCTTTGGGTGCCCAACCCATGGCAGTTACTTCTGACCCACCCTGTGCTCGCATGTAGGTCTCAAGAAGACGCAAGCAAAACTATATATTTGGCCTCAGTCACTCGTTTGGCCATAAATTGGTCAATCGCTCCCTAAAAGTCCACACTGAGAGGTTGTAATTTCAATATTTCTTCGTCAACTTTTTGCCCATGTTTATTGTCAACGCGTCCCCCAAGGTCAACGGCGAGTAAGACGCAGAGCCTATTTTTTTGCTAACCAGCCAGTGAGAAGGCTTGAGCAAAGTGTTTTTAACGTGTCCGACTGCAGCACGTCCACTGTCGGGAGCTCTGACAGACTCTTTTGAACTCAAGTAACAATGGCAGGTTGATTGAAGCCAACTAAGTGGTGCTGTGCTCTCGACAGTTCGCAAAATGACGCGCATAAACTTGCGAATTTTCACCAGCAGATTTCACACAATGGGACTTTCCAGACTCGCAGGGTAGGATTGCAGATGGCATCCGGAGGTTACCAGACCCCATACGCAGCTCTGCAGATTCCATCCACGGGCCGCAGAAGGCCAATTTGAGACTGGTCTTTTGGCCTTCATAGAGTAAAAAACCTACTTCGGGGAGGGGGGGGTTGTTGGTCTTTGCTTTGAGGCAGGTAGAAGAAAGGCTGGGTCAATCTTTTCCTTGTCTTCACTGTTGTTATATATTTAGGGTGGGACAAAACCTTTTTTCCGGAATTTTAATGCTGGCACTGGTTCATATATCATGAGATACTGTTTTAAGGACTTGCAGTCAAATAGGTTCTTTTAAAAATAACTTTGGTTCACCCGAAGTGTAATACATAATTTACTCCTAAGTGCCTGACCAGCACAGTACAGAAAAATGAACAACTTGCTTGTTTGCAAGGGTTTTGCATGAGGGAGTGCAGCAGTGAATAAACTTATACGAGAGCTTGCTTTGGGCTGTATGTTTCTGATAAGCATCACAATCAAATCAAACACGCAAAGCAATGTTATGACAAAGAAATCAAACTAAATTTAAAAATGTGGAATAGCATGATCACTCATTTAGAGACATACAAATGTGTTTTATTTGACTACAGAGTCTGTCAATAAGTTATCATAAGATATTGAGGGGTGCCAGCTACGATTTAAAACTTTTCATCCTACCCTAAATGTAATATGAAGTATCGAACTATGCATTAATTTTGACGAAGATGCTTTAAGAAATGTCATCGGCCTTGTTCGCGTTGGCCTCCCTGTTGCATTTGTCCACGCCCACGTAGTGCGGGTGCAGTCTTGTCTTGTCTTTGTATCGACAGATGAACCTCCGGGCTGATCCAGGGGGATCAGCCCAGTTCCTGATGTCTCCGGTGTACCCGAAATACTACATCGGGGGCCGCCGGTGCAGATGGAGTCTGAGAGCGCAACCCGGACAGAGGATTCAGCTCAGGTTCCTCGACGTCAGCCTCCGGGAGCGGATATCGGCCTCTGGTGAGTCTCGTCATGACTTTTTTTTGAGCACTCAAAAAAACATAAGTAATGTGTAATAACGATAAACCTACCAGATCCCGAGTGCACTGACGCCGTGAGCGTGAGCGAGAGGGGCAAGACCCTCATGAGGATGTGCGGGGAATCCTCGGAGGACATTGTGCTGCTCTCAGAGGGGCACACGTTAGAGGTGAGGAAGCTGTGCCGCCGGAATCAGCTGCTTGATCGGCGGAAGAGAAAAGGACATTTTTCTGGCTCATACTGCAAAGACTAACCCCATTCTTTTCCTATGAAAAGAAGAGCTATTGATGGAAGTGTCATTGCGAGTGCTTAATAGTCTGGTCGAGTAGGTCAGGTTGATGACTTTCTTATAAGAGGACATCGACATTTTTAAGCGAAAAGTTTAAGCAAAGTTAGTGGCAATAATTGCATTGGAGTTTTTCCTTGCTTTTTAACCGTTCATTGCAATTTTTTTGCCATATTCCCCTCAAAAATTTACAAAATTGAACTGCCCGCAGCATTTTTCTCTGGAATTTTGTTGGTCAATGTTATCAAATTTTGACCCCCCAAGGGGCATCTTTGGTCTCTACCTTACCTTGAAGCTTTTCACCTAAAATTCCGAGGTATAGTAAGCTACTGCAGTGTAAATAGCGGGGAAAAAATCGTTGTGAAGGGGAGAAAAGCTGTTATTTCCCATGGGCACTATTGATCTTCTCCACCAGACAGTGCATTGACGCTGGAGTAGCTTTGAACTCTTCCGGGCTGTTTTTGTCTCATCGGGTTTCCACACGTGGGGAGGGTGGAGGACCCACAGCGCGAGTCACACGTCGATGAAACCAATCTATTTTGGGGTCTCCCGATTAAATACGCGTTTACGTAGAACAATTTTGCTGAGTCACCCTGTTTTCACCCTCCCTCCCTCCCCCAGGTGAAGCTTGACACAAAGACCAAGAGCATCTTTCCCAGGAGAGGAATCTTGGCCGAGTTCTGGCCTCTGGGATGCCCAAATCAGGTGAGATTTGTTTTTTCTCTTGCTTTTCACATCCATTCAAGCTCACCCACCCACCTCTCCCTCACCCCGCCAATTTTTTTTCCAGGTTCCCCCCATCGACGGATACCTCCAGTTTCGCAACGACTCCCTGGCCTTATACAGCTGCTCCGTGGGCCACGTCTTCCTGCCCTCGATGGAGAGGAGCGTCTCAGTCATGTGCGTGGACAGACAGTGGACACAGCTCGTAGGGAACTGCTACTCATTCGAGTACCTCAGGTAGGGACCTCTGTGTGTGCAATGTGGCTGTTGCTACTTGGGTGGGCTACTAATACAAGTGGCAATCCAAAATACTTTAAACCTGTTGCTACAGTGGGATCCGGATAAAGTCATTGCGTTTGGCTCAGAGAAGATGCTTGGATCCGGATCTTTCTTTTATTCGGATTGAGCACTGTGTTGGGGCACTAGAATGAAAGAGAAAACTCGTGTTTTCCAGAGAAATCAGTAGATTTCTAATCAGTAAATTTTCAGTAGAAGATTTGCAGGTGCAAAACCGAATGGCACAACTGAACACATAGTACTAGGGATGGATACTCAGCCCCAAACAGAGTGGGTTATTTGACTCGAGATGAGCCAAGTCTTTCATCTTCTTCCTCACCAAGCGAAGTCCACGCAAGGGCTTGGGGGCCTCCCTGTGTCCACCTGCCAAGGCCTAGATGGAAATTCACACTGGTCCATCAAACCATGTGTGGACACAAGAAATTTTCAAGAAATCTCTCGTTCATCCAAAAATTCTTGATTTCTTGAAACTCGAATTTGTCGAGGAAATTCTGAGCACTAATTGTGCTCCCAATGACGTCCAACTGAGTATATATAGGTAGATCATTGCAAACTTTGATGCTGCACTGTTTCCAATTTTGTTTACATTTTCAAACAGTGCCCAGCACTTCTTATATGTCCTAACTTGAACACTGGACCAGCTGTTTTTCTCCGGATGGTTTGTTGTAGTGAAAGATGAGAACATTGCTTACATCCGGATTTATCTGGTGTATATCCGGATTGCACCGTGAGGGGGGAAAAAGTCGACGCCTTCGGATCTAAGGCCTACGTGATTTATACATGGCAAGAAAGACACTGGGGGGAATTCTATTGTCGTATGTTTAGGCGAGGTCAAGTTGGATCGGCTTGGAGAGTCCGGATCAGATTAGGTCAGGCCGCGATGAAGAAGCTGCTGTTTACGACGGCGGCACCCTGTAACTTGCTCCAAATCTGGTGCCGTCGTCGAAAAAAAAGTCAGGGTTGCCACGCGGTTCGTGATCACGTTCTCATGGACCTCCAGACGTCCAAGCAGTGATGATGATGCTGGTTCGTTGTAGGAAATATGCCAATGCCTCGCTGCTGTCCCGCCTGAAGGCCAAATACCCTCCACCTCCGCCTGCTGCTCGGCCGGACACGTACGACTACTACTACGAGGACAAGGACAGCCGCTTAATCTTGAACGCCAGCTCCAACTGGTTCTCCGACGTCGTCCTGCCCGTGATCATCGTCGGGGTCGTCGTCATCCTCTCTCTCTTCGCCATGATCGTCCTCCTCCTGGTCAAGAGGCACCTCCAGTACGAGAGCGAGGGACACCCCATCGACGAGGACAGGTAGAAAGAGCAACAACCTGGGACATGATGCAAAAGTGTTGACGGGAAATCTCTCTTCTTTCTTGTTCCAGAAGTGCTCTGACTCCTGCCTCCATCAGACGCCAATCTCCGGTGCTCCATTTGGAGTTTGGCAGATCCTCATCCTCCAAACACCTGCAGCAACACCTCCACCCTCATCAGGAGCACCTCCAGCAGCAACAGCAGCCTCTGCAGCAGCCAGATCTCTTCCACGGTCAAAGAGAAGAGCTTTTTCTGTGCTGAGGGTGGTCAAGCTCAAGGGCTGCAGGGTCCAACCTCGTCACCGAGGACACCTCTGGCCGCGACTGCAGCTGCCTCCACTGCCCCTTCGACCAGAAGAGGCTGTTTCCCGTGCTCACAGTGAAATAATCGTCTTGAACAGCTCCAAAAGGTCCATCTTCTAAGAATACCTCCAAACAGAGCCACTGATAAGCATCAAAACTCGAAGAAATTCCTACTCCAGGGCCCTGAGATGAAGAGACAAGACCCAAAATTGACGTCAATTTGTTGAATTACTTCATTTACCCCCCCCCCCCCTCCCAAAATGAGACAGAACAGAGCATCCTGGTTCTTCTGACTGCTAGAAAGACCCCATTGTCTTTTTTTCTTCTTTTCTTTCTGGGGTATCACAGCAACATTATTACAAAAAAGAAAGGCTCTGCTATATCGGAGAACTCTTGAGGAGAGACTGATGAGAACAAAAATCTCGTGAGCTCTCCCATACTCGTATGTATGAGCAAAAAAAAAAGAAGGCGTCAGGACCTGTGAAGGCATCTCTTCTTTATCGTGCAGGCCAATAACTTATTGAGGGGTGGTCGTGATGGTGAAAACACACGATTCAGTGACCTCTTTGGACGGCGATGAAGCGATATCGGAGAAGATGTCACAATCTCGAAAGACACAACGACGACTCCCATCGGTCAGCGTCCCGAAAATGAGCGGTGCTTTGGTTCCTTTTCCGGTTGTTTTATAAAGAAGAAGAGCAATAATTCCCCGGTTCTTGACTGTGAATGAGTTGTTTTTCCTTGTCCACTGGCCTCCAATGAGGCCAAACAAGGGAGAAAGAGGACAAAAAAGTCTAATGTTTCGCGACAGACATGATAAATTGCAATGATAACTAAAGAAGACTTTTTCTTTTTTCTCTCAGAAAAGACATAGGGTGAAAGAAGAAGAGGAGGTCTAACCCTATAAAGCCTCTCAGGGCAGAGGAGAAAGGTCTTTGGAGGCTTATAAATAATCTGGTTCCACAACACTCTCTCTCTCTCTCTCCCTAGTATTTTGATACTGTCCCCCCAACCTACAGCATGAGCCGTGAAAGAAGAAAACAAGTCTAGAGTCACACACGCACACGCACGCCCAACGTGTCCGTTTTGTGCGCCTCACACGTCCTGCGGGGCTAATACTGGCGAGGCGCTGGAGGGGATTCTTTCTGGAAAGTGTGGAAAGAACTTGGGGGATGCAATTTCGATTTTTTTTCTGCCTCACATGAACAAAAAATGTAAGCAAAGGGAAAAAAATCTGGCTTTTTTTTCATGGCTACTGACATAAAGTGCGACCCTTCTTCATTCTTTCCCCGTTCTAACATGAAGAAAGTAGAACAAGAAAAGGGTTAAAAATAGGGAAATCGACACGTGCGTGCTCAGTGATTATTTCTGTGTGAGCATGACATTCGTGACTGTCTTGTGCTGTCATTACACTGGATTGTTCATGTTTCTGTTATCGTACAATACTGTATAACTCCGCATAGAAGCATAATTAAAGCATATTTTATAAAAAAAGGAGTTAAAAATTAATCGGGACTTTCATACGACGAGCCTGGTCGGGCTCCACATTGTGGGGCGTCTCCTCGGCCGCGTCCAAGGCGATGGGGCAGATCTATGTGGTGTCGTTCACGTTCGTCACCTCCCCCCATCCACGTCATTGTTGTCAACTTTTATCTGAACACAGAAGAGTCTCCCGACCAGATTTTTAAGCCACATTGGACAACATCGTAGTCGGGAATGTCGGATTAATCTCGATTGGTGTTGTGCAATTTTTTTTTTGCACAATCTGAGCGCGTCCTAAGGTTGGCATGAAAATTGGCAAATTTGAATACTTTTCGTCCAACAGCCTCAGGGCTCATTTCATATTCACAGTGTCTAGACAGAAAAACTTTTCTATGACGTTGTTCAAAATGAGGGTGTTTTACCCCTCGTCGAGTCAAGGATCTCAGGTCAGCGCTCAAGTTCAAGCTCAGCATTCACTGAAAGTACGATTCTGCTGAAAAGCAAGATGTCTGCTTGAATTCAAAGCGTCCAGACTCTTTGAACTCTATTCCAAGGGATCTAGATGCCTGGAATTCCTGGGCAGGGGTAAAGGATCTCTTTCCTGTGATTATGTATGGTTCGTACTGTCTAATCACACGCTTCCCTACCTCTGAAAGCAGACGAAATTTGCATTCCCCCCCTCTTTTCCCTCCCCTGAGTGAAACCCAACCCTTGAATGAAGGGGGCAAAAAGGTTGTTAGGTAGAGAGAGAAAAAAAACTCGACGAGACAAAAAGAAGTAGCTGATCTCGACTAAAACCGGGTCCTCTGTCTGACAAAAGCACGGACTTTTCCTGTCTCGCCGAGTCTCGACTTTCCCTCAGCAGTCTTTTTTATGGGAATGGAGAACAAGTTTTGGTATAGAAACGACAAATGATACTTTTTTTAAACTCCTCTGGCTGCTTCCTATAGCGCACCCAAAACATGTACGGGCAGAACCTTTGACAACTTTATTGAACTTTTCACCTGACGCCCCCAGAAACGTCTGAAGCAGGAGTTTGGGGCTTCTTGACCCAATGAATTCCACCGTCAAAAAGTGAGCAGTCATCACTTTCGCACTCCCCATATTTCTCCTTTGTGATGCAGGAAACATTGGGAAGAGTGGCCAAGAATGCACACCCGGAGAAAGCAGAGTCCGGCACAAAAATGGAAGAGGGAGGAAAAAAAGGGTCCAGCCTGTCCAAGAAGCTCAGCTGTTGTCTCATCAGGGTCAAGAATTGATCAAGGACTCGAGTCATTTGACCTCTTGCACGGAAAGTCACTTTTACAGGAAAGGATCTCTTTATTGCTGGGTCTTGCATGCAGCTTTCTCACAGCAATGATGCATCATTGGTGGCCACACAACATGACTGACATATTACTGCATTGGAGTGTGTTGTTGATAGATGCATCTGTCTGTGCGTGTGAGCCTTAATATTCTGATCACACTTGAGTTGTAAGCATGACTTTCCACTGAAAGGTTGGCTAAAACGTGACTTCTTCTCTTGGCGCCGCCAGATGCACTTTTTGCGGCTCTCACTGTACGTGGGCGTATGCGCATAAAAAAATGTCAAGGGTTGCTGGCCTGCATCCATCATGGTTTGCCTTACGACAGTGCAGTTACGTCCTAGTAACATCAAGCAATGATATACACATATTTCCCCTTCCACTTTTCTAGCTGCAAGAATGAGGCTTTTCAGGGTGAGGCCTTATAAGACAAGGCCTCCGTGTCCTTCAGGCCCGAGGACGACGACATGTGTCAAATGCACGGATGGAAACAGCTGAGATTCTTTTTTTTTGCATATGAGCCGCAAAGAAATGCCCGGAGGAGACGTGACTTCACTGATTCCTTTGAGCCATTGCTGTATAAAGAGCAGACAGATGTCATAAAGTGGATATTGTAAGCCATTTTAAGGCTGGTGGAATCACTGTGTATATTCAGCTGACAGCAAGGCCAACCCATGGAAAAAAAAAGTTCTGTCGAAGAAGAAGAAGAAGAAAAAATCTGGGAAATTGGGTGCAATCACTCTTTCTCAGCTCTTGTTTCTCCCTTCTTTGTGTCGCTTATACTAAGTTCTTGGGGAAGAAGAAGAGGAAGAAGAGCCCGTGTCCATTCGAGCAAAGCACCTCTATACACACTCAAGAAGAAGTAGGAAAAATTCAAAAAGAGCCTGAATGAGCGCGAAAAACACAGAAAAATCATCATAATTCCCTGTCAAACTTGTTCAAGACCCTCGTCGGCTGCTGGTGGGTTCCGCCGCCTCCCGCGAGGAGACCCACGTGCAAAAGAAGCGTCCCCGGCACACCGAGCGTCAGAGGTATTCAGCCTGCACGCTGCACTACTCTATTCTTCTGTGTAGTTTAGATGGAAGATAGGCTCATATGGCCGTCCTCTTATTCTCCTTAGACATTGAAAACTGTTTCAAGATGAAAATCCTGTCAAAGAAGAGCACATTTGACTCTCTGACCTTCGGCGAGGACCCTCCTTTTTATCTCTCCTTAGATGAAGATCGTACAGTGTGAGGCAGAAAAAACCTCTTTTGCATGCTACAGCTTCGTCTGGGAAGAGGGGGGGGGGGGTGGCTGAGAGGGAATGAAGCACTTCTACTCGCGAAGTTGCTCCCCGGTGGCAAATTAAGGCAGGTGTAAAGTTTGTAAAGTTTTAACAGACCCCTTTTTTTCTAAGTTTAAGTGGCACAACAACCACAAACACTCAGATGAAAGAACTGAAAGTTGCTAAAACCACTCTTGAAGGACGCCTCAGTGGGGTCTTGCTGCCAGTTTGTTGAGAAATATCTAAGAATGCTGGGAATCTCTGGACTTTTCGTGCTTTGTAAACCCTCAAAAGCTTTCACGCCTCCTTTGGTGGATGAGAAAAGGTTCACTGAAAGTTTTTTCCCTGCCCTAAACTTTCCGTGGAAAGTATGCCTTGAAGGGGCCTGGTAATGAAGACCTAAGAAGTGTGCTTGAGACTGGGTCACATGGCCATAATTTCGAACTTTCTTCACAGTGAAGGCTCGTTGGGAGCAAAGGCCGCCAAATGAAGGGTTGGTGGCCAAAGGTGGGGAAAGTTCCGCTCTCGAAAACCTTTGGCCTTTTTGCGCGCCCCGCGGAGTCGACAAAGCGAAGAGGGCAGATTCTGCACACTAAGGCCAAGGACGTCTAGAGGTCCTTGACTTCAGCGCGGCGGGTCAATAGCTTATGATGAAGAGCAATCTATAACCAAAAATTGCCTGGTTACTTTTTATGGTCCTCACAGTAAAAAAACCACCACCAAATCAGATGACAAACCTATACTTTATACTGATGAATCAGCTTTGCATCAGCAGGAAGATTGTTGCCAGACAATGGAAAGTCATATTCTGGGTGGTTGGAAAGACACATGGCAATTCCCTAAAAGTTTTTCCACACATGGTCAGCTGTCAGGTCAGGGCACAAGTCCATATCCAACACCACATCTGACCAGCACAACCTGGGTCAGGAGACTAGCGTGTCAAGAGAAAGGAGAGACCTCTTGACCACGCAGCTCTGCATGTCCAAGTGCATGGATGACGTCGATGGTTCGTAGAGCTGGAGAGTCACAATTTCGACTGACACAGTTAAAACTCAGCAGCTTTCAGGCAACTTTTTTTGCGTGTCAGGATGGCATTTGGCAGACCCACCCATCCACCCACCCCAGCACAAACAAATAACCACCAACCGAGTTTGGAAAATGATCCAACTTGTTCAGGCAAACACAAAAATAGCTCGAGACAGAAGATAGAGAAAGCCACTGACTGCACAGACACGAAAAGACATGTTTAGACCATGCAAAATTTGTGTTCTTTTGCAGGAGGGGGAATCAACACATCAAAGCTGCTTCAAAGCTGCCACTTTAGCAATTTATTTTTTTGTCAAATTTTTCTTTACTTTTTTTTGCGTTAACCCTTTTTTTGCATTTACAAGGGGTCGTCATCAACTGAGAAATGACGTGACACCTTTCGGATATCGGTGTGACAAGGATCCTCCTTGTTTATAGGACGTCCGAGGCTCTGGTGGCTGACAATTCAGAGGCCAACGAGATCAGTCTTATTTTGACTCTTGCACAGTCTGTGCGGAGTGCAAAATTTGCTCACGGACGCCTCAAGCAAAGGTAACTTCAGCGATATCTTCTTCAGTGCTGCTAACAGTGTCATAAAACTTTACAAAAAAACGCCCTTTTTGGCTACTTCCTGTGCAGATTTTTCTGCGCTCCGCCTTGGAGGCGAGACCAAAAACAGCTCTTTTTTGCACGCCAATAAGAAAAAATTTAAGACCCATTCAGTCAAAGATATTGTCTGTTTTTGTTATCTGACTTTCTATTAACGTCCTCTGCTTTTCAGCGTCGTCTGACGCAAGTTTGCGGACTAAACGGAAAGTTCTGAGGTATTCATGGCGTCAAACAGAGAAAAGGGGGCTTCGGGTCCGGACCTGGACGGAGTTGCCATAGGAAACATCATGGACAACTCAGGAGCTTTGAGGAAGAACAAGGTAGATGTGATTTTTCGTAGAAAGTCAATCAGAAAGTTCGCCAAAAATGATTTTATATTTTTAAGGCTTTCCAACAACTGCGCCGAGAGATGGAGCAGAGGAACAGGCAGAGGAGGAAGGTGGAGGAAGAGAGGGTGATCAAGAACATATCTTTAACCGTTTATGCTTGATAATGATGTTGGGCGACGACGACGTAGGTCGAGGTCTACTACGTGGACAGGGACAGGGCGGCGGCCGTGGTTCTCGGCAACAAGGACATCAAGAATGACCTTAGGGTGCGCATTCAACTTGACCAAACTTCTTTTCCCCTATGTACGACGTTGTTGACTTCAACAGCACAAGAAGAAGCGCGACCGGATGGAGAACTCGCAGGCGGCCGCCGCCATGAACGAGGAGGTCGACTTCGAGACGTACTTGCTCCAGGGACAGCACGAATTGAGGTACTTTCTTTGCAAGTTCCTGAGGTTTTTTGAGCACATTTACCCCTTGTCTGAAAAGGGGTGGGGACCCTCGCAGAGCTGTCATGTACCTCACGCAGGCCTGCGAGGCCGCGCCCAACGGCCAGGACGAGCCGTTCATGCTCAGGTCAGGACTAAAAAAATTTGTGGTCAACCCCCCCCCCCCAAAAAGGTACTTTTTTGTGGGTCAGGTCGAAATGCTTCTGCCTATTGGGCATGTACGAGATGGCGGACAGGGACGCCGACGTCATCCTCAAGATCAATCCTCACAACGTCAAGGGCCTGACTAACAAGGCCGAGATGCAGTATAACCTCGGAAACTTCGAACACAGCCTCAAGTACTTTTATAGGTACTAAACGCAGTGAATTTTGTTATGTACGTGTGACTGCGTTGTCATTCTCCTTATGTGCTTAACCCGAGTCTTTTGAGTTCATTCGGGCATATGCCAGAAGGTTTGTTAAGCAGCATCATCTCTACTCCCCTCTGGCTTGAGTTAGGACATTTTATATTCGAGTTGGGGCATCTTATATTCGAGTTGGGACATTTTATTTTTGAGTTGGGACATTTCATATTCGAGTTGGGACATTTTATATTTGAGTTGGAACATTTTATATTGGAGTTGGGACATTTTATATTGGAGTTAGGACATTTTATGTTTGTGTTAGGTCATGTTATGAACATGTAAAATATAGATTTGAAGAGATCATGACTCGCGTGGCCGAGATCATTGTCAACTCTTGCTGCTAGAGCCAATTCTATCCGTCCTGGCTACAACAATGTCGTCCAGGGCATCCAGAAGAGTCGCGAGGCCATCGAGAACTCCCTGTCCAGGTCCAAGGGCTTCAGTTTCGCCCAGATGGAGGACGCCATCAAGGAGATTGAAAGGCAAGAGATGAGTGAGGAAGAGAAGAGACAAAACCAACAGCTGAGGAGGATGGGTGAGGCCACCCCATGAACCTCGGCTGCCACTACTGAGAAATGGGCCTTTTTTCGTTGCTTCAGGCCTTATGAAGTACCAGAGCTTCATGGATGGAGACTCCACCGACGAAGAAGCATCTGAAGAGGACCACGACGACCAGGAGAGCGTCGACAGTCTGATGGAGGAGGAGATCAAAGCCAAGGAGAAGGAGGAAAGCTGCCAGGTGAGGCACAAGGACGACCACATACCCATGACGCTCTGTGGTTCCACGTAATAGAGAAAGTTCTCCAGATCTCCAACCCTCTCCTACTGGAAGTCCCTCCTGAACTCGAGGGAGTCTGGGATCCACAGAGGGACTGTGCAAGACCAGAATCGCGCCAAGACGAGAGGTAAGAGGTGACTTTGGACTTTGCAAGGAATTGACACCAAACTCTCCCTTTCTTTATCGACCGGAAAAAAGTATAAAGTGATTTTGCTTTCACACATCTTTGTGTTCCACATTTTCCGAGTAAAGCAAAATGTGAACGTCTACTTAAAGATTCGCTCATTAAAGGGAGGCCTTAATGCCTAATCTGTCGATCTGATTGGTCTTGTACATTTGAGCTGCTCTCGACGCTTTACTGTACTCGGGCTTCACTCGGCTCGGCTCTAGAGGGTCTTGGGCAGGTCAAATACGCACGTGCAATCAGATCGGGTAATAAAATATCCTTCTAAACGACGCGGGAATATATAGTTATAGCCCCAGTTTTTTACCGTTTATTTTCTTTTTTTTTTACTACAGAACAGAATGCGAAATCACTTCATGTTTGCCAAAAAACCACGAAAATAAAGTTTTGTTTTCGTCGAAACACCAAAAAAGTTTCATCATCACCAACCAAAACACGAAAAAAAGTTTTGCTTTCGCCAAAACACGAAAAAAGTACATTTTTGCTAAAATTCTGTGTATAAAGAGGTTTGTGTTTGTGTTTTTGTTCTTTTTTACTTGTATATACATATGTAAATACATATCAAGAGAGTCCGTGCAGCATGAAAACGAGTGATGGTAAATTATAAAGTGCAAAGGAGGACTTTACTGCCTTTCAGCATAAAACTTCTACTAGATGCACCCGCCAAAAAAATGACTGGAAGGCAGCCCAGGCAAATATTGGCTGAAAGGGCTGAAAAAATTAAGGACTTCTAAAAGTTAAATCTCTTGTTTTTTCCTTCGACAACACTTTAGCAGACAAATCATTATAGCCAGTGAGAGTTAATTGTGATGTCAAACTGTGACAACGGAAAACAACTTTCTTTTATATATATGGGTAAGTGTTGTTTTAAAGCTTATGTGCGGTAAAAGAGTAGCAACAATTCATACTTTCCACCCTTGACTGACTCCTATCAGAGCTCAGCTCTCTGGCGCTGTACAAGGATGCGTCTCAGAGCTTAACGAAAGGTGCACCAATTGTCTTTGCCTAGAAACGTGATATCTGTGGGGGAAAATTCTTTGGCGGCCCATGTTGATGCTACAGGGGTCAAAGTGCCCTGACCTTTTTAGGGCATCAGGCCCAAAGGCCACGCATTTTTACCTTTTAAAGTGGTTTCACTGCAACAAAACAGAATGGAATGTTCGGGGGCTCTCATGCCCCGGACCCTCCAGGTTTCCGGAGGGTGAGGGGCACCCCGGGACGTGGTGAGGACCTTCTCATCTGTTCTTCCATTGCTTTGAGCTAGGGATATAGTCGAGCCTGGCCCGAAGGTCAAAGGCTCGAGACTATTTTGCGCAGACTCAATCTTCTCAAGGATCGAAACTCTGGGGCTCGATTCCTTCCCTGCACAATGACACGTGAGGTTTTGGGCGCACCCGCATAACGCATCCCGAGGGGGGGGAGGCCCGGGGAGGGGGGCCATGAGCGCCCCCAAAAAATTTTCAACTGCTCATGGCAAAGAACCCCCCACCCTGAAAGGGGTGAACGATGAATATCAGCCTTGGCACAGTTTGAGCTCTCTGGGCTACTCCAAGCTGATCGCGCTGTCCTACGTTCACCTTATTGTCGTCCCTCACGAACAGGACTGTATTGTTCCTCCTCTAGTAGAAGTCAGGGTTTCCTGGGTCCCCGCTTCATGGGGATCGCACAGGAGAAAGTCCCGTTTAAACGAAACCGAGAGACTCCAGAAGTGATCCCGTTTAACCGAGAATCGCGGTAAAGCGGCGACCACTGTGTTTTGAATGTGACGAGCAACTCTTGTGAATTCCTCGGTAAGTTTAGGCTTTAGTACCAATCTGGCTGGAGGGAGAGATCGAGACAAACCTCAACGTTACAATATATGTCTTTTCCAAGTTCATCACGACTTTGAGACATGACTTTTGGGAAGAATCACGTTTGTGTAGCAGCGACGCTATCATAACTTAGAGGTTTAGGGACACTTGCAATGGGTTTTCGGAACGCTCAGCATAATTGCAGATCTGTCAGAGACGCAGTCATGAAAAATTCAGTCTTGGTGAGGGAAAAAAATCCCCATATTTTTTTGGAGGGGAGATGTCTTTTCTGCCCGAAATGCGTGGAGTTTCCCTAGAAAACGGGACCAAGGAAACCCGCTCGTTCAGCCTTACGACGATCTTGTACTCTTATTTCGAGAATTTGCAAGAACTGGAAAGCAACAATTTTGCGTCAAAAGCACCGATTGCCTTAGCAGTGACGTTCACGGTACAGTGGTCCTCGCTTAATCGGGATCAGGAGAGTCGGGACTTCGGTTCAACGCCATTACTTCTGGAGGACGAAATCTCCACCAAGAAGTGCACAGTTTAGGATGAAATTTCGGCAAGAACCGGACTTTTTCCCGCGCAACAAGCATCTGATCCGATTAAGATGACTTCTGTCCTCGTCCTCATGTTGTCCTCGCGTCCTCCACCGGGCAAACTGAGGCCTCGGACAGGTCAAAGCGCCTCAGTCAATATAGTACTACAATGCGTCCATGAAAACGAGTAGTTAAGTAAGCATAGTTTATAAACTGTATCTCATTCTTCAGACAAGTCGGACATTCTCCAGACAATTCACTGCTGAAACACCAGAAGAGCCTTAAAAGGAGTGAGCATTTGGAGAAAAAAGCCAACAAACAGGTACGTTACACGTACAGGGTGGATCAAAAGTGACTTCCTCTAACTAAATGCTCGTCACTCTGGCTGGTTACTACTCAAAGTCTTCTCTCAAGGAAGATTTATTCATGTACAAAAAAGGGAAAAAAATGAAATTGTGGCCCCCTTAATTTTGCAATCCTTATTACTCAACACTGTGCTGATCAATCTGCAAAAATTCTCTAGAAAAAGCCCGATCCCGATTGTGCCTTGAGCTGCGACCACGTCAATCTGAGCCATTCGTGGCTTTTTTAGACTGAATTTAAATGGTGAAAGGTATAAATAGGTCAAAACGTTAAAAAATGAACCAACTCTAACTTTGCACAGCCTCAACTCACTTTTTAGGACCCAATGTCAGCAGCAGTTCTTGCCCCCAAAATGATAATCTTCTCTTTCTAAGAGCTCAGTCAGACTATTGTAGGTGAGTAACAAGTATTTAGTTTGGGGGGGTATACTAATGTCTAGTATACGATGAATAGCAGTTAAACACATCTCGTACAACCTATTCTGGCAGCTGCTGGGCGAGCTTCACAGTGACAAAGTGTACCTGGAGAGCCTCCTGGCCGGTCCGCAGCTGGCGTCACCTCTCCATGTTGGAGTTCCTGGGGACGGAAGTGGTGGTGCCAGTCAGTCGAATGCCTACATTCAGAAAGCAGTTGAGTCTGGAAGACGAGGTGGGGCCGAACTAGGACGGGTCAAGCTAGACAAAGAACTTCCACCCAAGCCTGAGCTTGGACTGAAGCTTAGGGATGGTCACAAGCCAGACTAAGCACTCTTGACCTTTTTGAAGCTCCGAGCTTAGGAGTGTGACAAGCCCGGCTTAAGCTTGAACATGTCGAGTTGCCTTGAATTTTAGACACGTGGACGAGGCCTGAAGTTGAGGCCTTTTAGGCTCGGTTACAATAACTTGCATTTTCGTTCTCTTGTCTGTCTTAATGACTGTCTCCTCCTCAGGTGCAGACTTGTGCCCACGAGGCCCTGGCCTACCTGCAGGCCAGGAAGGACTTCTGGCAGCAGCAGAAGCCGGTCTACGCCAGGGACAACGAGAACAGGGTGAAGAGGAGGAGCGTCAAGAAGAAGCTCTAATGCATTATCAGCAGCAGCAGTAACGCCACCACCTACTCGCCATTGGCCCTGCTGCACGTGGGGACGAACCCACATGGACGGGCATGTGTCGGGGTCCACCCCACGCGCACGGCTCACTTGCATGTTGCGTGCACGTTGTTCACGCCGACGAGGGAGAAGCACACGGAGCCGACGCCATGCGGATTCACGCAACCTTTTGCATCCCCCCCCCGTACGAACATGCAGTTCAGGCCAACTTTATTCGTGACACCCAAGAAATTTTCGCCTCTTTTCTTGGTTTCTCTTCTCAACAGGCAAATTTGGGGGGCCAAAGTGACACTCGACAAGTAATAAAACGAAACTTTATATCTGAATATTTAACAGAAAATATGCCAAAGTGACGTGTCCAAAACTATTCATACATACATGCACAGCTCTCAGTACTTGATCACAATTAAGTTTTCGTCATCAGATAGGATGGCCAATTCCACTGTCTGCAAAACACCCCCAAGGCATCCTGTTTTCACCCCCAGGCTTGGATGTAGAGG
>JAAUXU010108226.1_pt1 | contig 18584 bp, 15 predicted proteins | sample 7278151 | NCBI WGS metagenome assembly JAAUXU01 (sample SAMN14350113, study PRJNA611818) | marine sediment metagenome | isolation source: surface marine sediment (1.8m) | place: French Polynesia: Moorea | collected 2018-08 | reverse complement strand
GATCGAGTCTGGTGGACTGACCCATGCTGCTCTTCGATGAACTGGAAAGTGACCAAATGACAGTGATTCAGTTGACAGAGACAAAACTCTGCACAACCACTGCATGAGGGGGAAGTTTTTTTCCACACTGCATCGACAACATTTGCCTTAATGAAAAAAGTCAAAATGTGGAAGGCAATGTTTTGCCTGCTCTGCTCAGATCCAGGCATCTTGCCTCTGATCAGTACATGTTGTAGGCAGAGGTGAGAGAACAGATTCAATAGTAATTGAATAGAGGGCAGAAAAAACTCTCCTCTTCAAACACTAAAACCTTCCCTCCTTATCTTCCCCTCCAAATATGAAATTTTAGTTTAGAGCTCTCAAAGGGGGCGGCAGCTGCAGCATTTTGTTTAAGCACACAGCTGAGTCCTCGACAGAAGAACTTCGGACGTCAAATTTGTGGAGAGAACTATGAATGCACTTTGAGAGAGCACCATTATAGTCTGCATATGTAAGCAAAAATTCAGAAGAATTTTGTCGCCCGTCCTATGATACAATAACTCAGAACTGATGCAGTCAGCCTTAATCGAGTGGGTGATGGGCGACTTGTGCCTCATAGGGCAAAAATCCATAGGACGATGGTTGCTTGGTATTACAGTCGCCAGGACGGGTACTACGAAGGCCCAAACAATAATACCACTGGCTCACTTAAAAAGAAGTATCAGACTTGGCGAATAAATGGTTGAAAGTTACAGCAAGTGAAAAGTGCTTATTTTCTTCTAGAACATTTGTCTTTCACTTAAGAATCGGCTTTTCCGAAGAGTTGTTGGGATTGGTTTGAATATTGTTCAGTCCAGAGCTACTCTCAACATCAATCAATTCCCCGGAAAAATTCAGGACGACCATGCTGAGTGTGACATGAATACAAATCTAAGCCCGGAGTCTTAACAGAAGCCATGAATTAGAAGCACTAGCACGGATTTACAAGTTCTGCAAAATATCAAGATGGATGATGATGAGATTCTTATTGTCACTCACTTTCACTTTGTTTTCACCCATTTTTGATGAGGAAAAGCTGGTTGTGCAAAGAAACGAGTTTGAAGACAAGGCTGCTTGAGGATGGAAGTTCTATCAACTTTCCAAAGCAGTCTGGAGCAGCTGGTCTCAATCCAGGCCAGCACCGAGTCCTGTGGGACAGCTGGGACAGCTCCCGGCGCAGGCTGTAAAGTCTCTGCATGGGATTGAGATGTCTTTGACCCCCCAGTCCTGAGCAGCCTCCTCTGGTGTCCCTCTTGGATGTGTGAGGCACGGCTCCATTCCACGGGGTGGGTGGGGGATCGTTGTCCAGTCCTCATGGTCCTCTCCATCACAGACATCATGGTCCTATAACCTAACCTTGGCAAGCTTCCTAGTCGGAGGTGAGGATCATCCCAAGAAGCTTCCACCATAGCTTTGGAGACACTCAATGCCTCTCTCGGTGATGTCAGTGGCGCCAATGAGAGGCAATCACATCGACAGCACTATGACTAGGACGCTTCGAGCTTTTTGTCGAGTCGAATTGTACCGAGCTTAGCTCGAGAAATCGCTTGTTCGAAATGTATCGAGCTCCTTTCTCGAAGCTGGCCACAGTGAGAACAGTTTTCGAGCTTTTCTTTCGAGCTTTTCGTCCCTAAAGTGTTGAACTCTTTGAGTTGCTTCGAGCATTTTGTGCCCAAACTTATCAAGTTCTATTCAAAGCTTTTCTATAGCGTCTCCTTAAGCCCTTTCTTCATGCCTTATCTGCCCTGTCTGTGCCCAGCCACCTCGCCAGCAACCAGCTCAGTGAGCTGTTACATCTCCCCCTGTGCAATCACAAATCATCGGGTGGCATGAGCAGCATGCTAAACAGATGCACGGTGCATTGGGTAAGAAGTGCTGAGGAGAAGGGGGAGTCGAACAGCCAGCACCGCACCTGGACGAAGAAGACCAAGCAGTCTTCGGCGGGGGGAGGAGTTGACTCGAGAAGCAGTTTTCTAGAACCGTGACCTGGCGGAACAGGAACAAGATGTACTTTCCCACCCTCTTTCAGCTGGCCAAGAAGTATCTGGTGATGCCGACCAGCGATCCATCAGCAAGAGCACTTCCATTGGCAGGTATCATCGTCATGAAGTAGCGGGCTCATCCCAGAGATGAAGCTATGCTTTTTTTTCTTCGACGTGTGCTTATGATGTGCTGCCTGCTTCGGGTCAATGCATCTAACTTGGATAAAATTGCAGGGTTTTTTCTTTGCATTTTCGTGCTTTTTTCGAGATATGTACAGACTTCAAGCCAGCTCGACATCAGCTCGATAGTTGTGGGCTCAGCTCAAGCTCGGCTCAACGCGAAAAATTGACAAGAAGGAAGAATCATGTCATTAATTCACCCAACCTCATCTTGAAATGACTTTTTTCACTCACCCTTCAGACAATTGATAGTGTGTTAGAGAGAACATCTCTGTTGCTCGGGCCAGTTTGACACATGCTCATCTTGAGAGCTGAAATGGGATTCGACCTAAGTACGACTTTCGATGTTGACACAAGTGAATGACGACTTTCACGCTATTGTTAGATAAGACAGCGACGTCTTTATCTGAGTCCTCCCCGCCCTCCTCGATGCACGCACATGCACACATATGAGCAGGAAATGAGAAGAAAGAGAACACTTTCCAAAAAACAATCTTTCTTGTGATACTTTCGAGAACGAATGCAAAAGCAAGAACAGGTGGATGCATCCACCAAGTCGGCGTTGCAAGCCTTGTTCAGCTGCACGCCGACCATGCCAAAATAAGAGGAAGTGAACACGAGGTTCTCGCTATTGCTCGTAGCAGCACAGAGAGAGAGAGAGAGAGAGAGAATCATGGTTGAGGGGATCGCGCTCTTCTTACCCAACAACCCTTTCCCAAAAGGACCTGCGATGCTTGATTCTCAGCACTGAGGTTGACAGCGTCCGAGGGAGGCTCCCACCACCACCTCCGCCTTGTTGATCTTCGCCGCCTTGAACGGCGCCGCCACCGGCTTTCAGTTGGTCGACGCGGCTCCCGCCGCTATTGCGGCCGCCACCGCCTCCGCCTCCACCTGAGACCCGCCGCTCCTTGGGCTTGACAATGGTCTCGCTTCCTTTGCCTGCCACCGACAGCTTGGAATCGCTCCTGTTGTGCGGAAGACTCTTGTTCAGCCTTTTGCTGTTGAGCAGGGCGTCCTTGGCTGGACTCCTGATCTCCAGGCTGCCCCTGGTCGTGGACGCGATCCAGTGATGTCGTGCGGTCGAGCAGTTGTGCTGAGACGACCCAGCCTGTTGGGTGGGCGGGGGTGTCTCGCTCAGATGTCTCCAGCGTGACCTGACGTTCTCCACGTCGCTGCTGTCGTCCTCTCCGCTCTCGTCGGCGATGTTCTCGAACCTGACGCTGCTCACACTGTCTCGAGAGTCTCTCCGATAACCTTTGTAGTGCACTGGCAGTGGGGGAACGGGGCCGACAGCCGCAACCGCCGCAGTCGCCGCAGACTCCAACGTCTGCTTGGAGGTGGAAGTCGTGTCCAACTTGGCCGAGTCAGCTGTCAACTCCCCTTTGATACTGGCGCCGCAGTTGGGGCAGCACAATCCCGAGGTGGCGGCTGCAGGAGGCGTGGTTGGGGTGGTGGTCGACGGTGGTGGTGGTGGCGGCGGCGGACCCATGCCCGACAGGGCCACAGTTGCCATGACTGAGCACTTTTTCTTCAGCAGTCAACAACGACTCATCTTCTCAGCATTTCACCACCCATGAGTCTAACGCATGGCAAATTCTTTGCTATCACTGCGCTCGTGTCGATGTTACCAAACTTTTTATGCCAAACAGTGATTTATCTTAGATAGGGGTTGAGGGATTTATGCGCGAATTGTCAAGATTGCAAAAAAGTGTCTCGCATGTCCACCAATGACCTCCGTGCGCCCATTTTTCCAGTGTAACGCCCATTTTTCAGCTCTGCTGTGCCAAAGCTTAGTTGGCGCAATGCAGGGCCTGTTTTTTTCTTTTTTTTGCACGCCAAAAATCGCAATTGTCCCACTCTATAGAACGGACCCTTTTTGCGTGAGAAGGGAAAGAGCAGATAAATAAACCAGATGGCGGCAGCAAATTGGGCCGAGGTGATTCGATAATCGAAGTAGCTATTTCGCTCATTTCTTCTTGGGTTGCTATGGGGGGGAGGGGGGGGGAATATTGCATATCGGAGGCTGATTTTTCGCAGACAGCGCCCGAATTTCGCACGCAAATCTGCATTGGATGTGAGCACCCCATTCCGCATCTTTTTTGGCGAGAATTTGAGGATTCTTGCTCCAATTGCAGCAGCTGCACTGCTCATTTTTTGCTGGCGAATTCGCCATTGGTGGAAATTCTTGGCTGCCTTTACTGATATTTTTTCCCCTCTTCTTTTTCCGAACTCTCTCGAGTTACGAACATGATCTTGTCATTTCTTTTCCGTCGTCCTCAGTGAAATTGGAAGCTGCTGCGATGTCGAAACTTGTCTTTACTGCGCAGACGCAGGAAATTGCGCCTTGTTTGTACATTGGTGGTGGAAAGACGGAGGCAAAACTTTCTTGAAAGGCAGCAGATTCCGAGGTTTTTGTGTCTGCGGCCTCATGAATGAAAAATAAAGTGACTTTTCTCTCTCACTTCCAAGTCTCAAGTACCAAGAAATGGAAGACAAAAGGCTGAAAAATGTAAATGAGCCAGATTTGGCGAAATCGAAGCCCCCTTGACGATCCAATCGTTTGACAGATTTTGGAGAAAAGAAAGAAGGAAAGTAGTTACAATACGATTTCGATGAGATGGGGTTATCAAATGGGCCTTACGCAGGGATCATGAGGCCTTAAAAGGCCCGCCGGCTCATGAGCGTCAGAGGGCAGCACCTGCCGGTCTTCTAGAAAGTCACGCAAAGAGCAGGAATATAGAAAAATGCTCGGAGTTTTCCTCTCCGACAACTTTCGTCGGCAGGAGAAGATTTAAAATTTCATCGCGTAGCGATTGTATGAATATTGAAGCACGTCACTGACGAGGAGGACGCAAGCGTCACCTCCGGACAAATACGCGGAAGGTTCGTCCTCCGCTGCTCGGCCGGCAGGTCCATGGACGCCTGGCTTCCCTGCTCAGCCGGCAGGTCCATGGACGCCTGGCTTCCCTGCTCAGCCGTCAGGTCCATGGACTCCTGGACCGTGTTGGACCAGTCGAGGCCGTGGATCAACTCGGGAGGGGCGGGCGACACCAACTGCTCGAACCTGGCTGAGGGCAAAGCAAAGCTGACCGTTGTCAGCGTTCAGCGTGCACTTGTGGCAGCGGGACTTCTGGATGGCGTTGGATCCAGCCCTGGAGCTGACTCCAGGGACTGTGTGGGACCGTGCGTGGATCCGGACACTGCTTTTCTTTCTTTTTTTTCCAGCACGCTGTTGCAGTGACATCAAAGATCGGACGATAACTTCCCTGGCGACACCGTGGACTTCTGGGTGAGTTCGTGCACTGCACACACACTTGGGCCAACTCGTTTCCAGCGATTGTTTGTGTTAAGACGTGGCAGCAGCCGCTAGTCCAGGAGTGGCCGCACTTGTCGCAGCACATTATGGACAAATGCACGCGGGCAAATTCCCAGCAAGTGCGCACGGGCGCGCGCGCGCGCGCTCCTCTGATGGTTGGAGGAAGAAAAATCTAGGCTTTGTAAACAACCAATAGAGGCCTGCTCAAGAGGCCCAGTGGAGGGAAACTGACAAGAGAAACCAATTTATTTCTTCTTTCTTCCTTTCCTCAGCCTCTTTGGAGGCCCAAGAAGAAGTGCGCAGAAACAAAAAGAATCATTTTCACCAGACTTTTGTTTATTTTGGGCCGCCCATAGAACACACAGCACTGATTTGTCACTGCTTCCTCTCTCCGGGGCTTTTACCCCGTGATTGCAATCACAGGAGTGATGGTGATGGTGATCGGCCTCTTCTCCCCCCCCTCTCTTTTTATCCCTCCATCACCAATTACTTCATTTCTTCCGCCTCGAGCTGGTCGAGGCCGAGGCCGTGGTCGTGGCCGCCGTCCGGGACAGACACCAGGATGCAGCAGCCAGCCAGTCACGACTGGATCAGCCTCGCGTGCGTGCGCGTGTCCTCAGGGCCTGCACGGCGCTCGCGCTCGCTCTCTGCGGTCGCACGCACGCGTGGGGCCAACGCGTGTGCGATGCGTTTGCAGTGATAAAACGCTCCTCGTGTGTAGAGTTCGCGTGCGTGTTTGGCCATTTCTTCTTTTTTGTCATCCAAGGCTTGCTGGCCTTTTATCTTGAGCTCTCTGCTCGATACAAGGACGAGTGTTTTGCGCGCTTTTACCCGCTCACACGATCTTGTCCTTCACACAAGCGCGCTTGTGTAGGCGGATTTTTTCTTCATCTTCTGCTGCTTCTTTGGCTGCGCGGCAAAGAAGCCGGATAAAATCAGAAAAGACTTTTTTTCTGGGCGACAGCCACGATGATTTTTTTCCTTCATTCCCCTTACTTACTTTCTTTCATTCTTTCTCGGTGCGTCCAGTCACTGAGAGACTCCTTGGCCTTTGCTAACACTTATGGGTGTAGGCCTAGGCCTACTGAGAGAGAGAGAGAGAGAGAGAGAGAGAATGGAGAGTCTTCTAGACTGGGCGCTGCCTCTGCCCAGAGAGTCTTTTTTCTTCTTCACGCTTTCCCCGAAATAAATGACTCAAAAGCACGTCCCAACATCTGCACTTACAGAACAATCACGTACAGGGTGACTCCAGAAAAATGATGGACTGGCTCTCGAGATGTCGAAATGATCAGCTGCCGCTGCAGTCGTGGCTGTTCCTGGTGTCAAGAGGACCTGAGCTGATTCGCACTGAGTTCGAGGTTCTCTCCCCCCTCCCTCTTAACCCTTTGGCTACTGCGTAGCTCTCTTATCCCTCCCCCTTAATCCAAGCTGGTCTCAGTTCTGCCATAACTGAAGTCTCCCCTCTCACCACTTCTTGCTTTCCCCCCTTTTGCTTCCAGGTGGAACCCCCCTTCCCCCCCCCCCGACCGCTTTGCCCCTCAGTTCAGTCGAGAGGAAATCAAAAAATAGGGAGGGACAAGGGAAAAGTAGGGGGGGCATTTCAAATTTTTTCAAGTATCCAGACAGACTTTCTTTTTGAAAGCACTTTGGGAATCCTCACTTTATCCTCTACTTGGAGCTCATCCCTTTATTTCTTCTTAAGGCAAACCTTTCTCTCCATTTCCTGCCCGCACGCAAGCATATTTGAGTGCAGGGGGGAGGGAGATGATGGATTTGGAGGGTGAGGTAACAGAAATAAGCACGCTCCATCTCTGTCTGGCTCTTTCACCTCTGATACGAGTGGAAGTGATACAGAGAGGAGCCCGTGTATACATTATACAGTGAGGAGCGAACGATAATATGAGCAGGCCTATGTGTGCATGGGGGTGGGCCCAGGGCAGGCCGAAAAATGCCATAGACGTAGGCATGCGAACATAGAACGCAGTGACGACCCAGAAACTTGTGTCTTCTCCCCCTGTTTCTTGTGGGTGGAAAACAAAGGAAAGTCGACGTGCAAATAGGCGGCTGCTGCTAAAAATGCAGATGGCGAAAAAGACTTTATATTTTGGCACTCCCCACATAACAAGACAGAGAAGCTCGTCTGGGACTCAGTTTCGCGCAAAAGTTGGCTACATCACGTCCCGAGTGTTGGATGGTTCTGTTCGTACTCTCCGGGGATGACAGAGTCAAGGAAGCCAAGCAAATATCTATCAGGAGAGCAAACAGTGGACGTTTTACATAGTCTCCAACGTCGAGTGCTTTCTTAGCCTCAGCCCGGAGTCCGTGGACAAGTGAAAGGATCAACAATCTCTCCTTTATCAGGGGGAGGGGGAAGAAACTTTTCTCTCTAGTTTTATGCGCGCCAAAGAAAAGCTCTTGCGAACCAGAAGGAAACGATTTTGCCTCCAAGGACAGCGTCTACATCCCCCTGAGGCTGATTAACGTCGCCAACCTCCGGAGCAGCTTCAGCTTGGGGAACCCGGTCTTAAGTGTCCATATCTACTCTGTCTTTCATTGCTTGGCCTCTCTCGCATGCGAGCGCGTGCGTGCGCGCGTGCGTGTGAGACTTGTCAGCTGATGGAAACGTGGTCGGCCCAGAAAGAACTTGCCCCCTTCGCCCCCCCCCTCCCGAAGGGGGCCCACCATTGTCAGGCCCTTTGTACCGGGCACCACATTGTCGAGTTGCTGACGTTCATATTTATGGAAGAGTCTGTATAACGAATAATCATAGTGATGTTAAGACCTGGAGAGGGCCTTTCAAGGCTTCCTTACCAAGGGATTTTAAGCGCTTTTTCTTCAAAGGGGGCGTTAGTTGGGCAGGGAAAGGGTTGGCGAATGTCCTGAGTCAGCTAGGCCTGGCGGGGGTTTTCGCAGGGGGCCTCAGGCCTTCTTTGAAAGCAGCATTACCTTAAACGGGACCTCTGGAAATGTTATCACAACGAACAGAAATGGCGGGGAGGGAGAGAAAAAAGAGGCTGCAAAACATCTTCAGGCAGGAGGGAAATACCAATATTGAGAGCGAAATCTTGAACAGCAAAAGTGTCTCGCACACACTCAATTGCTCCGGATGTTGGAAGAGGAGGGGGAAGAATATGGTGGAGGAGAGCGCGTTTCGAGTGATACATACGATACTCGACTCCCTGCTACGAATGACCTTGTCATGCTGAGAACGTACGTACTTCCCACTCTGTGTGCCCCCGAGACAAAGAAGCCTCTCTGGTGCTCTTTACTCCACTCCCTCTACCAGACAAGGTGGGGGAGGCGAAAGGTGACGCTCTGACGAGGGTCTAACAGCGGGTGCTGCAAAGTCCAGCTTGGTCTGGACGAGTAGCAGCAGGCCCTTCAGCGATGGGCTTTACTGCGGAGAGGAAGAGGGGGGGACCTGACAGCGCCTCAGCTAGTCCAGCTTTGTCAGGCCAAGGCCCTTCAGTGCTGGGCCTTGCTTCCACCAGACAAAAGTTGGAAGGCCTGGTTGTGACTGTGCCGACGCTCTTCAGTGTAGTGGGTCTGACTGTCAGGTGGGCCTGACAGTGGCTAAGCCAGTCCAGCTATGTCTGGCCGAGCAGCAGCAGGCCTTTCGGTGGTGGGCCTTACTTTCTTCGCAGTGTGCAAGAATGTCGATATGACGACTTTCGCGCTGGAGGCTGCGTTACCCCACCTAGCGGAAAAAATCTTACTTACCAAGATTGGATCAAACCAAAGAATAGATGTTTGACACTTCAGGTCTCCAGACAATCAAGATGCGAATAGAAGAAAATGGCAATGCTTTCGTTGTGACTTTCGGGGGCAGAGAAAAAACTTTCACGATGCAAAAAAATACATTGTCTGTGTTAAACAAAAAAAGGGTCCTTGGTGAGCCCGATTGTACGTACTATGGAGAACAGTAAAGTCTCGATTTGACGTTGTCCAATGGGAGGGATGGCGACGCTACTGCAGTCGTAGTCAATAGGAAGTGAATGACACTCTTTCCTGCTGGTAACTTGAGTGTCCTGCTCAGCCTCAGCATCTTCTCCACCTCCTCTGCCGTCGTCAACTTTATCCTCCGCTTCGCTATCACTTCCTCGTTAAATGCACACTTCCAAGTTGGGAAGTATCGTTAAACCGAGACTATTCCTGGGTAAAAAGCAAATCAATCACTAAATCGAGACTTCACTGTGCAAGAAATAACCAAGAACATCCTGGAGAGGCTTTTTGCCGCAGCTATTTGTACGTAGTCGCATCTAATCATAACTTGAGATAACGGAAAGTTCTCAAGATGTGTACCAAGGCACATACATGGCCTTGCTTTCCATATCTCTTTGTTCGGCATGTACGTACAGTGTGTATCAAAAGACGCTTCCTTAACAGTTAGACGCAGAAGTCACTTCTGGGGCAGAGCCAGAATTTTCCAGCCACCCTGTTACGCTTTGTGGAAAGTAAGCATTTTGAATGCTGCTCAGTGGTTTCCTGCACAAATTGTACCAGGCCCGATATGAACAAGTCCCCAAAAAATGCATCCACGCCCAAGTTGCAGCTGGGGATTTTCCAACAGATGTTGGATGCTGATCTCAGGGTCTCAACTGTGGCGGAGGCAGAAGCTTCCTTCAGTACTAAAGTAACTTATAATATTGCGCGTGTTAACTCTTAATCTGAGGCCCCGATAAAACGGGGTAAACGGACATTTATGAGACAGTCGGTACATTTTTTGTAGGCGTAGGCTCGAGGTGGCGTCAATTGATTCTAGGACTCAAGCCAATTTTTTCCCGCTCAATCTCCTTCTTTGTTGTGGAAGAGGGAGAAAACAAACTACGCACGTTGCCAGACAGATAGCGGAGAAAGCGAGAAAGAGACACAGAGAGAGAGAGAGAGAAAGAAAGAGAAAGAGAGAAAGAGAAAGAAAGAAAGAGAAAGAGAGAAAGAAAGAAAGAGAAAGAGAGAAAGAGAGAAAGAAAGAAAGAGAAAGAGAGAAAGAAAGAAAGAAAGAAAGAGAAAGAGAGAAAGAGAGAAAGAGAGAAAGAGAGAAAGAGAGAAAGAGAGAAAGAGAGAAAGAGAAAGAAAGAAAGAAAGAAAGAAAGAAAGAGAAAGAAAGAGAGAAAGAAAGAAAGAAAGAAAGAAAGAGAGAAAGAAAGAAAGAAAGAGAGAAAGAAAGAAAGAAAGAAAGAGAGAAAAGAGAGAGAGAGAAAGAAAGAAAGAGAAAGAAAGAGACAGTGACAAAAATGCGCTTCAGTACAGGCTTCTCTGTCGCAGCCCTAGTGAATTAAATCTTTCATTACATTTTTTAGTGTTGTCTTTTTATGACTAGAGAAGGGCGAGGATAAATCACTGGAAAGGAGCGAAACCTGATAGGATAAAGGCAAATTTGCAATCGATGCGGAAAAGTCTGCCACTGTGGAGTCCAAGTCCCTTTGCGGGACTCAGTAGGAGGTGGAGCAGAATGCCAGTCACTCATATGAGCGAAAGGCAGGTAGATCATGAGGTAGATCTAAAGATCTCAACTATTTCTGCAGAAATGAGGTTCATTGATAAATTAGACTGTAACCCAATCAGTGATAATTGTAAAAAATGATGATATCGTGATGTCCATGATAAGTGACATGTGATAAATAATATATGATATTTTCATAAAAAGCACAATGTATTGATGATGGGGCATCATTGTTGAAATGAATCATGTCCAATGGGTGCAGTCCCAGACCACCATGTTCTTGACCAAGAGACACTTCACAAATCTGACTGCTAAACGAGGTTCTAGAACCAGAGCGGGCTGCACAAGGCGCTGTTCCTCTCTCTGGAGTCAGCATGACCAAGGATAAATCCACGTTGCTGTTATCTTTAGACATGACATTTCATGTTTTCTGGCAACGCCTGAAATGCTACGACTCGACTGTGAATCAATCTCATTCTGTACATAGACGTGGTTGTCCTATCTGTTTTTTTAATAAGAACGTAAATGAAACTCAACGTACAATCACGTCTTTCGGCTAGATAAAGAAAAACCCTCAGAAGTTTCTCCTCCTGTCCTTTCTTGCGCAACTTTCCTCGCCATTTAGGGCCCTACGAGGGCCCTGCCTGGGCCCAGCAGGACCCGACCCAGTTCGCTGGCTTTCCTGACGTCAGTGGGTGACGCAATCCCCTAGCCAGGCTCAGTTTTTCCTCAAGGCCTGCTGTAATGGCCTCTTTCCCTCTCTCTCTCTCTCTCGCCTTCGATGGTGCGACCTTGATGCAACAAAGGCCTACAGAGGAATATCATTTGTCAAGCCGAGCAGGATGCTTGGCAATGCAGATCGACTTATACTGGTATCCACCTGCGTGCTTGCCAGGCGGACTATGAACAGTGGCTGCTGGTCCAACCTGACCAAGTCCAGGGGTCTCATCTCCGACGTCACCAATGATGGAAGCTTCTAGAAAGGCCTGACTCTCTCCGCCAGAGGACGCCTCGGACTAGAGCTACGTCCCAGACAGAGACGGGGCTCAGGTCGACTTCAGCGCCATCTCTGCGCCACTGCAGAGGCTGACCTCTTTTTGTCTGTGTGGGTGACAACGTCCGTCAGGAAGTTAAGTGCATGGCTCATACGGACAGACACGCGTGAGTAACCTTGTGATGACGTCATAGCTTGGACGTCTATGCAACAGCTACAGCTGTGCCACAGGGTGACCCATGCAATTTTGTCAGGTTTGACCAGACAGCTGGGGATGGAGCCCAACAATTCCGTATGGCACGATGTTCTCTACCTCTGTTGTCTTGGCTAGGATAATGGACAGGTGCCAATACAGCATGTGGTCCACAATGTTCATGTTTCGTTTTGTTGAGGTTAACCCAATAAAACTCTAACCTGCTATGATCTTTCTCCACAACCCAGAGAGTTTCCTCTTAGATAAAACTATGAAGATTCACTGACAAATTTTTCAGTTAGAGTTTGCTGCCTCTTCAGCCAATTTTTGCCTGGGCTGCCTGGCCCAGCAGTCACCTTTCTGGCGCGCACTACTACATCACATACTGGACAAATCCCTTGCTTGGGACGTCTCACAGCAGTGGAAAACTTTGGTCACGTTCTCACTTCCTTTACTTCACCTGCCCAGAGTTGCCAAGTGGTTTCAGAGCAGAGAATGCGGAGACTAAAAAAGGACCCCAATGCACTACACAATCGTTTTCCTGCTGACCCATTTTCTGAGTAGCCACGTCAACCTCTCAGCTTCCCAATGTAAAGTTGGGGCAATCGTGCACTTGTGGAATGCAGTCCAAACTTATTTCTTGCCAGGGTAAATGTCAAGTGCGGGCAATCGCACGCCAAAGCGCAGACAAGAGCGAGAAAGAGAAAGTTTGCACAACTTGGCTTTTATTCTTCAAATTGCAGAAAAAGTGGGCTTTTTTGTCCGTGACCCAAGAGTTGCCCGATCATATCAGTTCTTGCAGTCCCTCAAATCGGCAAATATCCTTTAGTAAATCTTCTGTGTGGGTGAGGACACAAGACTAAGACCGTCTCCAATAAATCTGGAAGCTTTTCTGTTTCACAAAGAAATCTGTCTGTGAAGCAACCCACAATGGAAAGGTTTGCAAAAAAACCCTCTCTCCACTGTACAGGGTGGTTCAATATTCCTCATGCTTTATCGGCTTCAGTAGAGAAGATATTGGACATGAGCTCGATTATAATAAGGTCACCATAGTAGGTAGAAGAAGCCGCAGTAAGGAAGTATTAGAGATGAAAATACTTTCTGGAAAATAGTAAAACCCTGTTCTGTCTTCTAAGTGAGCCTAAGAAATTGTTTGCTTTTTCTTTACCTCCACAGATGAAATCTTAAGAGTGCCCTCCAAATCTTTGTCAGAGGTTTTAGTGTAAGTGATTTTGTGCTCTCTCATGATACTTTTCTAGCTTTTACCGGAAATTGCCATGTGGCAAAAAGGGTTAAGAGCCCGGTGTTGGGCTTCCTCCTCTCTCCCCTCTTTCCGTTTCCGGCCACGCTTTCCCCAGACACGCGGACGTCTGCGCGCACGCGCACACGCTCGCAGGTGCGGCCGTTGACACGTTCGTTGGGTTCATTGTCGTGCACAATATTGTTACTACTTATCACTATCATTATTCCAGCCTGGCGTCAAAAACTCACCCAATGTCTGAGGCGATGGAAGAGTGCCTGGACGTGGACTTGGGGGAGACGTCGAACTCCGAGTCCGACCGGTACAGGAAGGATTCGCGGCGCTGAGGGAGATGGGTCAGGTTCAAGCCAGTCCCTGATATGGAGTGAGGCAGCAGATGAGGAGCAGCAGCTCGGTCCTGGAGAGAAGGAGGCGAAAACGTCAGACATTTTGGGGGGTATTTTGCGGGGTAGGTGGGGGTTGACTTCACCCCTTTAACAAGAAACGGCTACTGTTCATCAAGGAGCCTCAGCACGTGGTTTTTGTAGTAAACTTTCCTAATGGGACTTAACACACGATTTTCGGAATATTTCTCCGCTCATTATCTCTCTCTGGAGGGAAATATTCTTGCACTATATTTCCCTCCCCACAGGGACATATTGCGATTCAGCACTCTGGCACAATGGCTGCCTCAACCATAATCTCGTCCATGGTCTGCAGTTTCTCCACTGTTTGTGAAAATTTGAGTTGTGCGCGAATCGTGACTCAGTTTCTTCACTGCATTTTCCAAGCAAATGTGCCATGATTCCAAAAATTGTGCGTTAAATTACAAATTAGCGACGCATATTGTAGCTCTCATATGTACCCTCTTTGGACTTGACTGCACGAGGGTACATATGAGAACTACAGTATAGGTCGTTAATATAACTTTATAACTCACATAATTGTAGTACAAGGCTGATTTCTGACTGCTCAAAGTGCTCCTCCTGCTGAAGCAGCCGTGTGCAGAATGTCTTTCTCTGGTCATCATGGTGAAGTTCAAGCACCTGAACATTGGTGTCTCTGTATGGGGGGTGCCAATGATAATCGAGCGTCACGATCCTGTGCCCAGCCGTTTTCGGGACATCCAGCTGGTCGGACTGCTTTGGTTTTTGGCATTTTGTCTTAACGCAGTTTCCCATAAAAATGCAATGTCTAAGGTCATATAAAATCCCATTGTTTGTGGTCTACATTGCAAAAGAGCGAACTAAAATCAAGCCAGTAGGGGCTCAGACAATAGGGGTGAAACTATTTACAGTGTCTTTGGGACACCCTGTTTGTGTCGTGTGCATATTTGTCGCCTCCCAGAAAATGTTGGTTGCAGTGTTGTGGACAAAGTTAGACCCAAAGTTGTTAAACATCAGTTGATCAATTAATTGATTTTGTAATTAGGCATCAAGCTTGAGCTCTCTATGATTAACAGAGCACTACCTCATGCAGGTGGCAGTGCACTTGCTGGCATTGCCAATCATGTGGATGCCCTCATCCATCAGGAAGCTGTTCAAATATGCTGACTGCGCAGAGAACAATTGTTCAGTTGCAGCATGTTTTTGAGGCAAAAAATGAGCTATTGGGGTTAATTTCGATGAATCTAAATCTCACTTTAGTGACAAATAATTGCACGAGAAGCCTCATCCCACTGCCTGATGTGCCAAAATCCGCACGACAACTTTTCACCAGAGCTCGGACATCTTGCTTTAACTCTGTTTATACTTTCACTCCAAAGCCGTGCGTCAAAGCAAATTAAAGCTTAGACTAGACTCAATAATGAGAGTTTGTCACTGTGTCCATACGGCTTGCAGGAGCGTGCTAAAAATGGCCCGCAAAATATGCACAACGACTTATCGGACACCCAGTACAGTAGTCACCGCCTAATGTGTCACACTCGGGCAAAAGTGGCGCATTAAGCGGGGACACAATTTTCGGCCTTTTTAAGTGTGGGTATACCACTTGACAAAATGGTACATAACCAATTTAGGGCTCCATCCAGAATGATGAAATGGCCAAAAATAATATAATCCGCCCAACTTCATTCTTCTCACTCCCTCGCCATCATTCACGGCCTCACCATGGTCTCCACCAACCCCAGCATCTGCCTGCAATCAGTCCACTTGTGCATGGCTTTTGGACTGCCATTTTGGGCACACTAAGTCAAACGCTTCTTCATAAGTGTCACAAATGAATCCCGACTGGCTCATTGTGGCACATTAAGCGGTGACCACTGTAGGTCCTGTGTATAAACTGAAGTTTCTGGAGAAGCAAAGCTGTAAAATGAGCGGGAAAGAAAAGCTTTTCTTCGATTAAAAGTATGGACAGCCCTTCAATGACGTCAGAAGGAACATCTCGAAGTCCTGTCAGTCATTATTTAAGACAATCTCCACTTACTTTTACCGTTTCTCGTTAACTGCTGTTGGACTTTCATTTTCCTGTCATTGCGCGTCAAATGAATGACTGTTGACCAACAAAGAGCAGGTCTCAATCGGGGTCTTGGACACTACATTTTTTGGGTATTGTAATACAATACTCAATACCTTAACAAAAAAGTATTTAATGCAATACTCAATACTTTCTGCCAAAAGTATTGCAATGCAATATTCAATACTTTCCCCAAAAACTATTTAATGCAATTTCAATACTTTCTGCCAAAAGTATTGCAGAATATGTACAATACACAGCCAGAAAACCTAACTTAACCTAACTTCAGCGGAAAACTTAGACACCATTGGAAAGTCACAGCTCACTTTCGTGATGTGCTACAACTGAATGTTGTGCCGCTGATTAATTTGCCTGTATTCCTCCCCTAAGCCATTTTGTTTTGCATTGCTATGCAATGTTTCTTTTTGGTGGGGAATTTTAAAAAAGTATTGAAAATGTATTGAATTTTTTTTCAGTAAATACAATATTTTGAGCCTTTTTTCAAGACAATATCAATACTTTAGCCATCAAGACTTGTATTGCAATACTCTAAGACCCTGAGTCTCAATCGTGTAATCGTGAATCGCAAGTCTTTGAGATTCAAGCATCAGTAAGCATCAGTTTCGAGTTAAGCACCAGAAGCAATGACCTCCAATGGCCTTCGAGGTCAGCTCTGACCTCATCCGATCCCCCCCCCCTTTCGGGTAGCGCTGAGCAACTTTGCTTATTATATATATGTACTTCTTCGATTTGAATCCCCCCTTCTGTTATTCAACCTCGTGAGAGACCTCGGAGGTCAGGTTTGGCATGATCTTCTCAAGGTGAAAAATACAGCTTCATGCCAAATTTGGCATGGATCAGTTCAGTGGTTTGGCAGGGGACAAACCAACAAATTGTGGATTTGATATTGGCGTAGATAGAACTGAGAAGATTTGCATTGAGAAAGCGCTGAATTATTCTTCAAGTCGCATTTGAATTAAACTGACCACATTGTGACATTTTTAAGACACAGGGTGATGGAAAAGAAGTGCAAAAGGTAAAAAGTATATTTTGGGGCTTTCATTGGCATTTAGTCCAAGGCACATTTTAAAGCTGACATGTAAACTTTTAATTCTACATTTGTTTATGTCTCCTCGAAACAGCTACGCACAAAACCAACATTCTGTCCCTCTCCAGGAAAGTTCCACATACCCTGACCAAGCCTTTACCAACTTCTTGAGCATCCTTAAAAAAAGAAGCACAACGGGCACATTCATCAAGGATTGCCATTCCTCCTCACCTGGGACGAATAGGAGAATTTCATCAGCGTGTTCTGCCTGGCCCTGGTGACACATTTGCCATTTTGCCAAATTCCCGATCTGGCACCTCTTGCCAAAACCTAACTTTCCCTGATCAGGGAGGGCCTCATTCACAATGTACATGTTTGGTTTTCTTACTGTTCCTCGTGATCACACCATACTTTTGCTTGGTGACCTAACTTGGGACTTCACATGCTTGAGCCTTAATATGAAGGAACACCTTTACTTGCACTGCGTGGGTTTTTCCCCCGGGCGACGCCGGGTGCCCGGGCTAGCTCAATTAAAAATACTGTCTTCATATACATAATACTCACGTGGTCTAAGAGTGCTCCTGTGGGCTTTGGGGAAGGTCCTCGGTCAGCATCGAAGCTGCAAGATAGAGAAGAGAGCAAAGTAAGCATGGAAGAACATTTTTGGCGCGTAGCCTCTGTATGCAGATTGCACCGCATTCCAGAGCCCGGGCAGCGCAGACTTCTTCTGCTGCGCCTCCGGCCACGCCGGCGTGTGACGGAGTGGAAGGGAGGAGGAAACGGAAGAAAGAATTTCTTCGTACCCGAGCATTTATTTGTGGAATCCCCCCCTTCTCTCCCAAGATTGCTTTTGCCGTCATTGAGTTTGGCCTCGTTGGCGCGAATTTGTGGGGCGGGAAAAGTTTTCCCCAAGAATCCCGAATGGGATCCATTCTGAGCTTTTCTCAGAGGGGAAAAGGGAGACTCGTCCGAGATTGAAATCAAAGTTAAATGCAGCAACAACATTGGTCATTTCGAGGCTGCGGACGACATTTTGAAGATTATTAATGATGATGACAATGGAGAAGCTTAATTTTCCTGCAAAAAATCCGAGTGAGGCCGTGTCTCCTTCGTCTTAATTAATGGGCAAGGTGTGAGTAACAGACTACTTTCTAAGGCGACCAACTTCATTTATCCTCTCTGCTACAGGGTGAACAAAAAGTTGCAACTCTTCCACAAGCGCCACATGAGAAAACAAACCTTCTCGGCTGGCACAAAACCAACTGATCACCTTTTCCTTACCTGAAGTTCGAAAAGGCTAACTCAGTTAAGATTAGATTCTGAGCCCATTTTCACACCCCTTAGCAACTTTTAAAAGATTGAACCGGATGCTGAGGGCAAGGCTTATAAATGAAGATACATACTGATTGTTGTGTCAGACCACAGACTTAGTAGTTACACCCAGACCTCCAGCCTGGCAGAGCCATCTATTGGATCCCTGATAGGCAGCTTGGAGCAGAATGACAGCTTAAGTAGTGATGTTGGGGGTCTGAGTTTTCAAATCCAGGTACTTTAGGGTATTATACCATCAATAACAGAGGACTGCTCATCTCTACCATGGACTACTTGCCTGCATCCCTATTGCTCACCCCTCCTACTCCTCCCTCCCCCCAAGCTGTCATTCTGCCGCCAAGCTGCGTATCAGGGATCCAATAGGGGGCGCTGCCAGGCTGGAGG
>JAAUXU010055532.1_pt1 | contig 18589 bp, 17 predicted proteins | sample 7278151 | NCBI WGS metagenome assembly JAAUXU01 (sample SAMN14350113, study PRJNA611818) | marine sediment metagenome | isolation source: surface marine sediment (1.8m) | place: French Polynesia: Moorea | collected 2018-08 | reverse complement strand
CCTGGGCCACCAGTTGCATCCAGCACCTCAGCAACCTGGGTCACCAGTTGCATCCAGCACCTCAGCAACCTGGGTCACCAGTTGCATCCAGCACCTCAGCAACCTGGGCCACCAGTTGCAATCAGCACCTCAGCAACCTACCTGGACCACCAGTTGCTTAGGCGCCACAACAGCCCCCAGGGGCGCCTGCTGCTCAACCAGTGACGCCGGCACCACAACCAGATAGAGGACGGCACGCGGCCATGATGGAGATTAATGAACAATTGTTCCATGTAATGGAATAAAATGGAACTTTTCTATCCGTGTTTCTGGGACTCCTCCCCTTGTTTTTATCTCCGGAATTTTCATGCTGCATTTCCGCATCCCCCCCTCCCAGGCCACGCCTTTTTGATGCACTGCAGCTCAGTAGCTCCTCATGGAATGTAGCTCCTCAACCATTCCACGCTCGAATGGTTGGGGGGCATCAACGGCAACATCACACCCGTAGCTGTGATGGGCGCTGCTGCTCGTGTATTCTCTTGAGTCGTGGCTTTGCCAGGGCCTCCCCTCATGGGGAGAATCACCTCAATTCTGTCAAGGATGAAGTTTGGGACATTGTTCTTCGCCTCAGTAGCTTCCTTCAGGTCAGGTGTTACTCCCAAACGGAAGTTCCATCCTTTTCTTGCAACTTTGACTTTTTATCAATGGTGTTAACTACAAGGCAGGAATTCACCATGTAGGTTTCCTGGCAGCTGCTTCAGTGCAGTCAACTGCTTTAGGACGTCCTTCCCAGGGATAGCGTCCATGAATTGCCCATGACCATCGGTTTCCCTGTTCTTCCTGTCATGCACACACAGATGAGAGCAGCTTCTTCCTCTCCTCATTCGAATCCACTGCAGAAATGAAAGGGGAGTTACAAGGTTGACATCAAATACCCCACAGGTATGAATCTCAGATGCACTCAGCAGTTGAGAAATTCACCATCTCTGTCTGCGGCTATGCTCACACATGTCTTTTTCTTCTTGAAGAGCCTGTGTCGGTAAGTAATTCATGCAAAAGTTTTGAAGTTTGGCCTCCATCCTTTGCTTGAGTTGGTGAAAAGTCTGAGCTTCCCTTCATGATAAACTTTGGACTTTAAAATAACCACAGAAGCCTTCCTGGGGCGAAGTGGCTGACATTGTAAAGTCATGTTGCCCATCCCAACTGTGGACAATTTGGGTGTGTAACTTGACTTTACAATGTCACTTTGCCCTCCGGTACAAAGTGGATGAGACAAGTTTCTCTTGAGGAGGAAGCGAGAGATATCTAGAAGTGATTTCCACGATCCTCCCGTGCCCTTTCCCTATTCAGGTACTGAGTACCTTTTCAAAGCCAATGGTCCAATTCTGTCCAAAGCAGTAGTCCTTTTATGTTGCTTAAGCGCATCGTGAAACAGCCCAGACCGTGACTCAAAACCTGCTTTTTGGGTAGCTGAATATTTCTCGACACAAAAGGAATAAGGGGGGAAAATCGGTCGCAACCCTGACAGTATAGTGCATACAACCAACAGACACATGTGCAGGGAGGAAAGGAGAAAAAGCTTAGAATATGACTATGAAGAGAGTATAATGTCTGGCGAATTGCCGGAATTGCCATGGGCCAGCTCGACTCAGCTCGGCTCAGCTCGAGCCAGATTTTTTTCAGCTCGAGCCAGATTTTTTTCAGCTCGGGCCAGGTTTTTTTCAGCTCGAGCCAGATTTTTTTTCAGCTCGACTCGGCTCGAGCCTTAAAAAGCCGGCTCGTAAGCATCACTATGCTGGACCACTGCTGGGACAGACCTGGAAAGGTCACGGGCCGAGCTCAAACAGCAGGCTTCTACACCTCAGCAGCCTGCAGGTAACAGAATTGATAATAGGCCCTCACCACGTGATGTCCTTACAGAGGACCCACAAGACAACCTTGTGGAAGGCATGCTCACTTCACAAGAGGAAGGGTGACTGGATACAACGATATGCAGCCAGTGTGCCAGAGATACTACTTCCAGAGCAGCAATTATTAATTCTAGGGGCCTAGCATGTGGTTCTGCCCCAATAAAACTTAAGGACGGTCCTATGGATGACAGGAGCGGTGAATAGACTAGAAGTACGTGTAGGATCCATGCACTTGGTCCGAACAGCTCCAATACACCGCATCTTTCCCCAGGGCTGGAAGGAGCTGCTTCAGATCTGCACCATAACTGATACACCACTTATGGCCGGGATTGACTCAAATGCCCACAGTGCGCCGTGGGTACTTAAAAAACAACCCTGAGAGGCGAGATTCTGGAGGACTTCATACTCTTAGACGGTCTGAGGGTGGAGAACAGAGGCAAAAGCCCAACCTTTACTGCTATGGGAACTAAGACATGTTTTCATATAACCTTAGCACTGCGTAAGGTCCAGCTGGAAATCTTCATAGCCTGCCCCACACCACTGGCAAGGCTGCGGTATTCACCTGAGTTATAGTATGAGTATATAGTTTCATGAAATGAATCTGGCTGAAATGAGTGTTGTCACCCTAAAATCATGTCCATGAAGTAACTGGCCGCTCCATGAAGCGATGCGTGAGGAGCATTCTTGCTTTGTACCTCAGCAATCCACTGCTTCGCAAGCATCTCGAAGGACGGTGCCCTCGTGGCCTCTTCATACCTCTTCATCCTTTGGCCATTGTTCGGTGATTGAGAAACATCCGCTCAATGGCTCCAAATCTTCCGCAGGGACGACACTGCCTGGTTCAGCATAATGGCAGCGTCCATCTGAGGCAACTTGGGAAGGACCTCATAGGCTGTGACCGCCTCCCTCTGCTCCTGGATGAAGAGGAAGCCCTGTTGGAGGTGCAGCGACCTGGAGTGGACCTCCGTGACAAGGGCTATCAATGAGGACTGGTGACAAGGACTGTGTGGACGCAATGAGCGGCTTGTACAAGGTCTTGCCCGTCAGCAACGAGACCTCCCCGTCGGCAAACTGCCCACGACGGTTCGTCATCATTTCCGTAGCTCCCCGGGCAGGGTTGCCAAATGCAACTGGCACCCTGAACAAGACGTGCCACGTTTTCAACTTGCTTGCCAGAGCTGCCACTTCGCTTTTCCAGTTCGTAACTAGAAATTCATTGATTCATCGACACAAACATCGGTTGAAACTGAGAATTCCACACCCGCCGCTCTTGTATCCCTGATCAAAACCTTTTATAAAATGCTGGCCACAGTCTTGAAACTTTGTCCAAACCACTTGGCAACTTGATCTGCCCTCCTGTGGTAGGATTACGCTCCGTCGTAGACCCAGAGCGGATTTCTTCAGCTCCCCTGAACATGGAGCTCATTGGTGTAGGGATGTGTTCAAGCCATTGGCTCGAGCTCAAATCTCTCAAGAAGACTCGAATTCGGCCGACGGCACTTTGATGCAGCCTGCCCAGATCCGCTTACGTCCTCAACCTCAACACCGTCAGGTCCGGACGTCCTGTGCACCCCGAGCTCCTTGGGGCACCTGGCCAAATCAAGCTTCGACTGCAGACACGGCATTGTCGACGTTGCTTGTCTCCCTCTGGCGGCCCGAGGACGCTCCGGGCCCATAAGACATCCCCGACCTGCCAGTGATGTCCACTCCATTGCTTCCGTCTCATTTCTGCTGAAGACGACAATGAGATCATAGACAAATTTAGGCCATAGATGGGCTGGTGACGATTCTCTGTCAACTACAAGTTGTCTGTGAGCGACAACTTCCAGAGTTGCCACCAGGTTAAGTTGTCTCTCCCCTCCGCAAGGAAATTTGCTCAGCTCGGCCTGGTTACTGACATGCGATAGGGAAAGGCAAAGCTGCTTTACTTCAAAGCAGTGCAAAAAAACCCAGTGTAATATAGTAACGAGCAAGTTTGAGAACAGGTAAAAAAAGTGGGGTGAATGATGTGAGAGCGAGAGTGAGTAAAAAGATAGGGGTAATAAAGTGAGAGTGAGTGGAAGAGCGGGAGGAAGCCACTCAGCCAAGTTTCTCTGCTTTGTAATGCGATGCCATATTTTGGTAAACCAAGGTTGCTTAGGATGTTCTTGTCAGCACAAGTGCAAAGTGGGGCAAACCGTGGCGTCAACGTACCGATTGCATCACTGGAGGTGGACTTTATGGCCCTCGATGAGGGGCAGAGAGGGCAGATTTGGCTCGCCTTTGCCTCGGTGAATCAAGTCGGCTGGCACAGGTCAATATAGTCCTGCTTTTCAGTCATGCAATATTATAGCTTTGCATTGTGCTGATGTGAAATCCCCGCACGATTCATTTGCCGCAGCAGCAGTGATGGCAGCAGCGGTGTCTGCAGCCTGAACCATCGCTGGGGAAGAGGGGGAGGCTGGGAGGCTCCAGCACCTGGTTGGCCTTGGCCGGCGTGGCCGTGTGGGTCACGCTCACGCCGGCCACGGAGGAGGTTTGGCGTCCTGGACAAGAAAAACTGGTGCATGACGCTGCCGCCTTCCACACGGCTTCCTCCGTCCGGTCCACCCTGGCGGCCTCCACCTGCCGATCTTCATTCATTCCCCGTTTTTACTGCCTGTTGCGCACGTGATCATGTAATGCGCGTCACACCAGGAGCTGAAGTCGACCAAGGAGAACCTCTTGAGATGCTTCCCCTCGCCCAGAGAGCAGCGGCCCTCGACGGAAAGGAGCCTCAAGGAGGAGAGAGACTTCGTCTGCGAGAGAGAAGAGGGAGAGAGAAAGATGCCTCCCGATTTTCACGCTCACCTCGTTCCTCACTTGAGAGTTGGCGGTGGAGTCGTCGAGGTCGGTGCTCGTGTCACGTTTTCCACCTCAGGACAAAGAAAAGCCTCAAGATTAGGACGGGGACCGGGACGACATGGCCACGTGGTGGATCGAGGACGCTAATGGTAAGGACGGGGAGTACGGGGAGCACGGGGAGTACGGGGAGCACGGGGAGTACGGGGAGCACGGGGAGCACGGGCACCACGAACACCACGGGCACCACGGGCACCACGGGCACCACGGGCACCAAGGGCACCAAGGGCACCAAGGGCACCAAGGGCACCAAGGGCACCAAGACAGCTCGGGCAGAAACGGTCCAGCAGTGACTCGACAAGCACCTGAGAAAAGATCGGTTGGTAGAGGAAAGTGGAGGAGAGCGTGAACAAGACAGAAATTTGGCAAACAAATAGATGCTGGACGGGCAGGTCTGGGTCAATGCTGAAGCTGCCCGGGCAGTCCGGGACCACTGGGTGCGTCAGCCGGTGCAGGGACATTTTGGCACATTTGCAAGAGCTCGCGAGGCTGTGACCAGGATGTGACTAAATCTTGGCCACTCTGACGGAGAGATCAATGCGCTGTGACCACCCACTGAATCACCAGATTTGCCCAGAAAATCACCTTAACTGGCGAGAGAAATCACTTGTGGCGATGGGAAAATAATCACCCGATTTGGCGAGAAAATCGCCCGATTTGACGAGAAAATCACCCGATTTGGCAAGAAAATCGCCCGATTTGGCGAGAAAATCGCCCGATTTGACGAGAAAATCACCCGGTTTGACGAGAAAATCACCCAATTTTGCCGCCGTGTTGGCACACACGGCCACTGGGACACAGTCTCTCCCTCCCCCCTCTGGACAACTCCCGCCTTCAGTGCCCACCGTGACATGACCGAAATTTTCGACGAGGACTCATCTTACAATGAGCATTGAAAAGACCCGCGGCAACGATATTTTCCACCTGACTGAAGCCATTTTCAGGCCAGCCCGTGCGTCACAGTGCCGAATCATGGCTGCAGTGATGTCGTCGAGCCAATGTCGACTCGAGTCAGTCAGCCAAGCTCTGCTGCACTTCCGACGTCGTCAGGGCCCAAATGAGCAGGATCTGGGAAACCACCTGAAAAAGGACTCGTCCTACCCGGAAATGAGAAAGTAATCACTTCCCTGAGGAGGGAATTAAAAAAGAACTAATATCTTTGGCACTTCAAACTGTGCAAACGCAGCTGCGACTTGACTTTCCCAGTCGTTTCGGGCACTCACAGCTGCTCATGAAGCTGCTGAGATGCCGATGCTGCCACCAACTTGGGCAGGTGTAGCAGGAAGGACAGTAGGTGACGAGCATGGTGGCCATGACCTTCGCGGCCACGAACGTCTTTGCCTTTTCCCCCGTTGGTCACCGGGACGCCCTCCCTGAGCACGGAGTCAGCTGTCGACTACAATCCGGGAAACAATGAAAAAGCTCTTATATGTGCTTCAGTGATTTTATTGAGTTAGTGATTTTAGGTTGGGTCAGACCAAAAAACGAACAACTTGGGAATTTCGCTGAGTGCATCGAAGGTTTGAGACCTAATGATAAATGGTGAAGATTGAGTCAAATAGTTCAGCACCTCGAGGTTAACCAAACAGGACCTCGTCAGATTTGTTATATTGATCTAACATCCTTAAAAGGTGCTTCTTCTGGAAATTTATATTTTTCCATCCATGCTTTTTGGCATGGGGTCAAATGAAGAATTTTTTCTAAAGAAGTTTTTTCCTCAATGGTCATTCACTATCTGCACTTCCACTTTGAAATCTTACTACTACAGCACAATACAAAAACTGTCTGAGGTTGAATCGCCAATAATGCAAAGTCAGGAAAGCATCTCTGATGGAGCTGACATTTTAGGTGCTAAAAGTAGGCAATGTCGAGTATAATAAGCTACACAGCTTTTTAACATAGTCACCTCAACACTCATGTAGAGAGAGATATGCCCAAGGCTGCGTAGCAAACTCCAAAAATGCTATCTTAAAAAAGCATCGATGAATTTCTTGCTGCTAATGCTTTACACTGCCTACCATTAGCTAGCACCTAAGATATCAACTCAATTAAAGGCTCTTTTGTAACATAGCATTTGGCATGTTGTTGTTATGTACTGCACCTGCTTGAGCAATCTGCGACGGAATCGATTAAAAATGCCATCTCTGGTCACAAAACAAACTTCTATAATGCTGCTGACTGCAGCACCCAGGAAGTCAGAGGGAAGTGTTGATTGGGAGCAGACACTCCCAGCGGCTGAATCTGCCAAAAAGTGTATATTTTGTCAGCTGAAATAAACAGTGAGGGAACGAGAGTGAAAGGCAGAGGTGCGATGTAAAGTTTAAGGAGCGAGAATTCTCAGTCTCGAGTACTTGAGAAACTTGCCATTTTTTTCCTCCTCGTTTCTCCAGAAATGATCCCCTCTTTTCTCGAGTTGAAGCGTATGATAAATAAAGCAGAAAATCAAAGTGTCCAAGGTGAGAGGAACTTGGCTGTCGCTAATGCATTTGGCATGAAACTGACTAAAGGACGAGACGATGCGCTTTCAATCAGTTTAATAAAATGTCAGGCTCCACTTTTGAACCCGGAGGTTTTCTTGCTCGACTCTGTCCACACCAGAATGTAGTAAAAGAATTGTAGAGGTACTTGAGAAAAATCCTCAACACTTCTTGTTTCTGGAGTAGTAAAATTGTTGCACTTCTCGTTAAATGTTAGTCTTGGCACAAAACCGACTGCAGGACAAGACTGTCAAAATATGCTTTCAATCAGTTTAATGAAAAGTCAAGCTCCATGTTTGGACCCTTTTGGATACTTTTTTGAGATAGTTGACTTTTGAGCAATGACGACCTTGGTGGCAGGAGTCACAGTGACGCCACCTCACTTCATCCATTATCTATAATTTAGAATTTGTAGACAAGGTATTGCTGAACCCATGCAAGGTTTCGTTGACTTTCTTGTTCACAGTTTTGCAGTCAACAGCTGCAAAGCTACGGTCAAACCAGAGGAGTGTCCACTCTCTATACTTTTCTCAGCAGCAAGTGTGGTGTGACTGCTGATTGCTGCTGACTGCAGCACCTGGGCCTGGTGGCGAGTGCTGAGTGTTATGACCACCTGTGGTGCCAGAGAAACTCGAGCATTCAGCTGCTTCAAAAGTATGCGTGAAAACTAACATTGAGTCAAAGATGCTCGTAGTAAATCATTTTTTCTTTTTCAAAAAAAAATGAGACTCTAAGGCCAACTTTTCCACCTTGAAAAGTGAGAATCAACATTTCTGAATTAGCATTATCTTTATGTACTTTGAAAGTAGAGAGAGAACGCACAAAACGCGCCGGTTTTTCGTTGACTGTTTCTTGTTTCGGCCACTCCGGCCACTCAAAGACGGTGCAGAGTGATAAAGAATTAATGTGTTTTAAATGCTGATGGTCAAATGTCGGTTTGATCTTATTTTGAGTGAGTTTGAGGAAAAACAAAGGGAGTGACCACAGTCATCCCTGTCCTCCTGTTGCTGCTTGATCTTCCCAATGAGACTTCAGCATTGACAGCATCTACGTGGCAACCCTAGAGCTTCCTATGTCAGGCGTCGTTGACTCTCGTCCTGACGCAAATCTTTATTGCTGAAGTTGCCAAAATTAGCTGGAAATTGCAAAAGGGACTTATTGTGGATATCCAGGAAACCCCATTTTCTGGCTAATCACCCGCTTGGTCACGGTCTCCTTGGGGAAGTCGGTGGCCTTGGTGCTGTTTGTATCACTCAACATTGTCTTTAGGATGTTTTCTTGTAGAGTAGTGGTGACGCAATGGGGATGAGCCCAAACTGGCACCACAGAGCTGGCCAGGATTGGTGCACTTGTCATGACAAGAGTGGCTCACTCCTGCAGCACGTTTGGCCCCAATACTCATGCAATGATGGACTCAAATACGACTGCAATGTCATCATATGTTTGACCTTCAACATGTAACAAAGAATATTGCAATTACATTTCAATATGGTCAACACTGGCCTCCACAACAGCATGGAGCCTCTCCCAGGCAGCAGCAGCACATGACTTCTTGACAAAGTCTGGGGTGAGGACGATGTCCCAGCTGTCCTTGAACCTCTTTTCCAGTGCAGATCTGGATTTTGCACTTGTTGCCTCAACTACTGGTGCCAGAGCACCCCAGACTGCAAGATCCAATGGGGAGCAGCCTGGACTCGTGGGAGGCCACCAACTCTTTGGCCAGAAATGGTCACCCAGCTGATGACGGTTGCGCTGCTGTGTCTGACGAGCCGTGTGCGCAGGGACGCCGTTCCGCCTCAGTACGGCGTGTCCCTGTGGCCACGTGTCCTCCATCCCCGTGATCAATGGCACTGACACCAGCTGCTGGCAGGATGCTGCAGTCAATGTCACGCCAGCTGGAATAGTGGTGGGAGGCATGACATTGCCATCCAGGGCTCCTTCCTGCTCCTAACACCATGACCTGCACTGGCGCCTTTGTCAGCATGCGGTTGTACCTATGGGAGATTGGCAGCCAAACCCTTGTGGCTGCAAACGTCCTCCAGAGGGCATTTATGAAGCAACCACAGCCAAATGTTGGCAGAAAAGACAGGTATAAATCGTGTGCAGAGGGCAAAGTCAAGTGTATTTCCTTGGCTGACCAAGAGTGACCTTGACAAAAGCTCGACATTGCTGTGCTTGACAGCTTTTAGCCGTACTTGCCGTACTTGGAGAAGTGGCAAAATCACCCACATCTTTCCCTGGACGGTGCACACGAGAATTGTAAACAAACCAGGTTAGAATTTCGTGCCAATTCTGCTCTGGACGCTGTTCAAGATCACCTCAACATCGACTTACTCAACTCAAACTGACCCTTCTTTCCTTATTGATCGCGGTGAACTTTTGTGCCGACAATGGCACTTCTCATAGAGGTCTTCCCCAGCCTCGCCGTTGCCCTTCTGATTGATCTTGATCAAGTTCTGGCTCTTTCATTGGCGCACTTCATGCAACTTCATTTTCCGTCAGCAACTTGAGCACAGCCTGGTGCTCTAACGTGGTCGTAACGATATGTTACCGCTGCGGGTTGCACCACTATATTTCCCCGAGTATAAAGGAGGGAAATACAGTGCACATACGCAGGGGAAATTTTTTAACTTAACGCCATGAATCACTGAAAAATTCCCAACTGTCACCGAGACAGTGCAAGTCATAAATAGGACGAGGGCAAGAAGGCCTGCAGCATGAAGTTCAGCAATGCTCCTCTAAGCAATGTTACACTGAATTTTCAGTGAATTTTGCCACGTCAGATGACTAATGCAGAAATTGACTGTGATTTTGGAGTTCTGCAAGTGGCGATTGCACAAGCCTGAGCTGGGAAATTTTTCTTTCGTGGCCTGGCTTAATAAGAGGCCAATATAGAGAAAGAGTTCATATCCGGCCAAGCATAAGAAATTGGGAAGCATTCAGAAAGTCATGGCGTTGAAAATGTATTTAACGCACGATTTCCGGAATATTTCCCCGCTTACTTACTGTCTAGCGGGAAATATTCTTGCACTATATTTCCCTCACTACTTTATTCCTGCGCAAGGTCTTGACCTGCCCTGCATGGACACGCCCAAGTTGGTGAGCAGCACCTTGTCCAACACGGACGGGCTGGCTGGCGGCAATGGAATTAACGTCCTCGTTTTGTCCTCTCCCAATGCCTGCATTGGACACATGGGAAGAACAGTTCCAGGGCTGCATTTGGCCGTCAGCATCATGCAGTGCAGCAACCACGTGTTGCTGGCACATACGTGTGTTAGGGTGGGCTCTTTGGGAGTCACGCAGAGCTTCAACCATTTCACAAGTGATTTTGGATGAGGATTTATGTTCACATCCAGGATCGAGAAGCAAAGGCTGTGACCAAGGGCTGCACCTTGGCCAAGTCGGACTACAGCATGGTGCACCAGGATGGCCTCATGCAAAAGTTCCAGAGACAAAGTCAGACCACTTCACCCTGGCGAATCCACTTCTATCTTTATACATACAGGGTGCTGCACAAAAAGCAATCTCTTTGTGCTAAAGTGGCTGATAGTTTGTGCCACTTTGATGCCCTTTGTTGTTCATGGGAACCTTTAATGGACCTTTAATAGCCTTCAAGCTACAGGCCTAAAAATTCATCAGTGTTAATGAATCCCCTGAGATTTATTATTCATGTTAGACATCCACCAATGCTCTTGTACAGCGGGCTAATATGCTGGTACCTATTTTACACAAATTGCGACTCAACATCAACAAAGAAGAAAGGTCTGGCAGGGTTTCCTGGGAGCATCTGGGGCAGGCGTCGTGTGGAAACCACCCTGACACCAAGTCCATCCGAGGTCCACGTCACAAAGACTCATGACTTCCATCCATCGAACACTGGGTCAGTGCCACGGTCTTTCTCCTTGTCATGGCCGGACACGGAGCTGCTGTGGCACAGACTCCTCATGCAGCCAGCCTGGATGAGGTCCACGGACTTCTGCACGGGCAGGCACAGGCAGTCCATGAGTGAATCACACTTCCTCTGGCCTTCTAGGCCAGAAAAGCAGGACTTGCCAGGCATTGGAGGCAAGCAGCATGCTGGGGTCACACACACACATAGAGATCAACGCCAATTTCTGGGGAATGCATGCCAAATCGCCACTGGTTCTCCCACGATTTCGTGCAATTTCCCGCAAAAATCCCCGAAGTCATAGTGTCTGGCCGAGCATGAGCGGCGCTATTTGTTGGGCATCCAACGTAATGAAAGGCCGACATTTTATGTTCTGTTTTGTGCCTCTGCCAGTCACCAAAGAACAGGCCACTGTAGTCACTTACTGTGGATACAGGGTGTCGGGCGTGAATCGTCACCAGTTTGGACAAAAAAAGGCTACTACAGGGTACGCAGAATTGGTGCTACTCCAGAAAAAAAAACCCTCGTACCTGCCCCGTGGATCACGTTATGAAGCGCAATTTCTGCCATGATGCTGTCAATGAACTGGGTGATACGCAAGAACCTCCACGAGGTCGCCAGGAAGCAGCATCAGATCAGGCTCACGCAGCTCTCAAATGCCAGCTGGCGACTCTCAGCATGAAGCAGCTGCACAGCGAGGCTGCAATCAAGAAGTACTTTTTGAAGAAAGCCAACTTTTTTGAAAAGTGGCTGATCGTTCAGAACTACATGCCGGACTTGATGTTTCACGGACTTTTGCAATGCTCAAGGCCAAGAAGAGTCGAGCCTTGTTGGTCTTGCCGCAGAAGTACGTGTTTTGGGCGTGCCAGAGTTGGTCAAAGCCGCATGCATCAGTGGGGACCTTAGCATGGGCACCCTGTCCACCCTGAGGGACATCACGTGCTTCAGAACCCCTTCTGGCTTCTCTGGCCGAATCAGCTTGTGAAGTGAAGCTGCCGGTTCGTTAGCTTGACCCAGTTGAACCACGCCTCACCGAAGTCCACGGGCACCGAGACCTCCTTGTAGGAGGACCGAAGCTGCCAAATGGGGCCCACTGGGGGGCCCAGGGGCCCATCGACAGCTGAGTAGGGTGGCGAATTACTCCATAAGGATGAGCTTTTCCTCCTGCTGCCACCATTCGGAGAGCTCCACTGTGAAGGGGAATGAAGCTAGAGCAGGAGGTCAAGGAGTCAAAATGATCTTTATTTGTTCCTTAAAAAACAGTCACTTTTGTCCCGCTATTTAATTAATAAGAAACGAAGCGCTGTTTGTGAATGAATATTGAAGAGTGAAACAGCTGTCTGACCTCTTCTAGGACGTTTCCAGGTGTTGACAGATTGCCAATCCAGGTGCGAACCACCTCTACACAGCAGTGGAATAAGTCTGTTTGCAGGATTTCAGGACAATCGCTTTTCTGGCCGCTGTCTCGCCTTAAGGAAGACGAGACAGTCTAAAAAGTGTGTTGATTCGTTCTCTTTCGACTGAAATTATCAGCACCAAAGTCCCGAAATACGCGAGGTCGAGTTCCTTTTCAACACTAAAGTGCCTTTGTTCCACTGACCGTCAAAATTATTCAGCCACCGAATGCGTCAGAAGCGCAGCTGCGACGCTTCTGCACTGCGCGTCGAGGCCTTTGAGGCCTCGACTTTGACCTCCGCAGCCTTTTTGGCCTCGGTCTGACGAGCTTTCTCTCCCTAACGAAACGTCCTGACACGCGTTATCTGCCGTTGCAGCCTCCGTCCTCTCCGAGCCGTTGTCCCAGTACATGGACCAGGTCTACTGGACCTCCTTGTCCGACCTGTACAATGACTCGTCCAAGGGCGACCAGCTGGTGGGCGCCATACCAATGTCGCACGAGAACTACTCCGCGATCATGTCGTCCATCCTGGCCAGGAACAAAGACATGGTCTTCAGATACTTCGAGGACGTCGCATCCATCGTAAGTCGAACTGTGCAGACCGATTGGTCCTCTTATTTATTTATTTTGGAGTGGAAAGTTTATCAACCTAACTCTTTACACTTCTGTCCTATTTACTGTTAGCGGGCCGTAAACTAACACTTTTGCACTGTCCTACAGTGGCAACACAAAAGTTAGATGCAACTGCCCGCCGTACAGTGGCACACACTTATTTCACTCAAGTTGAGACTGAGACTTTTGATTCCTACAGCTTATATAGGCGTTTTTCAAGGAAAAAACAGTAAAAATAGCAAAAAGAAAAAGGGTTTTTTTTTACAGGTTTAATATCATGGATAGATCATGTGGGAGTGAGCAAACAATGGCAGACTTAAGCACTTTGCACGTTGACATTGGACACTCACTTTGAATGATGAACACAACAACAACATGTGAGTTAAGTGAAGTGAGCGAGCACTTATTGACAGAGGTATTTTCTCCGTAGCATGAATTTGTTGAGCAACATTTGGCAAAAGATGCCAAATTCCTCTTCATCTATTTTTGGCCTGGCAGGAGAAAACATTGATTCAAAGAGGCGTAAGAGCAGGAAAGTTGATTCATATAGGATTAGAAATTCTACTGCATGAAGGGTTTGATCGGTTTGAGGATTCTCAATTTGACTCTTATGTTCGTCTGATTCATATAAGCGTGTTCCACTGTAGTACACTGTACTATATACCGGTATATGTAATGCTGTATAATGCTACGGCCTGATACTGAACTGGGCGCCCACATTGAGGGTCAGCCATCCCCCTAGAAAGGCCGGAGGTGAGGCCTTGTGGGCCTTGTCCAGACAGATGTTTGAAGCTGAATATAACTTTCGACGTCGACTGTATCATTTGACGAAAGAGACCTTTCGAAAGGTAGTTTCTTTTCAAGCCTCCAACAAAAAAAGAACTGAGCGGAACAAAGACAGGACCAAAAATAGGAGAGGCTTCACTCGGACCTTCAACACTTGAGAAAGCTGCAGCAGACAGTGCATCAGCGTGTGTTGAGTGCACGGACCGAACTGGACTATGGGGTCAGCTGACCTTCAATGACTGCACCCAGGTCTGGAGCACGAGTCAGCTCCATTGGGCTGGGCCATCAACTTGACTGTTGCTACTGTGCTTCAATGGTGAAGTTGTATTTCAGGGCATTCTGACAGCGTAAGCCAGCTGAAAAAGTCATGGCCATTAGCTATATGTTTTCTCAACGTCAAGTAGCACTTTATTGACCCCAGATAGGCTTGATGGCACCGGGCAGATTTGATTTCCCCAGGCCCAGCCAAGGCCTATCAAAGTGCCCCAGGTCTATCAAGCCCATCTTGAGGCAATCAAGGCACTGAACAGAGGGAATTTCTTGTCTGATGTGGCTGCTGTTTCTTCACTGATGTGTTCTCAATACTCAGGACCATGTGTGCATGGTCCAGGGCCACCCTCAGCAACATCACCATGAAGTTCCAGTGATCACATCACCATATGGCATCTTGAACACAGCTGTGTCGATTGCAGAATTTCAGCAAAAATGGGAGTTGCACAAAAGTGGTGTCTTCTTCCCCACTGTGAGTATTGAAAACGGATCAACAAAGAAGAAGCAGCCACTCAGTACTTAAAAAAAGCAACGATGACAACAGTGTTTTCCAACACTGACAGTTGTCACACGCAATGTTTGAGACTATGATCAATGTCTCGACTGAAAACGCCCTTGTCGAGTTGCTGGTTGTTGTCCTCTGGCAACCAAAGGTATCATCCCCAAGTGTGAGAATCATTGGCCATTGGGTTTGATGCATATCCAGCTGTATGAATACTCTCTACCACGACTGTATATGGAGTTTGGGCTGAGTCATATTACCTTCTCACCAAAGTTTTGGGCAAAGTACGAAGTGTGGCCAGAAAATGGGGGATCTTTTCAATTTTCCCCTCATGTTCCACTCGGGCAGAGACATGATGAGTACTTTCCTCAGAGCTCCTGACAAAGTCATGATAACTTTTAAACGTCAGACCTTCATTCATTGCCAAGTCCTGGCTGACAGAAGACTCCAGAGGGACTCAGTTGAGCACAGTTGCACAGTGGAAGGAGCACAAGAAGCGTCTGAGCTGAAACGCGTCATCCTCGCTAAACCGAGCTTCATTTTGAGGTCGCTTGGGCCAAACAGCCTCGAAAGGCGCAACCCGAGGACAGCCAAGGTCTTGCTGTCAGTCGAATAAATGCTTTGCACAACATTAGTTTGGCCGCAGAACAAGAAAGTCTGCACGAACAAAGTTTCGACCCAACCTCGAGTGTTTCCTTTGGACGGACTCTCCTGCCCTATGTTTCTTCTGGACGTCGACGCCAGGGTCAGCCCGACCTCGGTCTCCACCGTCGCTGACGTCATCGATCCAGTCCAGTCAGCGTGTGGGTCACGCCGACCGGGGACAGGGACAGCGACAATGTGCGGCAGACTCAGCTTTTGTGTACAGCACAATGCTCTGCAGCGTTCCAGTGTTCAACACACACACACGCACATACATATATATATATATATATATATATATATGTATGTATGTATGTGTGTGCGTACGGTCAATAACTATTGACCGAGTAATATAATTATATTACTCGGTCAATAGTTAATACTCGTCCAACTGGTCGAGTTGGTGAATCTGAGGCTCTTCATGCTCTGCGACGCTCAAATTGTATCAGAGGCGAGAAAGCATCTGAGAAATCTGCGCCTCCTGAAACAGGGGTTCCCCGAGGCTTGATTCTGCTGCTTCGCCCTGATGTCCGAGGACAGCAAAGAGGGAGAGACTCTATGACCGGACTCGCCTCTGAGGACCTTTTGGCCGTGGACTTGTGGACGCGGCGTGGACCGGACAAGCGCTGGAACCCCTGTTCAAAAAGGATGTTTGCTCCCCTGGAAGTATTTTGAATGAATGCTGAGACTTGGCAATTCTGCGTGAAAACATTGCGAAGTTTGCGGCTTGCCAAGAGTTCGCTGTTGCGTGCAAATCCCGCTGTTGACACGGCTGCCTCAGCTGAACACCCTGGTCCTGGCGACATCCCTGACTTTGGGCGTGCGGACTCCGATGAATTCAGTGACCTTGAGCGAGTTCAAACGACACTTATCGAGTGGACCCCGAAGGCTGCGTGGGCAGCGCAGTCGACGTTGGGCTTGGCGAACAAGGGCGGACACGAGTCGAGCCAGTCTCGCTTAGAGGACTCGACACGAGTCCGACGCAGCCCTAGTCCATTCATGGTTTTCCCCAACTTGTCTTTTTGAAGTCAGCTTTGTAAGTTGGGCTTAAGAAGAGCTTCTAAATATACTTGGTGCATTTATTTTTAACCTCTACTTGCCTCCTGTTGAAAGATCTCTTACCCACCTCAAAGTGAGCAACATTTTTGCAATGAAGCTCGAGGTGGTCTTTGCACGTCTCCCAGAGACTCAGTCGCAGTTCCCAGTCAAATGTGCACATTCCAAGGAGGCAACTCCGTCGTGCGGTCCAGGGTTGCCACAGACAGAGTGGGGGCAGCCGGGGTTCCCATCTCGTCTCCACTTGTCTCAGACGTTTCTTTGAGAAGCGGGAGCAAAACTGAACTGCTCCAGACTCACTGATGACAGCTGCGGTGGAGGCGGATGTGGAGCAGCAGCTGACATCCTGCCCCAAAAGCACCAACAGCTGTTTCGTTTAGGAGGCAAAAAACCCTCTCAGTCACCCATCAGCCAGATCATGAATTCTCCATATCTTAAGTGGTTTGGAAGATGTTAGCTTGTGATTGGTCCTATTGATCCGGCCTCATAGCCAAGGTCTGCCAGAGGCATCATTGGGGTATGGAAAGAATGTCGTACGTAGTTAACGCCACTTCAGGAGACTTTTCATCTGTGCATCCAGCCAGCCAGGCAGCAGCTGCAGCAGCTGCAGCAGCACCACCACCACAATGGGCCTATTTCTCAGGCCTATAGATTTATGTAGCGAAAGCAGTGTTACCTCAACAGCCATTGTTCTTTTGGGGCTTGTGATTTCAAGGCTCTGCTGCACCCCTCAACACCGAGTTGGGTCAACCTCTGTCAAGTTGCTCTCCTTCAACTCCATGTTGAGCTTGTTGACAGTGACTTGATGGACTTGCAGCACTGACACTTTGTGCACAGTCGCTTCAGAATGGCAAATGCACCAATTTGGTGTCTGCCGGGCCAGAATCTGTCTACCGGGTGGAGCAGGCAAAACGCGGCTGTGGGGACGAAGCCGAGCCTCACCCTGTAGAGAGATCCCGTCTGCGCAAATCGAACATCCACTGCACGAAGTCCACGGGTTTCGTCTCCCTTGGCTAGCTAGACTCTTGATGGAGGCCTTGAAGGGCCTGGAGCCACAGGAAACTCAACTCGAGTGTCTCTATAATGCGCACATTTATATGCTAATGTTTGTAGGCCAATAAACAGAGTTGGTGATGTCGAGGACCGACTGGCGGAGTCTCTGGTTGACACTCAGACCTTTTTTGTGGCTCACACGGTGCAGAAAAAGTCCGATCAACACATTGGTTCTCGCCAATGATGCAACTCAAAAGATTTAGCAGAAATCAAACCAAATATCAATCGTCCTTAACAACAACTCTCTCGATGCAAGAACACCCCTGCATGTGTCGAAATTGGAAAGTTTAATTTTGAAAAGAGACTCTACTTTGGGTCACAAAATGACTGTCATTATGAGGGAAAGTTACGCTCAGTGTGGGCTTTGAAGCATGCAGGGACATATTGAAGTCAGCAGTTCTCACCTGTTGCTCCTCAGACGCTGTCCTGACTCCGTTCCCCCCTGACGCGGTGACAGTGCAGCATGCAGCGCGTGGACGGATGCAGATCAGCCAATAAACACAAAATCAATAATAAAGCAGTTTCCTGGTTGCCGTCACCCATGCAGTGGGCGCCGCTTATAGGGCCACAGTGGGGACGAGCCCAAACTGCCAATTCATGTCAGGTGTCATTGCATCCGGCAGCTCCCACCACCAAATTTTCGGCAACCCTGGCCTGCTCTGATGGTGTGACTCATTTGTTCGACTGCTTAAGCAGCAGTTTTACACGGGTCAGCTCAAAAAATCAGTGTATTTCCTGGGCTGGCAAAGAGCTCGAGGGCTCGGCACTGCTGAGCTCTCATTGAGACCAGCCTGAAAATGGCCAAGCCAGACAAAAGTTAGCCTGGTGTGTTTGATTTAGCCAGCAAGGACGAGGAGTCGCCGACTGAGAAGAAAAGGAGGTGGCAAAGTGGAAAAGGTCTCAAACTTGAGCACAGTGACAACATTTCTCAACGCTTTTCTTCGTGAAATAGAACTTGCACGACGTAAAAGAGTTCAAAGGAGTCTCGGTCATTAAAAAGGAATATCCTATTAAAGAAAAACTACCTGGGGGCTTTTGGAGACCGGGGCGCAAAAAACAAAGGCGTACGAACTTCTTTAATTTTCGGCAAAAGTCCTCATGCGTATTTTTTTTTTGGGGGGGGGGGCTTTTTGCTTG
>JAAUXU010146737.1_pt1 | contig 18592 bp, 21 predicted proteins | sample 7278151 | NCBI WGS metagenome assembly JAAUXU01 (sample SAMN14350113, study PRJNA611818) | marine sediment metagenome | isolation source: surface marine sediment (1.8m) | place: French Polynesia: Moorea | collected 2018-08 | reverse complement strand
TGTAGTAAGCCACTGTAGTAAATTTACTGTGAAAGTAAATTTCAGCTCTGGTGGCTGTCAGAAGCTGCCAAAGTGGGTGAAAATCACTGACCAAAATGCTGACCTGCTCCAGTTGGTCAGAAAAATATTTTACAGCAAGTCCTGAAAGAATTTTTTTACTTATTTTATAGTATCAAGCAACTTTAAATGCATTTGGGCATAGCTAAAATGCCTTTTTTTCACTTTTATTTGACTACAAAGTCTTCAAATGGTAGGTGGTGACAAATTTTGGGCATCCATGGGGAATAACAATTTTCGACCTAGCCTAAAAAACATATATCTATACATCATTTGTGGACCAACTTTGTGGAAGGATATCACAATGCTCTTCAGCCACCGTTTCTTCCATCACATCCAAACATTTGGAATCTCTTCGAGAGGTTTAAGAAGGACATGGCAGTTGACAGATTGTTCATTCAGAATGCACAGACCAATTGCGCTGAGCCTTGGACCAGAATGGGGGAATGTGCTCATTCATTCATTTTATTTTACATTGTACATTACAAACTCATTTTACTTTAACCCCATTGAAATTTTTTTTCATAAAGGGGTGGAATGTTGGCCACCTCTTCGTTGTTCCCGCTGGGCAACAGTCAATTGACCAAGAGTCACTATCGAACTGGTTGCAGTTTCAAATTGGTCACAATTGTAACAGGTCGCTATCCCCCAGTTGTAATACTTCCATAGCATGTAGAAGGTCTATTGCAGAGACATGCGGACAAGCAGGGAGACAAAGTTCTGGATAACAAATTCAGGCATGGTTGAATGGCAAGCCATTAAGCTTGACTGATGTAAATTCAGCAAGATTATTCAGGTTATAACGGGCCACAATTACCTCCACTGCCACAAGGCTAAGCTTATGGAGTCTAATACAGACAAATGCAGGTTTTGTGGGTGTGAATGCATCGAGTTTATTCATCTCACATGTGAGTTCAATGCACTCATAAAGGAGTGACAGGAGTCACGCCACAAACTTTCTGTTTCGGGACATCCCCTTGAGCTCCGAGGCCTCATTAGATTCACCCTGGTAGATTGCATTGATTAGGCAATGAATCTGCTGAGATAGACTGAAATATTCGTTTGGTGCAATGTGTGACATCACCCGGGTTAAGGGAAAAAGCTCTGAGCAACTGCTACTGCTGCGTCACTGTTGGCGTTGCAAGAACCAACTCACAAACAAACAAACAAAGCATGACCACAGGGGTGACCAAATGCAGGTTCAACAACCTCACTCACAGACCTGACGTCATGAACTGTAGGTGGACACTGAAAACGCAACCACAAGTATATCAGCTCATGATGCAGATGGGAAGACCAGGCCTAGGGAAATGTTTTGAATCAAACCCGGCTGGCCACTTTCTATAAAGAAGGGAACTTTGACCAGGGAGGCAACTACTAGAATGAAAACTTCATATCAAGAGGACACTACCAGCACCTATATCAGGAGGTCCTGGAGGTCCACGTCAGTCACAACCTGAGGCTGTCTGGGACCAAGGAAAGGGGAACTATTTGAAGAATGTCACATGTTAGGACTGTCATGTCACACGTTATGTCACATGTAATGCCATCTGTGGGTCACCACAGTTTGAGTGCTCTAGTGTCACTATGGGCACTCAAGACTGTGGACCCATGTACTCAAAGTTAGGTGTCACTGTCTGGAGAAGTCATTCCATGCAAAAATTCCACTCAAAAATGACTCCATGCAGCCTATGCACCAAGTTTCCTCTCACTGACATTACTTACGCCAAGGTCTGTACATATGACTGAAAACCAATCATTTCTCCTGTACTTCCCCTTGCGCTGAAGGTTGATGGGGTAAATAAAATGGTGGGTTGAATCACCTGGGGAGGCGTTCAACTTGGGGCCTGCCCCATCCCTAAGCCCCCGACAGTACAGCACATGGTTGCTGCCCTCTGGACTAGTCATAAGAATTCCTTCCGAGATTCGTCGGTGAGTCAGTCACCATAGGCTGGTAGATTAAAAACAAATGTTTTTTTAACTTGCTTTTGCCTTTTTTTGCAACTACAAAAAGACCTGAGGAATTCACCATGAAAAGTGGAAGGCATGCTTGTTTCTAACGAGGCACAGAGACAAAAAGAAGCTTCCCCTCCAATCAGTACCTGCTTTCTAACTTTTTTCCACTCAGCGGAAAAAAGGCAATTTTGTTGTAGCTCTTCTTCCTGCTTCCTTTCTGACCAGTGATCTACTTTCCCCGAGAAAATGATAATACTTCAAAAGATCCCAAGGAAGGCCATTTCACTCCGACCTGTAAACTCGTGCTCTGGATTAGCGTATTTTCTTATGTTGCAAAAATTAAGCTACCTTATCCTGTTCTGACCAGAGAACGGGATTTCCGCACTGTGTACAGAACAGTGCACAACGGAAACAAGAGCTGATAAGCGCATAACATTGTGCACTCGAGGAATTCAAAGTCATCCAACGCAGGCGCATCATCAATTCTGGGAATTTCGGCGTGAATCGGACGGGCCCCCGACGCTCCGCTCTCAACAGAACAAAAAAAAACCCATTGCCGTGTCACGGCTTTTTCAGAGGAAACCGGATTCCAGAGGAAACCGAAAGAAATCCACCTGACAATAAGTTGCATGCATGATACGTGATGCATACCCCGTTCGTATTTATCTGTATTAAGTGTATGCTGCGTATGACTCATCAACGAACATTCGCAGCACTCTTTTCGCGCTCCCCTAAGTGACCTTGTGAAGACAGAGGGGAACATAGCAAAATATGCCGAAACTGGTTCGAATGTAGCTTTCCGTTATGTCATTGGGTCCAGATGTGTTCACTAAGAACGTTTATTCAAGACTGAGACTGCCAGCTGCTGGGCTGGTCAAGCAGAGTAGTATAGGATGCAGAGTAGAAGCTAGCAATAGAAGTCTACGTACGTATGGTAAAACGCACATTTAGTCTGACTTTGTGGAGCAGGTTATAGCGTGGATTTCGGCCAGACCATTCAAATATTTTGGTGAATCAGGAAGTCGGTACAAAAGCAAAGGTAAAAAGAAATGGTAGTTCTGTGCACCCCATGAGCCAGAAGGAGGCTTTATAAAGTAACTTCACAACATAAAGTTCACTTTTATGTAAGGATGCCTTTTTGGGCGCAAAACGAAGACAAGCTGGGCAGGGGATCCCGTCATTTCTCTGACCATGCATTATGTGGATTCCAACTTCTCTGCACTCCTGGGTCGTTGAGTGCTCCTCCTATGCTGGCCGCCACGCAGGAGAAGGCATCAAGGCAGAACCGGACAACCGGATTGAAGCCGTGGAACTGCCTGGTTCATGTGAGGTGTTGGCTGTCAATGACAATGCAGCCAATGTGGTCCTGGCTACTGGGCTCAGTACAGTCATCCACAAAGACCTGCGCTGCTGCTGCCACAGTCTTGAACTAGCAATCAAGGATGCCTTCAAGGAGGTTAATGGGATGGAGGCCGCTGTGCAGAAATGCAAGAAAGTTGCTGGACATGTCCACCATTCCAGCATTGCTCAGCAAGACCTGGAGATTGAATGCTAGAAGCCTGACATCCCTTACAGGAAGCTGGTCACAGCTGTGGCCACAAGATGGAACTCGGAGCTGATGTGCATGAAGTCATGCCTAGACGTCAAGGATGCCGTCATGAAACGGACAAGACTCAAGGACTTTCATGACCTGGCTCCCAGTCCATGAGAGTGGGACATGATAGTTGGAGGCGTCACAGTCTTGAAGAATTGTAGGGAAGTCAATGAGCTTTGCAGTGGAGAGCTCCACCCAACCCTTCAGGGTGTCATCCCTTCCCTCTTCAACCTGCATGGTACCCTGAAGTCTTTCTTAAAGGACAAGGCTTTGAAGGGAAAGGGGCGAATGCTCTCACAGGATCTGGCGAGGACTCTTGAGCGAAGATTCCCCAATTGTGGAACAGATAATGGTTACTACGCCAAAGCAAACCTATTGGACACCATAAGTGTGAAACTTGGATGGGCCTACTGGAGCTTGTAGAAATTGCAGTGGTTGTTGCTGTTGGTGCAGTTGTTCCGTTTTAGCCCGAGCATTTGCTTTGTGAAATCGTAAGTTGTGATAGTGCATTGTCACGTCTCATGGACATGTCATCCAGGCCAGCTAGATATGTATCATCCAGATCAATCAGCATACAACTGCTCTAAGGGCGCTGTAACTAGACCTATGGTATGCCTAATGTTGTCAATGATTGATTCGCAACGCAATTCTGGGGCAGGTTCTGAGTGTCTGCTGCATTATCTTTCTGCTGAAGTGAGTGCTTTTCTAGGATGGTCTCTACAAGCTTAAAGTGACTTTTGGACTTGGTTCACCTTATCTGCTGGTGTATGTGCCATTTTGCATGTGACTATCATTGGCAGTGTTTCTTACAGTTGCCACTAGATGGCGCTGTATGTTGGAAAAATGACGGCTCATTTGTCCCATAAATGAACTCTGCTGTCGGTCCCAGAAACGGCCTTGTCCATGGGTGGGCATTTTTCTGGAAACTAATGCTCCTGCTGGTCCCAAGGGAATAGAAAGATTGACATCACCGAGGCAAGATGGCAACTGTTGTAAAATGTTTTAGCAGTAGAAATGTCATTGTAGCAATCGCTGCAGCAAATACTTAATAGCAGTAAATGTTTTTGTCTGAGTCAGTCTTTTCATCATCATTATCACCCTCGCTACCTAGCTCCCTAGTACATACCGGGTGTGAAAGGAAAATTGTCGGGTCACGTAAAAAAAAAATTCTTAACTTTTTCCTGCATTTTATTTGCAACCTGAAGTCTTTCTTAAAGGACAAGGCTTTGAAGGAAAAGGGGCGAATGTTAAAGGGGAGAATGTTAATATGTACCAACATTTCCACATTTAAAGATTTCAGTGAGAAGTCTAGACCTCCATCTTCAAATATTGAGATTTTTTTGCTTTTTTTTTGTTAACATGCCCATCATGACAGAGGACTACTTCAGGACTGCGGTGATGAGAGAATTGTTGAGACCTTTGATGCTGTACTCGATGGTCATGAGACATCAATGTAGTCGTCAGCCTCGAGGCAGAATCCGGTGGGGAACCAGATGAGATGCGCGGCAATGCCATTGGAGGCAACAAAGCCCAGTGACATGGCACTGGCCGGATGTTTGGAGGTAGTCAGGGCACACAAAGACTCATTGACATCCCCAATGTGATGTACCTGGCCTTCTGATCAGAGAAGATGATTCCTCGATTTCTGGAGCTCTTGAGGCTGCTCAGTAGAGCTTGGCAGCAGTGGAGATGGGTCTGCTTGATGTCTGTAAGCAGCAGCCTCTCCACCCTTACCAAGGTCTTCCCGCCCCGGTTCTTGACTGTGTCAAGCAATGTGGACTTTGCATGCATGCGCAATGACTTGAGTGGAGCAGCCTCCACAGCTTCCTTGATGGCCTTGGGGTTGAGCTTCTTGCTGCTACCAGGCTTCCTCTCCTCATCCTCCCTTGCTTTGCCATCGTAGACAGTCTCCTTGGAGAGTCCCAGCTCCCTGGAAATGTCGGTGGCTGACTTGCCGACATCCAGAAGCACACGGATCTGAATTCAGTTGTCCCGCTCAGAAGCCATTTTCTTCAATATCAATTCAACTTTTTCTCACTCTGTTTTGCTGACTCATTGTTTACAATGCAAAGTTTGACTGGCAGGACCAAAAAATTCATAGCAAGTATCTACATCAATTAAGGAATGATTTCATTAGTGTCTAAATTTCATGCGGACACCCGGTATAATGCATAAATAACTGACCTAAAAGACGCAGTAACTTTTTTATGATTTGCAAAGGGATTTTGAGGTTATACGTTTTTTTTGCATGGGCTCTAATTGAAATTGTTGGATCATCAGTTGCTCAAGTCTTGATAACGGCATTGATAAATTCTGCTGTACTCACAGTACAGCCATTGCTATGGTCGCAGTGCTTCCTTACTGTACCATGAACACCATTGCCAGCCTCTTTTTTAACCTTCAGTCTCTGCACTGTCCGTACATTGACGCCAGCAATCCTTGCAATCTCCTTTTGGGGAAGGCCTGCATCAAGGAGAGCGCCCACCTTGATTTTTTTCTCTTCCGTCATGACCCATTGCTTGCTTTTGGCCCCCAAGGTCTCAAAAGTTTGTAGTATCGGCCAAAGCTCAAAAAAGTACACGAGGGTAGCTACAGCCTCCGTTTTAGCACATGACAAATTTCCTGCCTCACCTGGTACCGCAGCGTGACACGTCACATGGCGTCGTTAACAGGATCTTCTGCTCCATCAGACGATCAAGAAGAAGAGCCTGGTCAACTCCGCCAGTCGCGACTCGGGGAAAACCTCATTAGCTCCACACTCACACGGGCGCATGCACACATGCACAACTGGGACTTGAGAGAACTCCTTCAGCTCCGTCACCTCCGTACGCGCACGTACGCACGGTTAGGACTCCGTCAACGTCGTCATCACCATGTACACACCTCACATGCGCACACAAGGCCTGGACAGTCTAGGAGAAGGACTCAACTGAGGTAAGGGAGCAGTTATACAGGCAAAGTTAAGGTAGGAGAGGACCAATTTTACCTGCGCAATGCCTCTAAAAGAAGAGACATCAGCAGTCAAGGTCACAACTAAGACCAAAGAGGAGGACTTTGCAACACTTACTGGTTCCTAAGAACTTATAAAGGACATTTAACCAGGAATCTAAATACATTGAAAGTAATCCTTAGAAAAACTGATACCAGAGTCCCTGGTCTGGTAAGTACTGTGAAAGAATTTACAAAATTACTAAGCAAGATAGAAGGGTACAGAGAAAAGATTGACTATCTGTGTACAGCTCATGGGCCTGGATCAAAATAGGGAGCAAGAATTTCAGGACAGCATCAATAGAGATGCAATCACCACAGATGAGTTGACTGCAGCTGCACTCTCTGTCCTGGGGTCAGTAAGAGAATCTGCGCCAACTAAAGCTCCACAATGAATGCCGAACCCAATGCATCACTTAAGCCTTTTACGGTGAAGAGAGATGACATGCCAGTGAAAATGAGGGCCTGGATTGACCAATCTGAGGCATCTACATATAACAGGACCTCAAATCTTGATCTTCTCCCTAACAAAGACGAACAAGCCTATTTCTTAACTCTGTTGGATCCTTCACTCAGGGCAAGAATTAAGGCAAGCCTAACTGATGAGACTCCAGTACTATACACCAATGACCAGGAAGACAGCCACACCTCCATGCTGGAAAGAAGTTTTATGGCCTAACACCCGCTGTTCACAAGGAGATTGAACTTCTTTTTATACACTCATTCAGCCAGTGTGTCTTTTGCAGAATTCCTTATAAAGCAGAGAGCAATTCCAGATGAGGCAGAACTACACAGTCTCACTGCAGACACTCTTTTGGTCACCCAAGCTGTTCCTGCTTGCAGTGACCCAGAACTGAGGTCCCAGTTTTTGAGAGAAAAACACCTCACTGGCCAAGGTGAAAGAGTTAGCAGAACAGAGAGAGGTGGAGCTAGTCTCAATTTCTGCTAAGAAGTCTGTGAGAGATGGGAATGGACCTGGCTGAGACTACTGCAAGTACAGTAACAGCCAAGAAAACTAAGAAAACACAAGTCCATCCAGTGAAAGTACTCAGCTTTGGCAAGTGGAAAACCAAAATAACTAAGCAAAAACTCTGCATACACTGCATGAAAAAGCATGACAGTAAAGAATATGAATACAAAGAAGCAGTGTGCAACTTTTGTGGGCACTTAGGCCACATCTCCCCAGACTGCTACCAGAAGCAGAGTGGCAAGGAGATGAATTCATAGGCCAGCCAAGCCACCAAGAAGGGCAAGACCATACTGCCTCAGCTAACACATGGAAGCAAGTGCTGCTGTCAAAGCCGCAGCATCACGTACATTCAAGGCAAAGTCAATGAATTCCGACATCTAGCAATCACTTGGGAGACTGACAGAACTCAACATCAGGAATTAACAACAGAATGCAGGAATCAACAGAACTCTCTGAAGTAGCAACTTCAAATGACCTCTAAGGTCAGATCTGACCTGATCACTCTCCTACTTAAAGGGTGCTGAGCAACCTTGCTTTTATACACTTCTTCAATTTGAGGCCTCTTCTTGCCCCCCAAAACAGTAATTTCACTTTTTCACCTGTGACCTTAATTTAGCAGTGATGTTTGATGTCCGATTGATCTGACTTCTCTACATCTGCCCTGGGTAACAAGACAACTCCATGATAAATTTGGTCGAGATCCATTCAGCAGTTTGACTGTCCATAGGCAACACAGATTTTTTAATAACACATTTTTATAAAACACAGAACTTTGCAGCTGAGTATCCTTCAAATGAAATCTGTTACAAAAGGTTTTAATTTAGGTAGCTGATAGTACCCAGGGAAGGATGTGGAGAAGTCAAATCTGACATCAGACATCACTGCTCAAGTTGCTACTTGAGTTTAAAGATATTCACATTTCAGGAGTGATTGGTGTTGATTTCCTTGCACATGTTTTGTGATATCCATTTCTAGTCTTCAAGTATTGTTTAATCCTGTTTATTTATTTTAATACTGTATATTGTTAAATGTGTTCAGTATCGCTGCTTTAGTCAATGAAATTTTGTTGCTATCTTCTCTGGGCCTATTTCCATGCCTGCAGAAGGCCTCTGGGCCCCTTGGGCAAAGGAGGGTCATGTTCAGGAAGACGTGGTCCGAGAGGACTGATTTGGGGCTCATTATGATCAGGAGCTCAAACTGCACCAGATGAACTGCAGAGATCTAGAATCAGGCTCCGACCCAAGAAGAATTGCTCACCCTAATGCTTTATGTACATACATGTCCCAAACGTCTGGTTACCCAATTCCAAACTTTAATTGTACTTAAATTTAGCTCACTCAAGTGTCAACTCCCAAACAGCAAACGATCGTGTTTCATTCAACTTCCAATTTAGGTATTTTTCTCCTTTAACCAGGAGTGTTTCTGACAAGCAAGATGGGGCAATAGTGTAAATGAAGAAGAAACTGAAAAAAAGGCCGAAGAAAAAACGAGACAAAGAGTCGGTAACCTGTGACAAGAAACTCTTTATTGTTGATGTCATGAGGTGCATGAGGTTGAGAGTGAGGTACATTGTAAAGAGACCAGACCATTTGCCCCCTCCTGTCAAACACGCAACAAAGCATCCAACTTCGGCAGTGGCGTCAGGTATGCTCGGATCAGGTGAAAGTCTTTCTCCCATACTGGACCAAGGGGACTGTGAATGCCAAGTGATTCAGGGTTTTGCCACAAAGTGTTCCCTGCCCACAGCAGCGTCTATGGCATGAGAAATTGGGTATGGATATAAGATGAGGCCCTTTCCCGATCTCACAGCTACCCAAAGATACATATTGAAACGAATAAAATATTAAATTTTTGGTCAAAGGAACTTCGGTCTACAGTTCACCAAACTTGAGCAACCTTGATTACTCTATGTGGGGCTCTCGAAAGAGGAAGGCGTGCATAACCTACCACTCTAATGTCCATTCCCTGAATGTCTCCATAGAGAAGAAATGGAATGCCATTTCTGCTGCCACCCTAAAGATGGGTTGCTCTTGGTTCTTCTCAAGACTAGAGGCTTGCATAACAGCTGAGGAAGGAGCATTCGGGAAAAAAATGTATGTACGTAACGACAAAGACAGGTTTTGTTTTAAAAGTTTAGGTTGAATACAAGGAATCACGTTGTATGTGCTTTATTTTTGTAAAAATATATATATATAACGCGACATATTGGACGTAATCTAACACTTTATGCCCAAGGTAGTTTCAAGACCTAAACAGATGTCCAATTGCCGTTATAACTCATTAGTTCTTGGCAATACTGGAGAGACGAGGGAGCATGAGACGAAATGCATCATTTAATAACAAGAAAATACTTAACAGCAACCTCTGCCCAACATTCAGGAATGCATGCTAACAAAGAAGACTGCTGGAGAGTGATCACTAGAGTCGCCAGTCCTGGAGGCTTTGTTTTTTCAGAATATACCTTGGTCAACAGGCCATACATTCCTTCTGAATTTGATCATTGCCTAAGTGCAGGAACACAAGAGGATTGCAACAGAAGTGGCCTCCTTGAGCACTGCAGCAAAACTGCTGGAGGGAGGAAGAACAGACCATACAGCCTTGCAGTTGCTTCTTTATCTTGCCCTCAATGACTAGCCAACTTGCAACATACGTGTGGCCAACAGCATTGGTGAACTTCTGCAGGAGTGTGACCTCATCATAAAGGATGAGTTGATGGTCTATAGAAGATGCTCCATCACCCTGTACCCCACCGTGGTCACACCCTACGCACCTCTAGATCACCAGCCGTCACTTCCTGGATGCAGACTTCAGCAAAGAGCTGGTAGGAGATGTATACTGCTCCTGTCAGTTTCTGGAGCACCATCTTCCTTACGTTTTCGAGCACAAAGAGGCCATTCAGACTGCTGTGTTTACATAGCACACCATGCAGAACGTGCAACAAGGCTTTGGTGGTACCTGGGAGTTCAGGACAGGATTGTCTGACAGAGTCTGTGAATAGATGGAACAGAACATCCCTAGCTAAGTCGTTTTTCTCATTTTTACCATGGGCTGTACACGGCCTTGGATCGCTGGCATCACTATGTGCCATGCTCTCGTTCAGGGGTTAGAAGATTGTGCAGGGAGCATGATACAAAATGCCTCATTCAATAACTTGAAAGTGCTGAACAGCAGCCCCTACCAAACATTCAGGAATGTGTGCCAATGTAGAAGATGCTCCCCCATCTCTCTGACAAAGAAGTGTCTGTTGCCAAGTCTCGGGATTCAGTCAGGACTGGACGTTAAGCAAAGAACTTGTGTCTTTTCAGATTTGAGCAAGGTACGGAGCCACTAAGTTGTAAATTTTTCGCGTGGCAACGTGGATGAAGAATTGTAAAGGATCAACACCGAATTCCTCAATCGCAAAATTTGTCATCCCCAGAGGCCTTGTCAAGGAAAAGGGGGAGGAAGGTCCGGGGGTGCTGCGGCAGCAGCTGAAAACATTTTTTTCAGTTAAGTAAAATATTTTTGCTTTTTTCCCCCAGAAATTTGATACTGACGCAAGGGATGTGGGTTTTTTTTCAAGCGAACTGTTTGTGCTGAGTGGTACTTCCTGCGGGCATGTATTTCGTCTACATTGGCTACTTCTCATGGACGGATAACGTATGCTCACTTTCTCTCTGACGTATGTGTGCTTTGCTGAAAGTTCAGGAAACCTACTTCCCGGGGGCATCGTTATCAAGCCGGCGCGAATGATTCTTGCACGCTAATTTCCCGAACTTTCCTCCCAGCTGTTCGAGGTTTCAAGCCTGTATGGATGGAGCGAGGCGAGGGAGGGAGGGAGGGGAAAAACACTTCGTCCTTCAAGCAGCAGCAGGCGCAAAATTACTACGCTGAAGAGCCAGGGAAGTCCGGGCTGGAACGGCCTTTCATGCATAGGTTAACATTGAGAGCATTCCTTGACAATTAGCGGAGTTTGACTACGTCGCATGCACACTGTGGGTAGCTTATACAATGTATGAAACACTTGTCGGTCCCATTGGTCGGTGGTTCGCAAGTGCAGATACTTTTCTCTCGTATCCTCCTTCAAGGCTAAGTAAAGTTTTTGCAAGAGAGTGAAAAATGTTGGCTCCCCAAAGTATTTCCCACTCTCGTCTGTCTCATTTCTCTTGTAATGCCCCCGCCAATGACCAACTGCCTCTTACAATCCTTCCTCAGATGGAGCAATTAAGTGACGCATGTGTACCTAGGACTAAAATGTGGAGCCCCTGTTGAAGACTATTACAATGAGGCTGAGCTTAAGTTGAACGAGCCACTAAAGTTGCAGACGTCGTTTCTAGCCTCCAGAAAAACTCATCAGAGCAGCAACAAGAAGCCTCAAGCATGAGGTTGCACATGCGTATGAGCACAATAAACCAATGAACCAATGTTCGTCATCATGGTCTTCTTTTCTTTCTCCTCCCCAGATCCCAGCTCACTGCCGATGAACTTTTCGTGTCAGGGTTATTTGTAGTCAGTCCGATTAAATACCTGCAGGCATCGAAACGTTTCACCAAACAGCAGTGCAGTAAATTGACGCAGGGCTGTACCTTTCTGGACGGTGTTGACTCTGGCAGAGATGTTGAGGATGTTCTTCAGCTTCATCTCGCACATGTCTGTCAAGTACTTTGCCAACCAGTTGCTATGGAAATATATGTGAAACCACTTGTCTTGATTGCTCGACTTTCCCGACTTTTTTTTGACTTTTTTCCCGATCCTTTTATGTAGTCAGTATTTTCTTACTGTCTGTTGCACTTGTTTTTATTTTGAAAGAATTCTAGCTCTTTTGCTAGCGCCTCCTTAAAGAGGCGAACTCTGACTGTCTGACTCCTTCTCAGAACGACTTGCATTATATCACGAGTGCGCGCGCACTGTAGAGAAGTTTACAGCACGTTCCGAGAACTCCGCGCTCGCGTTTGTTTGCCTGGCGTCGGTCTGGCAACGTACCCGCTTACGCAAAAACAGGCGCGACCGCCTTTGCAACGGCCACCACCACCTCTGCCGCCGCTGCCGCCGCCGCTGCCCCCACGGACTAGTGCGTAGAAGTAGTAGAAGGCGCTAGAACGCCTTGTCAATGACGTAAAAGGGTGCGTGTGACAACAGCCCTTATAATTAACCCCTCCCCCCCCCCAAGGATGACGCACGCAGCTGTCGATCTGGGATAATGAGTTGTGAATCTCTCAACGTCAATCCACGGCCAATGCTGGTGATCACTGACGTCAGTGGAAAACGCATTAGCTTTGTAGGAAACGCTGAAAACTAAATTCTCTCGTATGACTCACACGACATGGTAGTAGGGATTAACAGATCAACAACTTTCTGGTTTGACTTGAGTCACAGTTGCCGAAAGCTGGCATGACTGGAATCGAGTTATTGGACGTTTTAGAAAGGTCGTGTTTGGCCGGGCACTGAAAGCGACGGGTCGGGTTGGGTCAGGTCATGTTGGAAACTTGATGTGAATGGGAGCTCATGTAAGGATGTGTTCTAGATTGCCTTTGCTATCCAGAAGAATCCCTGTCTGTTCGTAGAAACCATGGCCACCCACGACTCTATGAATGCGTGACCTCAGTTATAATGAGTCAAGTGAGGCTGACTCGCAGCTGACATTAAGGGTAGTTTGAAGTTTCGCCGCTGATGTCTCCACTGTCTCCAGCTATAGAATGGCAGTTGAATATCAGAAGCTATTAGTAAACAAGTACTCATTCGCTCAAGTTGGAAAGTCAATGGGTGCCAAGAGATCATGCCAAGTCATTGCGTGGTGCCTCAGAGCACCAGAAAAGGCCGGTTTCTCTTTCCGGTGGATCCCTATCTTTGTCTGAAGTGGCAAATTGCTGTGAAGCGTATTGACAAGGCGACGAAGAAGCTCTGGGTCCCATCAAAGAACTTTAAGGTCTGTGAGGACCAAGGACAACTTCAAGTCTCCTCGAGTGAGCTACGCCATCTGTCAGGAAGAAGAAGGCTGGATTTGAAGACTGGCGCAGTGCCCTCAATCTTTCCATTTGCACCACCACCATCCTCATCTACCCGGAGTCGTGCTGGTAAAACTGCACACATGGTATGATAAGTACTAGTATAAAAATCTGGTTTGCGCACATTTCAGACCGCCACAAAAAGTGTGCTGACAACCGAGAGCACACTGCTGCTCCCACTGTCACAGAGCCCTTGGATGCAGATGAGCAGAACCTTCCTGACGTCCTCCACATTCCTGAGGTTCATGCAGAGCTTGACGTTGGAGATGAGGTCATAATTGACAACCAGGTCCTGGAACAGTTCTCAACTTATGAGAAAGCTGTACAAGTTGAAAAAGGCCCAATCTGAGTGGTAGCTGCCAGACAGACCCCATAGAACTCTCGAAGTCTATCCTTTCTCTCGGTGCCGTCAGAGAAGATGAAAATGCAGTGGCCTTCGTCACTGGCTTCCAATCGTACGGCCACTTTGAGTATGTATTTGCATGCTTGGGACCTGCAGCGACACGGTTATCTCTCAAAAGTCACGCTCTTGATGCAAGAAATGAGTTTTTCTTATGCTTGATAAAACTGTGGCGTGGGAAAGAAGATCAAGAGTTGGCCTACCTCTTTGGAATTTCCAAGTCTGTTGTGGCAAGAATCTTGAATACCTGGCTTAACTTCCTCCAGTTCCAATGTCAAGAGCTAGATCTGTGGGACCCAGATGAACGTATAAGAGAAGTAATGTCTGAGGACTTCAAGACGAAATATCCTGAAACGAGAATCGTTCTAGACATTGAGAAGCCATCCAATGTGAAAGATCGGATCTGCACATAGAGGCCCTATAAAAACCTATAAAAATACTTTGAAGACAATGGTGGGAATCAATCCTCAAGGAGTAGTCACCTATGTTCTTGACTCATATGGTGGTTCCTGCAAGGACAGGCAGAGCACTGGGAGTTCAAGTCTTTTAAAGGATGGCACTTTCAAGTCAGGTAATTCAATAATGGCTGACCGAGGAATCCTGATTCAGGATCTATTTTCCACAAAAAATGTTCAAGTCGATACTCCAACCTCAATGGGCAAGATGACCCAGTCTCCAGCGGAAGCTGTAGTAAGTGACTGCAGGATTGCCCGCAAGCAGGTTCACGTTGAGCGTGTGATCAGAACGGCCAAGAATTTCAAAATTTTGACGGAGCTTAATCACCGAAAGACACCACATGGTGGGCGAATTATTTATGGGTGCTTATGTGAGAATAAATTTGTAAGGCAGTGGACAGTTTCTCTTGAGCTACAGAAATATTGACATATCACACTTGAGGTCAAGAAAAGAAACAAAGTGAACATTACATAGTAGTCAGAATGTACGGTAGGTAGTGGTCATAATAAAACAAGCGAAGCTTTGCCAACATCTGGAGTTAAAAAAACAGGGTAATTTCTTCCACATGCAGGCTCTTGAATGTTTACATAATGAAGTAGCACTTCTCCTTTCCTGCCATTTTAGCTGACCTTGTACTTGGTGGTAATACCCATGGTCTTTCTTTAGCTGAACCCCATTCTGACCTTCTGCTAGGCAGGTGAATGAATTCCTTGCTGAGAGTTGTTTCCTTGTCTCGGCCGGTGAAAGGACATTTCACCTCAACAATGGCTGCTTCGTTCATCACAATTCCATTAGCACAGGCCATCAAAAATCCTATGAAAGAAGGCACTTTGCTATGCCAACTCATGCATTTACCTGGAGAGGCAGCCAGAAATGGGTCTTCAATGTCAACAAAAAGGCCGCATTCCTCAACCTTTTTCCCCCAGACTTCTTCAAACTGTCCAATGAGGTGAGGACGCAACAGCTGACTTGTCGCTAGATGGCGCTCTTGCTAGAGGTATTGCTTGTACACAAATTTCTTCATTGAGCAATGGCATGCAGCAAAAGCCGCCGCACCGCAATCTGCCAAAATGTCAGTGATCTTAGTGCAGCTCTGACAAGAATGTCGTGAGTGACAGATCCGTGGGACAGACCAAAAAGCTGAAGTCATCGATCAATTGGAGGTATACACCCATAACATGGACTTTGCCAGCCAAAACTCGGTCTCTCTTCCCCCTCACAGCCTCTTCCAACCTCTCCCATGCATCAGCATTCAGGATGGTGATAACATCCCATTGTGAGGCAATACCCAAAATTTCTGAGGCCAAAATTCAGCAGTACATTGTTTATAGACAAGTAGCTGGTCAAGAAGCAAGCTCCAGCATCTCTGCCATGATGAAGGGACCAGTCAGTGGAGGCACTCAGCTTCTCTGAGTCAGTAGATAAAATCAACATTTTTTTCAGTGGAATGGTCTGTGCCGAGATGAAGAAGGTCATGTTCAATGTGAAAGCAGTTGTGCAGTGAGATGGCGATGTATTAAACAGAGCTTGTGAGTGTGTTGCAGGAATGGGCCCAACCTCCACCTGTACGCACGCTGTCAGCATCCTTCTTAGTTTGGAACAATATTCTTGTGAAAATTTGATAGAATATAACAAATATAATGTAATCTAATGGACCACCTAATGGAGTCTTAGTGTGGTCCAGCTCACTCTGGAGAATTTTGTAAGTCTTAACAAGGCCAATCACCCTCTCAATGTGGACTCTTTTTAAAGCAATTCAGCTGTCTTTTACAACAGTTTTGGCTGGTAGTTGGTAGATACCTCTCAATGTGGTTGGTGTGTTGACTGCAATGTCCTGTGTTGCAAAGAGATCCTGGACAAGAATTCCTCAATCGGGCTTGATAACATCATGGGCATGAACCGGGTATGAAGTGGCCATCCAACAGCTCAGAGCTCTCAATGATCTGGCAATCACTTGCAGAGCTTCCAAAAGCTGGTGACACATAAGTGAGGAGACCACGAGGAGAAACCCCAACCATGATTTTTAAAGTGTTCAAGTTTTTGTATGAACTCCAGGTCGACCACTGGTCACTTGCATTGGATGGCTTTTGTATCTTGATCTCTGAGGCATCAAAGATGGTTCTCATTCTTGGAAACTTTTGCCCAAAATCCTCTAGCATGTGCTCTTTCACCACGTCACTTGATACAACCAAGTTGAGTTCCTTGAACTGATAGTACATGAAGGCCAACCAGGTGCTGAAGACACACCCAACCACCTTGCTAAAGACTCCAAAAAGTAATCCTAGATCCTCATGTTTGCAGTTGAGACACAACTTCATAATGCAGAGGAAAAATTCATTTTTTGGATCACGCATCTTCGTCTGATACTGAATTCAGATGCTCTGCTGCAGGTCCAAGACAATGATAGACATACATGAAGTGTTTGTAGTTCTGGAATCCAGTGTAAAACTGCACAAGCTTAGATTGACTCTTTATCATTTAAATCTTGAACAATATTGCTGATGGTTGCTGTCCCTTGTTCACAGACTTCTTGCTGCTTCTTCAATCACTGTTCCTTCTCAGTCATCTCACCCTGTTGCAGTTCTGTGGGCTTCTCTGAATGCGGAATGATGGACAGAACCATATGAGGATTGAGATCTCTTGTCCGACAACCTCTGAGTGCTGTGAGAGTCTTAACACACTGAACAAAATCATCTTCTTTGAAGTGACTCTTGCAAACGAATGAGAATGGAGATGGCTTCCACAGTATTTTCCCAGGTCCTTCGCCGTCACACCTCACAACCCTCCACTGGTCACAATGTGTCTTTTGGGGGGGAAATTGAAATCTCCCAGTGACACTACAGCCTGGAACTGCGCAAGTCTGCGGCATTGTGCAACTTTGTCAACTCAAACATGCTTGAATGCCTCAATTTGTTTACTGTTTACATTCCACAAAGCCCTCTAGCAACAATGCCATCGAGCAGGTCAGCTGCGGGGCACATGCCTCATTGCTGTTTTCTCATGGGCTTTCCCACAGCTGATGGCCAGTGTGGAAAGAGGCTTTGGCATATAAATGTTCTTTCGCTCGCAGGGAGAGTGAGGTCCTTTCTGTCCGTCGCCTTGCAAATTTCTGCAAATCTGGATGCTGTGAGGCACCACAGTCATTCCTCCCTCCACATCTTTTTGGTGCTTTATCCTCGAGTTGCCAGCTCAAGTTTGTCCTTTGATGCGGTGTTCACTTTGATTCAATCCTCCACCTAGTATTGAGCTAGTAATTGTGGTCTAGCATGGTATTGTACAGATCTGCTCTTGGAATAGAATGTCTTAGAGCTCTATGAAGACCTGAAAGATAAAGATAAGTGAAGTTAATTGTCGTGTTGTAAACTTCATTCATATAGTTGGATTGTCCTCTGAGATGCCTCGGCCTCGGATCAGGATCTCCTTACCAAGTTGTTCAGCCTTGACAGGTGACCCAGGATGAATCTTGGCAGGCTTCCTAAAAGTCTGGAGAACATCAGTGCAGGACTTTTCCACATTCAGTTCATCAGAGCCTGCAAACTTTTCCAAAACAAGTGGGATGGCAACCACATGTTTACATGTTGCGTGAGGTCCTTTCCCAGCAGGACAGTCACAGTCAGAGTTAAGAACCTCGCCCATTTTTGAGTGGATCACAATTTTTGAGTTGTAGGCTACACATTTGCGCATGTGAGCAGCAACAATCCCAGTCAAGAAGAAACTAACATTTTCAGCACTTGAAGTCCCAGCCGGAGCACCGAAGCTGACAGCCATCACAGAGTCGGGAGCCATGAGCTTCCCTGGAAAAGATGTATGTGGACTGGAGAACACAGGTTTTGCAACTTTAATCTGACCTTTCTTTATGGCACTAAAGTTGGCATTCACATCCTCATCTGCAGCCTGCTGATGCACGATGTATTGAGATATGTGGTCATACTTGATGTGGGGCGTTGTCAATCTGTCACTCTCGGTTAGAGTCCGAAAGACCCTGATGGAAACCCCGGCATAGGCCATTCTTCAGGAAGAATGATCTCACCAGCTCCACGAAACTCATCATTCTTGATATTGGCGGCCAGTCTTGCCTTCAGTTCACTTTTTCGGGCTGTAACTTTTTCGGGCTGTAACTTTTTCGGGCTGTAACTTTTTCGGGCTGTAACTTTTTCGGGCTGTAACTTTTTCGGGCTGTAACTTTT
>JAAUXU010111729.1_pt1 | contig 18592 bp, 15 predicted proteins | sample 7278151 | NCBI WGS metagenome assembly JAAUXU01 (sample SAMN14350113, study PRJNA611818) | marine sediment metagenome | isolation source: surface marine sediment (1.8m) | place: French Polynesia: Moorea | collected 2018-08 | reverse complement strand
ATGCATCAGCACCATCATGTCCTACAACCTGTAAATGTTCTGCTTCAGCAAAGTCCAGGCAGAAGGACACAGCATATTCATATGTTAGATTTTACGTAGTCCTTCAACAATGTTTTGCCTGCTTATTTTGTCTCGGCCAATCAGAGAGCTCTGCTTGTCACGTGATTAATGCCACGCCGTTCGGCAGGCCAGACGCCCCTCTAGTCTTACTAACAGCTCACTGGGCGACCTCCGAGGTCCAAGGCAACAATTAATGTTTTTTCCGCGCGAAGACAACAGAGAAAGTGTTGCCACTTTTGCCCAATGACAGCCAATCTGCGAGTGCTGAGGAGGAAAGGAAGGAAAGGTTGTCAATTTTACCGCGTCAAAATGTACTTCCAGTACTGTGCCATGCAAAGAGCTCCATAATTCCCTGGCCGGATGAGAAGAAAATGCAAGACAGTGAAGTATCGATTTAACGAAAATTTCCTTTGCCGGCTACGATATCGTTAAATCGAGGTACGTCGTCACGTAGAGGATCCTTCTCTGTTGAGAAGGTACCGTAAGAAGATTGCAAGCAGCCAAAGTTGTGCTTAAATGGAGACTTGCTAAATTGAGATTTCACTGCACTTGCTACATTGGCAGTGACTGACTCAACACTGCAGGTAAAAGTCATGAAGTCTGCATTCGTGTACATGACTTTGCTTTTCCTGGTCATCGAGGACGAGATCGCGAGTTCGGATGTGTCCTCAGCGGCGGCGTCGTTGGTCAGAGACATCGTCACGCGAGAAGAGAGCGTCGCCTACCAGGAGAACCGCTGCGATCTGGTCTTCTCCGACAGAGACGACGACGACACTCTCAAGCTGTTGGCTTCGCATTTCTCGGACGCCGAGAACGCGATCTTCTTCACCTCGAGACACCCTCACTGGCCTCAACTGGTGCAGTCTCGAGCTCGCTGCTTGGCCGTCGTCTTCACCAGTCTGGAGATGCTCAGGGCCGCAGAAGAGGCAATCATTGAATTCACAAACAGATTTTTCATAGTGATCAATTGGGGTGAGAAATCAAAGACTTGGGTGCCAAAAACGTTGGCATCTCTGCAGACCAAGTGCATCCTGGTCGAGCCACGGACGGACGATCAGCAGCAGTTCGCAGTCAGTCTGTATTGTCCCAGTTGTGCGATCAAGTCTCCGATCAAAGGTGATCCATCATACATTGGACCTGTAGCATTAGGCCGGGAAAAAGACTTTTTGTAGCACTGGCACGTTAAAAGGGTTAAAACAAAGAGATAGCTCTAACTCTAACATTTCACCCTCTGCAGGTGTGACCTCTTGGGACCCCACCAGGGGCTACTCGGAGCCACTTTCTCCCCCCTTTGCCATAACAAGACTTTGCGCTCACCCCCTGGATGGATGCAGACTGAACGTGTCCTTTATTGGTGACTTGAGCTGATGAATGTTGAACATGCGTTGTATTGTTTCTCCTACAGTGGACTAGGTCGAACATTGGGATATCTCCCGAACACTCAAAATTTGTCACCAAATGTCACATGAAGACTTCGTAGTCAACGAAGAAACAAGAGTTTCAGCTATACCCAGCTGCCTTAGAAGTATTGTAACATAAACTCAGTCATCTAAAGGCTGGACCTATCCAAATAAGAAGTCATAGTTTGAGATGACGACTGAAATGAAAGATTTCTTTGTTCAGTTCCGAAGGGAAACTTCGCAGTCTGATGCTAATGAGGAATGGGTTCAATGTCTCAGTCTTTAATGTTAAATGTGCTCATCCCGCTTTGTGCTGTATTGTGGCAACCCTTTGGCGTACCAGGTGACGACCAGACTTACAGGAGTTGCTTACAAGAAATAGCATTCGTTTTTCGAGTCTCTGAGGTAATTGCCGCCAACTTCATCCTTTGGCCTTGCGTAGTAAAACACTTGTTGGGTATACCTAAATTTTTTAAAACTCTTCGGCTACATCCTTATCATATGACCGTAGGTAACAGACCCATAGCAAACGCAGTCATTTTACAATATGACCCATATTTTCGACCTAGCCCAACGTTTCGGTGCATACTGCATTTTATCTAATGGACACGCCCTGTTTTACCAGGCGTGGCACCTTTCATCGTTTACGGCCAGCCTGTGCGAGGTTGTGACGTCCAGGTGAGTCAGTGGAATCTGTCATGTTGGGGGCTGCAGCTACTGTGGACTTGTTTCTCTCGTGCCAGATCCTGGAGGCCTTGGCCGAGCGGTTCCACTTTACTTACGAGCTCGTCCCGGAACTCCTTCACGGCAAGTTCGACGGCAAGTGGACGGGGATGGTGGCCAGCGTGAGAGAGTCGACCATTTCGAACCTTGTAGCAGTGATGGCACCATAAGAACAATTTGCTCGCATCATCCATCAGGTGACGTCGGGCTCGTCGGACCTGGGCATTGGCGGCCCGAGTATGACCCTTGCGCGGTCGCGGGCCGTTCACTTTGCCGTCGGCACGCACTCGATAGAGTACGTGTACGCCTCCACCATGCCTCGACCCGTCGATCCGTTCCTCAACATCGTCAAGGTCTTTGACACAAAGACCTGGACCGGCGTCATCGTCTGCAGCCTCCTGTTCGCTGTACTCTTTGGCGGCCTCCATCAGTGCTACAGGCAAGTTGGAACCTGGGCTATATTTCAAGTAACGTTAGTGATGTCTCCGAGCTGGCTCGAGTCTAACATGCACCTCCAGCTCGCCAGCTTGACTCGCGAGCCGAGCGAGCTCGGAAGTGAGAAAGCCGGAGAATCGGGCCCGTCGACAACACTAACTTGAAGCATCTTTTCAAACTAGATTTCCGTCTTTCTCCTTCATATCCTCTCTGAATGATGTCATGCAAGTAGCAGAATTGAACTGTACTTTCAAAGTATTGTACTGTGCGTACTTTACTCAGTCCTGTATCTGCAACATCAGCGTCTGCTGTAGATGGCCGAGCTTTGCAAAAAAAAGTTCATTTCGCGAATTGCAGATCATGTGACAATTTCCTCCGTTCACCCGCTTGGTTGGGATCAAAGAGGAGCTTGAACTTTTTCTTCTTGCGGTCCGTATCGGTCTTGGCGGGACAACCAATTCAGGAGTCCCGGGGACTCTTTCCGGGTTCTTCCGGGTTCGTGGCCGGTCCTGCGGCCCTGATGGTCTGGCTGTTGTGTGCCGCGATCTTGGGGGCCGCGTACAAAAGCATGATATTGGCACACCTGGTGTCCGTCGACTACGAGAAGCCCATTCAGACGACGAAGGTGCATAAGTAAACCTTGCGTGAAACTGGGCAAGATGCTGCTGGAGTTCTCGTACCATTGAAAAGATATGGTTATAGGAAAAAAAAAAGATACTTTTTCAATAGGACATCCTCGACTCCGGCAAGACCTTGTTCCTACCCGTGGAGACCGGGCTGTTGGCCGCCTTCGAGACTTCGCCCAAGGCGATCCACCGCAAAGCCGTGCAGCACTCGCTCGACACTGGGGGTCACTTTAAGCTGGACGAAGGACATTTGCCTGTTTGGGTCAGTTAAGGAGAATCGTTGCCACTACGGCATTTGTAATGGGGTAGCCACTACTTTTATGTTTTCAACTTTAAAAGTAGAGTCTAGATTTAGCATTGCCATCCTGTAATTACGAATTTAGGTTCACGAGAAGTTGGACTATCCTGGCGGCTCTTTCGTGGCCTTTAAGGATGCCAACGTGTCACGGTTTCATCTTGGGCGTGAGGTTCTCCTCAGCGTCCAGGTGGCTTTCATGATTAACAAGAAGAGGTCATGGAAGAGGGACTTTGACTGGACAATTCAGGCGCTCAAAGAGGCGGGCATCATCAGCAAGTACATCGAGGACCACAACCCGAACAGGAAGGCAAAGAAGAAGTCGAGCAAAGATGAGAAGGACGCGCTGCCGCTGACTTGCGCACACGTAAAGGGCTCCCTGGCTTTTCTAGGCCTGGGTGCTGCCACTGCCGCCATCGCTCTGGCCGCCGAGATCTACACGGCCAAGCACCGGAACGTCTGAATCGCGTGATGTCCACAGACAATCACTATTTGACTGCCCAAGGACGAAAGCAAGAATCTGTGAAACAATCGCATTTTGAACAGCAGTGAACGCAACGACTCTTCAACAGACGTCGTTACAAACGTGTTGACACTTTAACGCCCACTATCACTAGTGAGATTTTCAAATCGCAAAAAAAAGTCAGGAAATTGTGTGCGTGCTGTATCTACTACTTTTTTTTTTAGCGCAAGAGCGATATTTGCATCGCCGTCAACCACTTCCTTACTTTCCTGAAAGTCCTTTTCTGTTGCAAAAAAAAATGCACGCGAATGAAAAATTTTACCTCTAATGAGGCGAGGGAAACGTACGATCTCACATTTGTCTCCTATAATGAAATTAGGTACCTAACGATCGCTCCTGTTTACGCGCAATAAACTTTTTCCCCCTTTTTTTGCAACTTTTTCTCTCAATGGCTGCTTATGCTGTCCAAGGTGAAAATAGGCGAAAAGAGGGGAGTTGTAACGGTTGGTCTGAGAGAGGGGTAAATTGCAGAAATTGGTAGGGGAATTTCCCTCCCCCTCCTGTGTGGCTCCTCTCATGAACGTTGCATTTGTTATGCAATGCGAAATTTTTCACTTTTTCCGCCAAGTGAGCAGCCACTGACTGGAGTTATCGTCTCAGCAATCTGTCACTGGCCCCCCCCGAAAAATCTTGGCATGTCACAATGTCATGCGAGTCCTGGCCTTGCGACATTTTCACCCTTGACGTAATTAAGACTAATCTTTTTGCTCCCAAGATCTGCTTCGTTTACGTCATTATTATTAGAGAGACTCTTGCAAGGATCACTGCTCGACGTGGCCCAAGACCAGCAAGCAGCATGAACTTGTGGTGACTGCAATGCCAGTGGACGTGCAGACGAGGATAAAGAAAGAATAGTTACGTAGTCTACCAGAGTACAAATTTGCAGTCATTGTTTTAGGGCAAGCTTATTTCATCAGATCTCTTTAGGCGGGAGAAGAAAACTCTTTCCAGCCTGGCTCCGTCACACACTCAGCATGTTTGTCTTGGACTTGTTGGGACTGCGAATTGGCCAAATTTTGGTCCCCGTCTAAGCGGTTCTTAAGCCCCCCCCTAAGGCCCCCCACCCCAGCACCACCACCAACCATCAACCCTATAATAAATCACCATGGCCGGATTCGTCAACGCGATAATTTGCCAACCTGCGCGCGCTTAATGCATTTGGAGATGATCAAAAGAAGAAGAAGAGTTGTTTTCCTTCTAAGATTGATGAGCAGAGGCCTCAACAGCTAAGAAAGATGTGATCAAGTACAATCTTATTCCTCATCCTTCTCAAAAACAGGGGGGGATCTGTAGGCACCTTCTTGGTTAAAAATTTGAGCTAAAATATGCAGACATTTCTGCAGGCTCCTCCGTTGGCTACCTACGCAGAGAGAGAAATGCACAGTCCTGGGCTGTTTTTGGCCTCGCAGCATGAAAAAAGCATTGCCCTTACCTTGTTCCTTAGAGTGTTTTAAGTTCTGAGTGACTCACAGGGACTTCCACTCTTCCTACAGCCGCACAAAGATGTTGGGAATCTTTTCTTCAGGTGACCCTTTTTTTATCTCTCACTCTTGTTGTCGTGCCTGCGTCCTCAACTGAGAGACTTCATTTTTGTACTCCGCGCTCTTCCAAGATGCGTCACGGACGCAGCAACACTGACTGACGCAAAAAGAAGACGCGGCGGCGGCGGCGGCAGCGAAGAAGAAGAAGAATACGTTCGAATTTCTGACGCTGAAAGTCAGGGGTGCCACCGGTATCTTGCCACGGACGTCGACCACGCTCAAGTTGTCCACCGTCGTATGGGGCTCATCGAAGTCAGTGTTGACACTGTTGAATGACCTTCTATGGAAGACATCTTTGGACACTACAGATGGCAACCCTGTTGGATCGAGGAGCGCGCATTTGTCACTTTTTTTGGGGGGGGGGGTGTTGTGCATGTGTCAGAAGCACTTTCAGAACATCCATAATCCACATATCGCTCTAATCATAGGAGTCTTAAAGCAAAGCACCCATAGAGGAATAGACCTCCCTCACCCCTGTCTTTTAAGAGAGATGCAGTTTTGCATAAGACAAAGCAGCCCAAGCTTTGCAAATCCATTCCCATTATTGCAACTAACGAATCATCCGCAGTATCATAATAATTAGGGCCAACTCTCTACTGACTTTTTCTATGCAAAGGGTGCACAATCTGACGTATGAGGAACTCCAGGTCACGTTCTACCAAGCCTCTGGAGAAATAATCTGCTCGTGCACGCGCTGTCTTAAGAGCTGTAAAGTAACAAAACCCTAATTGCGGCAAGTCTTCGTAATGAGATGCAATGGTGAATAATAGGTCGCAGGGTTGACACATGTGGTGCGTGTGTTTTGTTCCTTCTTCTTCCCTCCCCCCCCGCACCGTGGTTGAGTCTGGTGGCAACCCTATATGCTGACAATTCTGCCGCCCCGTTTCCTTCCGCCCATCATTGCTCTCTGCAGATTGCGCACAGTTATACGAGACGGCGTCACCATGGGGGAACCATAAGGAGCGTTTAATTGTGGGGCTTTTATGACGCGGTTGCGTGTGCGCACATGGACGCGCAGCACAGTATTTACCAGATCACCTGCCAAAGAGGATTCGCACAGGAGGATGAACTCCGTGGCGGTCGCCGCTTTCGGCAAAGGCCTACGGAGGTGTCATGTTTGTGTCTGGCGGGGAGGGAGGAAGCTAGTGATGATGCGAGCCTCGAGCTAGCCTGGCTCGATACCTCTTCGGGAAGGACGAGCTCGGCAGCCCGGTTTTTTATTTAAGGGCCCGGGCCTATAAAAGAGGCCTATGACCAGAAAAGATCCGGTGCAAACATGGAAAATTGCGCTTCTTTGTCAGTCTACGCTGTCATTGTCAACGATGTAGGCGGGACTTTTTTCCACTTTAGCCAAAACGCTCTGGCTGAGGACTCGCACGAGCCCCTCTGACGTCCGGGAAACAGGACTCGAGGCTGGCAAGTCCGATGTTTGAGGCTTCCACGCGAAAATTACCGTATGCTGAAAATACGCAACCACTTTGTTGGAGTGATGATTTCACTTTTTGGGACGGATTTTCCACTTTATTGGAGCGATTTTTCACCGCAGTCCCCTGTGGGACTCCACCAAGTATTTTGTGGCCAATGGAAAGCGACAATTCTGCGTCGAAATTACAAATTGCCCGGCCTTGTGCACGATACTCTTTCCATTGGGACTGAGGTTTCCACCTGTCCGCGGCCTCATATGAGTCCTCGCGCCCCGCTCGTCCCATCTCGCACCCGCCCTCTGAGGCCCCGGACACGTTGACTTGATTCGAATCAAAACTCCTTATAATATGGAGCTACAACATGGCCACGTCAGACAGGTGTCATCACTAATGAGTGCGTCTTGTCTGCTGAATTGTCGCATCCCCCCTCCTGCGATGAACAACCGCTCGCACGTGCATAAAGAGGAGACAGATAACAGCATCTGCGTGCTTGTGATAAGACTTGCGCTCTACACGTGTGTGTTGTTCTTCGGCAACATTGTTGTGGTGCGCACGCAGAAAGATAAGACTGACACCGTAAATAGCAGATTTTATTTAACTCCTTTTTTTGCTTGCTGTCGAAAAAGATGGCCAAGGGCTCGGACTCTGCCTGGGGGAGGGACTTCCTCAGCGGGGACATGGGAACTAGAGAGAACACCTGGACCTACTCTCCCTTCGACTGCTTCGTGGACCCCAAAACATGTGAGTTCTTATTCGACGAACGTCCAACACTTTTCTCTCGATGTTTCGCCTGTTGCCCTCGTAGGCTTGTGCGGTTACTTCTGCATGCCCTGCCAGCTGCGCCAGAACGCCGGGCGCTTGGGCGAGCCCGCCATCCTCTTCTGCCTGCTCCACTGCTTCGTCCCCTGTCTCTCCCTGACGATGCTCCGCGGGAAGGCCAGGAACAAGTATAGGATCGAGGGCGACGTGTGCGAGGACGCCGTCGTGTCCTGGTTCTGCCCGTGCTGCACCAACGTGCAGATCGCCAACGAGATCAAGTTCAGAAATGCTTGATGATTTCCAATCAGACCGGAGCCTGGAGGGGCTTGCAGGGTGGCGAATACTCAGCAGATTATAAAGTGTAGCAGGAGGACGTACGATGCACCCCGTACACTTTACTGTGTACCACATTAGTCGAAGTAGGACAGAAACCAACTTCCTTGCATAAAACTATATCTTTGAGATCCCAGGTGTCCACGCCAATGACTTCACCGCATAGTTTCTCGCTATTCGTGCGTTCCTTGGACCCGGTGAAGTAAGTCCTCGCCGTTCTGCACGGATACGTGTACCACAGTATAGAAATGCTGGCCACGTTTGCGGACGCTCACTTATCTTATCAGTCACGTTACAGCTGAGGTGAGTGAGACTTTTATCGTGTCTTTTTCACAACGTCCCTAGGGCAAACAAAGCTCTGACCGTTAGTAAGTACAGGAATTGAATGCCACACCGTCATCTCAGGGCAGTCAGGCCACGATCAGGGGTCAGGCTTGGGTGGGCGATTTGGGCTGGGTCGTGATGGGACCCACGGGACCTTTGGCAGCCTGTCCAATCTGCGTAATTCAGAGTAATTGAAGTCATTTGATAGCCCATTAACACGAACAATTAAGTACTGTTCACAACCATGCTAGGTTGGTACTTTCTTCCCCATGTGCTGCTGTGTGTGAGCACGCGTAGCCAAGACGAGTCTTCTTGACGTGTTGTCGTGCTTCGTCCCGTCCCTCTTGTTCACGATGCTAAAGTCCAAATCCCGCGAGTCCTGCGACATCAGTGAATTTTCAAAGTTGACCCCTTTTCAACCTAGCCTATTATATATATTAGGCTAGTTCGAAAATTTCAACTTCGGATTTTCATGGTGGAAAATTGGCATTAGACACTGGCGTAGCTGGTACAAGTCTCATTCTTGGAAAAACTAATTGACTTACTATCTGCCCATTTAATTTGAAGTTTTACTACTTTTGTATAGACAGTACATAGCAAACTCCCAAAAATGCTATGTTATAAAAGTGTCTGGTTGAGCTGCATTTTTTTGCTAATACTGGACATTCCCCACTATGACCTCCTAAAATGTCAGATCAATCAGGGACACTTTGATATCACAGCATTTTTAGAGTTACAAATTCAGACAGTTCTATGTTCTCTGCTACTGCAGTAAACTTCTAATTAAACGTGCAGATAGTATATGATGTTTTAGAAAAAAAAAACTTTTTTGGGAAAATCCCCTTAACTTGACCATATGCCAAATACCCAGGATGGAACGATACGAATTTCCAGAAAAAGTTCGAACTAACCTAATAAATATTTCGAACTAGCCTAATAAATATATAAGCAGATACGTTTCATGATAATTGCGAGTAATTGCTTCACCCGTACATATTGAACTATATGGGCCAATGTGATCACCATTGATCTCTGTTTCTCAGGCCAGCGCATGAAACTGCCACCTATCCAAGGGAAACTCCGTCAATGCTTCTATTTGCAATTCTCGAGAGCTATTAAAAATCACCGACGTACTTATTGTAAACGATCAATATCTTAGCAATAATTTAATGTTGCAAGCCTTGGGAGTCAGCGTAAAACCGTAGACAGGCTCTACAGACAAGACATCCGTGTAGTGTTCCTTCAGCACCCTAAAACGAGCGAGGATATTGGTGAAGAAAACATAGAGCTGCTCCTTGGCCAGGTTCTCGCCCAGGCAGCGTCTTTTGCCCAACCCGAACGGGATGACCATAGGATGGGGCTGAAATCGGTCGCCGTTGCCGCTTAAGTAGCGGTTGGGGTCGAACTTGTATGGCTCGGGGAAGTGCTTGGGGTCATGATGCACCACTCCAAGATTGCAGAAGACCTGGGTGTCTTTTGGGACGAAGAAGCCGCCCAGATACCCATCTCTGGTGGCGCAGTGATTCACTCCGATGGGAGTAATGTTGCCCAGCCTCTGGATCTCATGGATGACTGCTTCAGTGTATGGAGTCTTCGTTCTGTCATCACTGGTGATCATCCTGGCGCCTCGTCCTGTTACCTCGTCCAGCTCAGCTTGAACTTTGGCTTGAATGTCTGGATGTAGGACCATGAACAGCATTGCATAACTTAGGGAAGAACTCGTAGTCTCACTTCCAGCCATGAGAAAGTCGATGATGACATTTTTGAAGTTGAGCCACCCTTCCTCATCCTTGAATGTGGAATCCTCAGCACTGCGGGACTTCTCATTTATTTCTTTGATGTAGTGATCCACGAAATCCCGTAGATGATCTTCCTGAAATGTCCTCAGATGGTCTCTGATGGTATCTTCAGCGATGGACAACATTTTCTTGAATGTTGGCGTACCAGCGAATAGCTTGAACTTTTTGTCAAGCATCCTTAAAGGTGCGTAAATTAAGAAAATTCCTGGTAAGAGTTTGGCACCGTTTTCAAACGTCTCCTCGAGCAGCCTCCAAAGGTCTCGAACCTTAGGGTTCTCGTTGCTTAACTTTTCACCCGTCGTCACTCTCCACAAGGTGTTCAAGGTGGGTAGGGTAAACATCCCTCTGAGGCCAATCGGTTCTCCTTGAAGCTCTTCCAGACTCCTGCAGAGCTCCTGCGCCTCCTCTTGAATGACTGTTGCCATCTGTTGCTTGCCCAGTCCAAGATTCCTTAAGGTGTGCAACGAGAATCGCCTCTGCTCTCTCCAAGTCTGTCCACTGGCCTGGAGAATCCCTGGAAATCCTCCTCGCACTGTGCCACCTCTTATTTCTTTGGCACCGTCGAAGAAGAAGCGACCGCTAAACTCCTCCTTGGCCCCCACCTCCTGAATCAACTCCGGACTGGACACCACCACATTCCTAAAGGGTCCAAGCCACATTCCATAGATGTCTCCATACTTTTTTTGCAGTCTTGGAAAGGCCTCACTTAGGGGGCCTCCGAGCTGAAGGCCGCAGCCAGCGATTGGCAAGGCCAGGCGCGGGCCCGGAGGAAAGCCCCTGGGGTGCTTGCACACCACCAGGAACCAGAAGACGATGACACAGACTACCAAAACTAGGGCAAGCATCCCCCTGTGCGGTTGAGGTGATAGGAACAACTGCGTTCATTGGGTGCAGCTAGGCATAAGCAGACGAACTTAAGTGGAGCATGGCTGTGTTATGCGTTCAGCAGTCAGCACTCCTTTATGCTGTAGTGAAAAGTAAAGCGTATGTAGGATATTTTTGCTTCAATGGCCGGCGCTGCCCTGAACGCAACTGGGAACATGCTGATAGTCAACAGTCGCTGTATGTAAGGTGTATTCCTGTAAGTGCTCTTGTGCTCATTGCATAACTGTGTAATTTTGTTGAGAAGTGCGAAATCTTTGGGTATCTCAAATATTATCACGTACGACTGTCCATACTTGAGTCAACAACAACGACTGAACGTGGAACTGTGATGAAGTTGAGAAATTGCACGCAGGTATTCGAAGGTAGTGAGTACACTTCTGTGCACTTTCAAAATTGAGTAATTAGGTAAGGTCAAGCAGTTAATGAGGGGAAATTAACAAGTCCACCATATCTGCGATTTTGAGTCGCTGTCGTCACCGTCCGAAGTCAGTGTGTCGACGGTTTCGTCGTCACTGACGTTACCAGTCTTCCTCTGTCTGCACCGTGAGCGCTCTAATCATGTTAAAGCGTTTGTTTACTCATGGGTGCGAAATTGTTGAGCACTATTTCTGACCTCTTTGGTCACCATTTCCGGCGCAATGGTCACTTTTTTGGCATCTGGTCACTATTCCGGGTATTTGGTCATTATTAGGTAGTTTGGTGACCATAATGCCGATATTAGTGACCGTTGTGCCAAAACATTAGTTAAGTTGTCATAGACATGTCAAAACAAGCACTATTCACATGCCGGCAGTGTGGATTTAACTTTCCAATGCTCTCCGCTTCAACAACAATTCAGACCAAACGAGACCTGCAGAACCCTTCAGAACTCACTTATTTTTCCCCAATGCAAAAATTTAATAAAAGGAGAAAAAAAAGACATTTACTGTCGAATCAGAGCCTTGCGAGCTGTTATAGTGACCATATGCCAAAAAAGTGATCTTTATGACAAAATAGTGACCATTTTGTCTAAAAGTAGTGACCGCACAAATAGTGCTCAAACAGTAATTCTATAGTGCTTGAAATTTTTTTCCCAATGTAAATGGTTGACATGAGCCTTTTAAAAAAATAAATCAGTGACAAATCGCTTGCATAAAATACAAAAACACAAGTCTCCACTGTTGGACACCTCTGTACAAAAGAAGGTAACCTTTTTTCCAATTTAGTAGAACCCTTTGCTTTTGGTAGAAGCGTTCAGCGTTGTTTCCCTCGCATGTCAGACGTTCATAGGCAGCCGGAGCTCAAACACCGCGTTAGCAGCTCAGCAGAAGTGCTTGGGTAGTGATCCATGGGCCTAACACATGAATGACACATAGATCTGCCGTCTCCGGATATGCCCGAACGGCTATTCTTCGGTCTTGCCAAACGAGGGCCATTGACGGATATTGAAGCAAACAGTCTTCAGTTTCAGCAGAACAGCACAATTTAACCCTTTTTCTTTCAAGTACCTCACCCAAACGAAATCCAATTTCTTCTCCTCCACGAAACGATTTGTTCACCATAAATCTTTACTTCAATGTCTAGCCAAACGTAGACTTGGTTCACTTCACAAGATGGAGGAAGTGAGAGCTGGGTGGATGGCCACACAGCTGGCCATCCTTGGCCAGCTGTGTCTGGACCTCGGCTATGGTGCTCCACTGGCACCTGGCAGACCTGCTGCTGCGTTTGGGCAAGGGCCAGAGGTTGGGAAGGTCCACTTTTCAATGGTTCTAGCTCCGTCAACTTCACAAGAAGAGCCTGCCAGGTAGAAAGTAGCACCTGTTGTCCCGACTTGTATAATTAATTGTAATCTTTCAGGACAGCTATCCAGCATATCACTAACAGAAGTAGCACAAACTTTCTTGAGGGACAGTCATTCATTCCCCGTATGCTTCACAATGACACTTTGTACAGCTTTTGACGCCCTCAATCAAGTATTCATGAGAAACACATCAAGTATGTATTTTCGAGTGAGTGAAAATCGGTCTTGGCCTCCGCAGAGTTCGCAACTCCACAATTTTTCATACATTGTGAACTGTCGGGCTTTCCTCCCTCTGCTCTTTTCCTCTACGTATGATTTTCTCTCCCCGCTCTGCCCTTCAGAAGTCACACACGCAGAGTTTCTGTCGGGAGAATCGACGAGACAGACAGAAGCAGAAGTCGAAAAGAACAAGACCCTGCTCAGTCCCTCGAGGAAGTCGCATCACGCCAAGAACTGCAGCTTCGGGGACAACGGTTGGTGCGTGTTAACGTTTGCGTCGTAGCCGTTCGAGACTTGGAAACTATTTGTGAGGCTCGGGCTCGTCAACAATCAGTGTGTTCAAGGCTCAAAACTTGGGTTCGCAGAGTCCGACAAATGTCCCGACCACCACATGTCCAACGTCTGCAAGATCACTAACTGGTGCGCGCTTTTCTCCTTCATTGGAGCAAGGGCTTTGAGCAAATGCTCGTTGTCACTAGGCTTTCCGTGGAGGCTTCTTGACGTGCCAAAGGTAACAGTAAGACTTGGCTAACTCTTTCTGGCCTTTGAAGGCCCAATCACGTGTCGAAAATCTGTACGTCTATCCTAAGAGGGACCTCCATCCTTTGCGACGACTGGACCATTTGGAAGAAATTTGGCATGGTGTTGCCCCCCCCCCGTTAAGGCCGACCCTCCCCTCTTGTGGATAATGGCTGAGGTTCCGAGATGCGCAGCACCTGGGTCCACCAGTACTTTTTCATTATGAATAGTTAGTAAACTATTCATTGCATCGTCTAGATTTCCCCTCGTCAGTGGACAGGTGCGGCGTAAAAGTCCTTGCAAAGTCCTGCGGCACGTGCTACGTGGACATTGTGTCCCAGGACGGTTCCGGGCCGGTCAGGTACATTCTAGACAAGTGGGGCAATGCGCTGGACAACAGCTACTTCGTTTGAGCCCGTAGATGTTGTTCATGGCGTGACAGTCTCGAGGCCAGATGGGTCAACAGACGCGCCACAGCTTGCTCAAGCTGACTTGGGTCGCCTACATATACAGCATGCGTACTGTGGTCAAGTTTTTAACTTACTAGAATCGTATGTCGCTGTCTTTTCTGTCACCTCATTCTGTCTCTATTTCTGTTCCTTCCTATGTCTGACCAGTGTCTTCTGTTGTTCCTTTATGAGGGTTTGTTGGGGAGGGAAAATCACAGAAGGGGCAAAGAGGCCTGCAGCTGCTTTGCAGTAAAGGTCACAGGGAAGAACGTTAGAGACGCAGGGAAGCTTAAGCTATATGTGGGGTCAGCATGGCTGGTCACAGCCTCTATTTAGTGGAGAAGGGGTATAAAAAGGGGGAATTTGCACCAAATCCTCCGCATTTATCTACTCAAGCTTGGAAGGGCTACTCCCTTCAGCTAGAAGTTGGCTTGCTCCAGTGCCACTGCTCCTGCTAGTGCTCCTGCCTGTGCTCCAGCCTTAGGCCCTCCTCCTACCCTAGGCCCCCCTGCCTGGGCTCCAGCCTTAGGCCCTTCTACCCTAGCCCCCCCCCGCCTAGGCCTGCCTCCCTTCAGTGGACCTGGCTCCTCCTCTGGCCTCCCTCCTGCTGGATCTACGGCTTCTGGATCATGGTAAAGGCTTCCCAAGCCATTCTTCAGGCCTACTTTTCTATCTCAATCTCTTTTCTTCCTGCACTGACTAGTTGAGTTGGGGGAAACCACTCCTTTTCAGTTGCAGCTTGGTTAGGTACACTTTGCTGGTTCTAATTGCTCTAACTCTTGTAAGATACTTTGTATGTGTCCCCTCCAAGTAGAAGAATAAAGTATGTGTGTTATACTAAGCCCTCTGTGTTGGTTTCAAGTCATTGAGTAGTGTTAAATGAATTCCAGTCAGACCCTCTTAGTCCTAAACCTGGTCTGTATCTCTATTTGAGGCACAGTCACCATGGTTAGAGGGTTTTCTCTGTGCAAGTCTAGTCTCTCTAACAAACACGTACATTAACAGTCACAATGTGTTTAGTTTCTAAATGCAAGGGCTTTTAGGCTATCATGGTTGATGAGAACTCCACCATCCTTGAGTGTCCGGTGCACACGGACGATCCAAACCGCCGCTTCCTCTCCTTGCTCTTCTTGTACACCGAGGGAGTGGCGCTCGTCGCCTGCACATGCGTCGGGATCACTTCAAATTTCGTCTTCGGCCTCATCCTGTGCAGGAAAGAGCCTTTCAAGTCTTTCAACGTTCTGCTTGTGAGTGCAGCAATTGTTCAGACACTTTCATCAATGACGTCCATGACTGTAACACACGTTCATGCAACTTTCCAGGTGTCGCTTTCTGCATTTGGATCTCTCTATCTGATGATTGCGGTGAGCCAAAGTCTGAGGAAGGCGTTCGGGGTAACCTCAGAAGTGCAGGTAAACAGGGCTTAGTGTTACCAGTGGCAGTGTTACCATAATTGACAGTTTGAAAATTCTTCATCAATGTTGTCACCAAGCAAACAGCCATTAGGATTGCACAGACCTATTCTGTACAACATTTCAGAATAAGGAGGAAAAAGGACAGTATCAAACGTAAGAAGTAGGCCAAACAGGCCTCCTATTGTTACTGCAGTTATGGAAGGTAACTGTTACAGCATTTGCTTTTACTTTTTCTGAAACCATGACGAGGGGGGGAGGGGCGTGAACGACGGCAGAAGGAGTGATTTGGGGACCGCACCCAAGGGTCCGGGGAAAGCTGGAAGGGGTGAAGAAATTGCAAGGACAAGGGGAGGGACGTTCTTGTATGCAGATTCGCTGCACTTTCTGACGTCCAGTATCCGCTCTAGGGCGAGGCCCTGACCGCCTCCGTTCTGATGCTCGTGGTCATCTCGCTCGAGCGCCTGGCGGCCGTGCAAAACCCTATTCACTACAACGGCGGTACCAACGACGCCGGCCTCGCTCCCCAATGGGTTGCCTTCTTCGTGGTTCTGGTGTCCGTGGCTCTGTTGCACCTCCCGCTGCCCAAGCTGGCGGAGGTGGCCGTCGAGGAGGTGTGGGACACTGCGTGAAACGCCACCGTCCCTCCGATAAGCACAGTACGTTCTTCGGTATTTAGTAACCCTTCAGAGGGGGCTTAGGAGCAACTGACGATCTTTCCACGACATTCGACATCGCTATAGTCTCATAACCATCAAGGGGAAGCAACTGTTCTTTTAGCTTTGAAAATCACCCTTAACTTTAACAAACTTTACATTGCCGCCACACCACATCAGCAACGCCCTCTGTAGGTAGTTGCTCGCAGAAAATTTTCAGCGTGCATCATGTCCAGGTCAGTGATAACGCCAGGCACATCTTCCAGACATCCTTAGCACTCGTCTACTTGAACGAAAGACTCCACGAGAACGTCGGACCAGTTGTGTTCCCGCCACCGCTTGAAGCAAGCGGACGGCCACGTCCAACTAGAACTGTATCAGCGGGCATCTCCAGGAGGATGAGCAAGCACACCTCTGTCGCTTCGCCCGTGCTCTCCGAAGAAGAGGCTTCGGCGGCTGCTTCAAGAGCAGCCAGGCGAAAGTTGGCGTCGTCTTGGACAGCATCGAAGCCAGCGGGTGCAACGCTCCCGAGGCTGTCAGGAAACATTGGCAGTTGCGAGCGAAGCTTTGGACGTTGCCATGAAGCTCCCGAACGCTCTCGTGGACATCGTCACTGAGGCGCACGACGTCTAGAGAAAAGATCCCGCCGCCGCGTCATAGTTGGGGACTTTATGCATTTATTTTGAGAGAACAAGCTAGGAGCGATTGTGTATAAAGATATTAGTCGCGAGAACAGTTTTTAGCCCTTGTCGTGCAGGGTACGCTTTGTCGGCTTCTTTCCCTACCGAACGACCACCGATGTCAGGTTCATGAAGAAGTTGAAGAAGTCAAATGCCACTGGGGACCCCGTCACCGTTCCACGGATTCGGAGCTATTATCACTCATGTACCTGGTGTCCCGTAACTGCGAGTGCAACTTCTTATTGGTCACTTAAGGCAATTGTAGTCATAATTGCGTAATGAGTCCATTCAGGAAATTTTTCTTTTAGCAAATTATACCTATATATATATTAAGTGCGAGGGTGAGTATGTTCTCTGTCGTTATGTATGTGTGTCACGTCAAGGGCGCCCCAACTGCTGCACCGATCGTCACCAAACTTGGTCAACAGTAGCGACCAAAATTTCGGCAATTACCGAATCAAAATTTCAGTATCGGCAATGCCACCGAAACCGAAACTTGACACTATGCTACGAGATCATGCAGTCCACGCAAGCGTACAATACCAGCACCAACTTTGACACCGACGTTGTGTCAAGGCCCTGACTTCCAGGTTGTACGCATCTGACAACATATCCTACAATCATTCGAAAAAATTTCCAATCTGGGACCACTTTTCTGTGCTGGCAACAAACAAGTGCCAAATACGTGCAAACACTTTGACAATTGTGAACGTCTCCAAGGGATCAGCAATCCCAGCAAAACAGACAAGAGCATGAATAAGCAAGATGTACAGTGGGAGCCAGTCAAATGACCAAGGATTTTACTTTACTGGTAAGGTCTAGAAAACAAAACTTTCTTGTGCTCTGGAGACATGCTGATGATCCGTCGCCATCCACATCTTCAGCAGCATCAGATTCACCAGCAGCACCTTTAAAGTCAACATCCTTGGCTCAGAAGCATCCAGCAACAGTTTCAATATATAGCGTCAGGAGGAAGAAGGGTCACAAGAATATTGCAATTGAGGGAATTGACCACTTTGCCATCATCATCACCCTGCTCGATTGCTGATATAAATGTCACATTTTCTGCCAACCAGGGACTCTCATGTTGATGAAGATGGGGTTGGCAAACAAGATTGTGATCACTTTGAAAGGAGTCCCCAGTGGCAATGATCCATTTCAGCACGGAAGATCTGCTGTCAACAGCCCTGAAGTAATTGAAAAGAAGCTGTCTGAATTTGCTGTGACCTGTGTGATGCTGCCACCTATACAGCAACTGATGCTGAGTGTCAGCTCAGCTGAGACACCCCGGCAGTTTCAACTGCCGAGGACATCCTAAGAAATGAAAGAAACTGTCAGAACCCTAAAAATGCGGAACTGTTGCTCAGCCGTCATTGGAAGAACATTGTTTGTCAAATTCGTAATTATAAAGGGCAATTATTTACAGTTGCAAAAAAAGTCTTGGTTGGCTTTGACAGAGGGGTGGCAAAAATCGAGCTGAAACCAAAATTTTGGTTCCGTAATGGACCAAAATTTAGGTTGGGTGAACTTCAGTAAAGGGCCTTATCAGTCGATCACTTGTCACCAGACGTAATGTCTCACGATGTCTTAAGCGCTCAAGTGCTTGCATCGCACTTTACGTCTGAGGCCGTTTCGAGGCCAAAATCGAGGTCCAAAGTTGCACTTACTACATAAGTCATAGATAATTAGTAGGCTAGGTCGAAAATTGGAATTTCCCATGGGTGTCCAAAATTTGTCACGACCTACCATT
>JAAUXU010161904.1_pt1 | contig 18597 bp, 20 predicted proteins | sample 7278151 | NCBI WGS metagenome assembly JAAUXU01 (sample SAMN14350113, study PRJNA611818) | marine sediment metagenome | isolation source: surface marine sediment (1.8m) | place: French Polynesia: Moorea | collected 2018-08 | reverse complement strand
GTTTGCCATCTGGGGACGGGAAAAGGCCCAATAGGGCTACTCCCCGCACCCCTCCCATCTCAGTTGGGCGGTGGTTCACCCCCTAAACAAACAAACAAACAAACAAACAAGCATATGGAGCAGTGAGAAGCATATTTTTGACCCAATAAAGCGATATCACCCTTGCAGCAAAATGGGCAGTTGGACTTGGTTCCGCCAAAATTGAGTCAATAAACCTACTGTCGATCAAATTTTCCGTGAGTCAATTTAACGCCAGTCTACTGCATATCAGTAGAGAGAAATTTTTGCAAATTTTATTGAAAAATGCACCAAAGAAAAGTAAACTCCGTATCCAATCCGGACAAAGTGAATGTCAACCGCTTGTCGCACTCCAGTGGGCCGTGGCCATGAAAACCAGCTGTCACGAAGTAGCTCACGCTTCTACATGGACATATCTGACGTCTCATTGACCATTTTGGGACTCAACTCCTATGCCCCTTACCTGGTCTTCGTCGCAGCAGACGGACGTGGAGCCCAAGAGTCCTCCGTGAGGTTCTTTGCCGCACAGATTAGAAATGATGTCGTCAATATGGAGGAGAAACAGCTATAATTATATAACATAAAGTATCAGGCAACCATTTGTGTCTTGCTTGTGCGGTGAAACCTTAAAGAATGGCACTTTAGCGCCCTGCGCTATTCCCTCAAGCTCGTCCATGTACTGAGGAAACATCCTGCTAACGTCCCTCAGGGTGGTCTCATACACATGTCTGACCTTGAAGAAAAATTAAAGGGTCTTTTGCTGCGCGTCAGTGTATAATTCGCCCGACTTGCCTTGGCCGATTGGTACTTCTCGACTAGGACGGTGTTGAGATGGTCATTCTGCTTCAGAAATGTCTCTATGAACGTCTGAAACGTTCTGCCCTGCAATGACTTTTTTTCATTACACACGTCTCGATGAGAGGAACGAAGATTTTAGCTTACGATGTCCTCGCCAACCTCGAAGTGATTTCCTCGGGTGTAGAGGATGGGGATCGAGGATCTTCTCGATTGACTGTCAGCCATGCTTGTCAGGGATTCTTGCGGCAGCAAAACTTTCCCAGCCTTCGGCGGTCTTCAGGATAATAACGAGAAGAAGCTCTGCAAGTGCAACAGCATCACAAAGAAGACCTCACGTGGAGCCTCTTACAATGCAGCTCTCGTATTGTCAGAAGTAAATGACTCAAGCTCCCAGTGCTAAGTATGAACTTCCTGATGGTGCTTACCGTCAACAACACGTAATTGTCGTTTGACCCGGCTGGAAGCCCGCCCGAGGCTCCACAGTTGAAGAGGGTCAGTGCTTAATTCGTCTATTAGGAAGAACTGATAGAGCTTCCAATTCTGCTCCTTTCTTTGCTTTCATAGAGTGAAGAATTCATGCCGTCTCGAGAAAGCTTTCCTGGCCTTTTTCACCTCGTACAAGTTGAGGTAAGACCAAATCAAATTCTTTCGAACGTTGTGCAGCACTGGACGTACACTGCCTACGCTTGTATTCTACCTTGCATCTCACTGTCTCAAGTAATAAGGTACGTACGTACAGTTAGATTGAGTAAAAAAACTGGAGCATCCCCAACAGGCTCTTTTTACACCTTTGGGCCATGTGGGGTTCTGACATGTCACAGCCAGAAAATGTCGTCGTAGCACAGCTTCCACTACTTAGCACACTCACATATGCTGCGTTTTTCTGTGATTCACACTGAACATAATACACAAAAAGTTTGAGTCAAGACTGCAATTGTATGTTTGCAGCTGTCATGAATTACCAAGGTGTCTTAGATCGTCGTGATCTGGTGCTAGGACTCTGCGCCCTGTGGTTCCTGGTCACTTACTACCCCCTGTTGTCGATCGGCCTCATCGGGGCCCTCGTCATCACCACCTTCTGGGAGAGGACGGTTCGAGGTGGACGAGTCATTGTTAGCATGTTCAGGGCCCACAGCAAGGCCAAGGGCTTCAGAGGTCAAAACATCACACTCACGCAGACCACGTTGGAGGATGAAGAAGAACAAAAAACTGCCAGGAGCATGAAGCAGGTTGTGTGATATGACTGGTTTACTTACAGCAGTACGGCAGCGTCCATACCGTGCGAGTCAAAAAGTCTGCACAAAGGACATGTTTGTGGATTTTTTTGACACTTCTTCAGGCCTTCCCGCATCACTCCCTAATGGCCCTCCCGTCCCTTCACACATTTCTTACATTGCACCCATAGGACACGCCTTTTTGACTTACACAGTGTAGGCACGGGAGCAGACGTTCATAGTCTTGCCTGAACAAATAAACCTACTCTTAACAACTGACGTGAGCATTCGATGTATATTTTTCATGAGTCTCCTCCATAAACAGCGATACTTTGCTTTGGTGCTATTTTTTGCACAAACCGAAGCGTAATGAAAAGTAACTGAACGTGCTGACTTATGAACACACTGTCATATACCGTACGCAAGGCTTCGTATCATATCTTTGGTCATGAACATTGCCCCATCTTAAAACGAACGTCGATCTTCCCCTCCACAAAATCCTTCTACCCTATATAAGTATGAAGAGAATTTTTTTCAAGTCCGTGCTCTTACGTGACAAGAAATTTAAGTTCAAGGTTGCCCCCCTCAGTTAAGAATTTTGGAGGAAAACATGGACTTGGTTCCGCATTCACTGCTCGAATTCTTCTGCTTTGCTATAGGCAGAACAACTAATACAAACACTCACACACACTCTCGCGCGCGCACATGAGCACGCTTTAAAGGCATATTTAACATTCATATTCTGCTTAAGGCCCCAATCGCACTGACGCAATCGCCCCACTAAGGGTTCATCTGCTCAAACTGTGGATTTGGCATGCAAGAGGACGTTGCTCAGTGAGGCCGGACGTTGTCAAATCACAGATGGTTTATTTCGGCGGATCCCCGTTGTAGCTGTAGTCGGCCTTGTTGTGCATGATGAGTTTTCCATCGACGAAGTAGAAGCTGTCGCTTCGAGTGGCATAAGGTTCGTTGATCATCTGATTGACCTAGAAAGAGACGAATGCATTTTCAGTGCAACGTGACAGTAGCAGCTGCATGTTGCACGGTGGACGCGTGTGTGCTCACCGTCTCCGCGTCCAGCTTGGGGAAGTCGTAGATGTGTTCGCAGGTGTTCTTGCTGCCCGGGATGCAGAAGCCGAAGTCAAAGTCGAAGGTCTTGAGGTGCCTCGTGTTCCTGAAGAAGTGACGCTCGATCATCCTGAAGTCCTTCACAGCTTTGTCGTCGCCCACGGTGAATTCGACGGTGGCGCCAACCGTTCGGAGGTTCAAGAACTCGGAGGTGAACTGATAACGCACGAAGCGACCGACGTTGGGATCGTCCGGGTCTGTGACCGGCCCTGGCGAGGAGACGGAAATGAAAAGTTGTCGCAATATACACACTCCAGATAGGAACATAATTGAATGGGCTTAGGGCAGTCGAATTATCCACAGTATAATGTCACAGTCGTTGACCCCGATGGCCTTATGCTGAACACCCCGTTGAGTTCAATACTATGAGCGCACCCTTAGTCTTCGGGCAACCAAATATTACCTGAAGACTGTCCCGGAGGCTTTGCGATCTCGAATAACGTTGCTCCAGTTGCCATGTCCCTTATCTTGAATCTGGTGAAGTCTAGGCCGTAGACGTTGTCCTCTGGATCGCACAAGTATGACTCAGTTATGCGGTCTAGTCCAAGGACGTCCTCGGGCTTTATCTGCCCCTTCTTGGCCACCAGCTCGGCCTCCGTCGTCCTCTTCGTGGCCTCGCCGTTGCTGGCGCTTATCCGACCACTGGTAGCGTTTTTTACTGCACTCATGATGTCCTTCGTCTCCAAATGCTGAGCCCTGGCGAGGAGTGATTAAAAATTCGCACGTGAAGGTGTGATCAGCCCTCGTCCATCAATGTTGTACACCCTGTGACTGAATTTTTGCTCTTGGCTTCACATACACGCACATTGATTGTGTCATTGAGGTTCACTTCTGCTTTTCTCTCTTCACTTCGTATTTGCGACGGCACGAGGCCCTGAGCTGAGTGAGAGCCAAGGTAATTGTATCTGTACGTACGCAGCTACCTTGCCAGCTCCACGTCATGCATGTTCACAGGGGAGGAACTGGGGCTTCTACACGATAAATCGTGCTCAAACGTTTGTTCCCGCCACAAGGGAGAGGAGCTAATAATATTTTTCCCCCGGACTCTAGAAAAATATCCCCCTCATACTGACTGTGAACGTGCCTAGCAGAGATCTGAAGAATGATAATGACTTTTCACTCTTATGCACTGAGCGTAAGCGTGCGATCCAGCCAGTGTGGCGGGCAGGAAAAAGGATGATTCTTCGTTTTAACGCAGAGCGCACGCTCGTGTGTGAGTGTGAGCTCGCGCGCAGCAAGTCTTAGTGCATACGCGCACTCACAAAGTGAAACGGTAAGAAATGGTCTGACTCACTCTGGTACAACGATAACAAATAGAACAGACTTTTTTAGCTGAGCGCTGCTCCGTACGTACGGACACTGAGAGAGGTGTCTGCGTAATCGCTGCCTGCGTCGCGCGCTGCAAAAATGTCCAGGAAGGCTGGACCGCCAAAGTCAATCTGGTCAGCGAATTATAAAATTGCGCAGGCGAGCGAAATCGATTGGAGGCGGACACAAGGACACTCTTGGTACGTGGCCGCTGCTGCCGCGGCCACTGAATAACGTGTGTGTCCGTTTTTTTTCTAATGACACACACGTCCACAGTGTGTGTAGGGCCTGCAAGAGACCCTCTGGCGTAGCTAGGCGACGTTCTTGAACCAAGCCTGCGCACACAAAGCAGGAGAAAGGTATAGTACTATTGATTTGATCCACTCAGCCAGGTATGGCAACTGTGAGCGTATCCAAGCAATGCTTTGGCTCTGTATGTGTGTCACCTTTCTCTCTCTCTCTCTCTCTCTCTCTCTCTTTCTTGGTCTTTCCTTTCTCTTCCCAGGAGACATAGAGCGCTGGGGTTGCCTTTGGCTCATCCCCCAGGAGAAATAACAGTATTAAGCGCCATGAACCCTCCAAGACAAATAGGCACAAAAAGTGGTAAAAGACTATTCAACGTTAAAAAAACGTACGTATCATACGTTATAGTCGAGGTCAAAAGTTGGCCGAGACGTCCGACGAAAGAAACAGCACTGTTCGGGCTCCCCAAAAAGGCCCATTTATGCCCAAAGTAGCATTCATGTGGCTTGAACGTGGTGTTACAAATAAAGTTGTTTGTTTTTCTCATGACAGGACTTTTTCAAGAGATGGAGAATGTCATACTCGAAGTGAGTGCGTCATTCAGGCAAGACCACACTGAGAACTAAGTCATACTTAAGTCTAAGTCATAAGTAACCTTCGTTTGAATCACCTTTGAATCACCAAGTATAACTTTGATTGCTCTGACTTCAACTTCTGTGGTCCCTTCGCCAACGATTCCTCCCTCCCCCCTTTCTCCAAGTTTCAAGGCCCTAGGGCAGCCGCTCGGTCAGACAAGGACCGACTCATCCGAGGCCTTCGAATTACAGAAAGGCCTAGTGGGAGGGGCGGGGGTTCGTCAAAGTGCCGGTCACACTTGCCTACTTTACTACGTGGTCTATCAGCTTTTTTTCGGTCGCCGCCGACGTCTCCTTCTTCTCCACACGGCTTATTTTGATCGTCGTCTCCTTCGTCTCCTCCGCGGAGCTTATTTTGATCGCCGTCTCATTCTCCTCCACCTGTGATGGTGGCTTATTTTCATCGTCGTCTTGTTCCTCACCACGTAGTCAGCTGTTTTTCGATCACGTGTGCCAGTCGAAGCTTTTCACTACTTCCTCGAGATACGTGTGTCAAACAGACTGACACAAAAAAGCATCGAGCACTTTCACCCCACTGTATTTGGAGACGAGTGGCTGTGGCACAGATGCTGAGCAAGAGCAATGTCTGCTAACGCCCCACGAGGGAGTTCCTCTTCTTGAGTGTTACCAAGACATAAAATTGAAATACATGAAATACCAGCTTTGCCCATTTCATCGACGCGAACGGTTGCCACGAGGTTTAAAAAAACCAGCCGGAAACAGCGGACAACTCAAAAGTATTGCCAAAAACGTACCGAGCAACATTTCAGAGATGCTATCAGATTATCGACAGAAGGCTCTTTGCTATGGTTTCTTGCAATATGTGCTTTTTTGTGACACTATGAAAACACAAGCTCTGTCCGAACGCAGTTTTTGCCTCTGCGGGCCGTAGTCACGAGGAAGCACCTTGAAAGTTCCCCCTATTCTTTCCCCCGGAATTTTCAGCTGGGCTGGGAGCATAAAAGTCCGACCGCCGACACTGAGTGGCCGAAGTCCTGCCGCAAGTGGTGGCCCCGCGGCCCCGCCAGCAGCAGCAGAGACCACTGCGCGTCCTGTACCGTAGGGGCCAAGTAGAGTGCAGCATTAGAAATGATCCCTATAAGTATTGCGAGCTCCGGCACAGCGTGCATGCCATGTTGCATGTGACCAGCGAACTTCTGCCTCCTCTTTTTCCCCAAGTCACTTCCTCCTTCTGGCAGTTCTCTCTGAATTGATCAAGCTGCCTGCGTTTTCCCTCCCTTTCTTTGCAGGGTTGTTTAGTAGCTTGGCTACTTTGCTTCAGCACCTTTCCTTAGACCGAACTCGGCCGTCCAAACCAAGGTAGGCATTCAAGCTCAGGTCAAAACTTTGCTGACAATTAGGAGCAAACCCAAACTTTATTCATTGTTTTCTTAAGCTTTATGAATGATACTTCACTGGTCATTCTCGGGCATAATTGAGAATTCTTGTGCACCGTAAGCATTGGAGGGGTCGATCCTCGGGGATACGTAAACTTTTGACCTCAACTGCTCGTGGAGGCTGTCGCACACGTCAAAGTTGCAATTTCTTGAATGCATCCTTACATTTTTTTTGCAAATACCACGCAGTCAGTGAAACTTCTTGAGGGTGAACAAGCGCAGCAGCATTATAATGATATATTCTCAATTATGCCCGAGATATTCTTCAGCATGTAACGAACGTATCACACGTCAGATGCTACAGCCGCAAGATGTACGCCTGAGCATTCTTGGATCCAGTAGGCGGGGACGCTGACAGCCGTGGTCTCGGACTTGGCCTCGCCCTTTAGGGAGCGTTTGCACATGTCCCGGTGTTTGCTTAAATGATTTGCACTGTACACACATGGGGATGGTCAAGAATGTGCTAAAAGTTTTCCGCATTTGCTAGCGTGACCTAACCCAGTTTCTAGCATTCCCAACTTCTGAGGCTGGGCGAGAGTTGCCAAATACGGAGAAGATCCGAAAAAAGGACTGGCAACTTTCCATAATAAGAGGTTTGATGTTTACAGAGCAGTGCCGAGGCATCCGCCTTGTCTTACAGCTCGAGTCGCTTCGAGGCCTTCGTCTAAGGCCTTGCACATGAGTTTCACCAGGGCCCTCAATTCATGAACTGCAGCTCTCTTGCCAGTAGAGATCAATCATCTTTCTCAGGTCCATGTTGGGCCGCAACATCATTTATGATAAGCATACAACACCAGAGTGGTAGAGATCGTGCCCATGTTAAGTATGACATGATGTCAAGTTGGCTCTGAATCAAGGGTCAAAGCGCTACAAGACGAAAAGCTGTCCTATGAATACCGTATGTGCGTCATTACACATAACTGGATGAAGCCAAGTCGTCATATTGGGCTTGTCTTTGCCATTTCTTCGCAAGACATTGCCTGGCTTTCACCTTAAGGCTGAGATTAGAGGCTTTTACTCCAGCTTACTTTTCTACAGGAGTATGGCATTCAAGCTGAGGAGACTTTGGATAGTTCGCAGGACCTTTGAGGAGTCTGTTCCAGCTCTGTTGAGGACAGACGATTGACTATTCTGCTCTAGGAACTCCTGATATCGTCTTCCAGGTGAAACACAAAAATCCTGACAGGGGCTGCATCGGTTGGAATCATCTCGGATCAAGGTTGGATCAGGAACTCGAGGGCCAAATCAGAGTCCCTCCAGATAAATCTGTGGGCTTTTGCAAGTCAGGTCAGATGAAGGATTAAATCCAGTCGGATGGAGTTCAGTCTTTTTATCAAAGAGAAACGACTGGAACAAAGTGCTGCCATAAAGTTACAAAGTGCTCTCGAGAGAGCTCAAACGCGCACAAGGCAGCTTGCAAAAAGGGAGTCTATTAATTTTTTGTGGCGACGCCGGAAATTGGCAGCATTCAGGATTAATTTAGATCGAGTTCTGGATTGGCGGAAATTGACGGTAGCAGAACGGGGTTCTCGTTCCAAGGAAAAAAGGTTGTATTTGCTGACACTGGTGGAATTTTTGGTATGTAATGATTTTGTGTAATATGTCCTAAGACTCCAGGACATCACTGAAAGGGAACTCATTCAAAATTCCCTCTACCTTTTTGAATCACGGCAATGAGCACATCTGGTGCAGTGGGCACGCGTCGGGCCCTTGGGGATGGCAGTCCACACAGCCTCGACGGCGGACATCAGGGCATCCTTGTTACCTCAACTCCGGCATGGAATTCACCCTCCACTATACAATGCACCGAGATATCCAAGGGGTTTACGTCTCTTTGTTCCACAGGTGCTGAAAACTTTGAAACACATTCCTGGAAGGCGGCCTTACTTTTGAACTCGGTCCTGATCCACGGCATAGCGTTAGTCTTTAAGAAATCCAAATCAACGTGTCTGGGTTGATCATTCATCTGGTATCCAGAAAACAGGGACGTTTCGCCCCCGTTGGAAGCGTCAGAGCCCCACACCAAAGTACCTGCTTGTCGGCTTCTGGGTCTTGTACACGTCATGCACCTCGCTGGGAATGTCAGAGACCACTTTTGCAAGCACTTGGTCATTTTGGCGGTGAACCTCCTACGTGACCTCAAAAAGTTTTGCATTAGATAATATCTGTCTCCATCCACGCAGTCCAGCTTGCCTGAAGGTCACGTTGAAGTCATTCATGATGCGCTTGTACTTACTTGCATTTTCATGATCCTATTAAAATAAAAATTAGATTTAAAAAACTTGGTCCCACTGTGCATGTGAGTGTAAGTGACATACAGTAAATTAACATCTTTATTCAAGGGACCAGCGGTTGCTTGAGATATGAGTATTAAAAACGCCATAGGCAGTGATTCAGTCCTAGATAATTATGATCTTTGAGACTATGATGTTTATATGTTAATAGCGCACCTCAAACGTCACTTTCGTAAAATGCACAGAATAGAGAAAGCGTAGAATATGATCTGCGGTTTCCCAAACGGTGAAGCAATGGATGACCGAACAAACGGTTGCTGAGGTATGAGCTTTTAAAGCTCCATGACAAAAAGTCACGTGTCTACGTGCAGAGAACGGTGATTTTCATAAGCGCATGAGAAATGAATTTTTGACCCAGCAAAGCGATGTCGCCTTTGGTGTAAAATGATGAGTTGGACGTGGTTCTGAAAAAATTGAGTCAATAATCGGACTGACCCACTTATCCGTGAGTCTATTAACGGTAGTCTACGGAAATGGCTTTTCTCTTCTTCTACAGCTTGACTGAAGAATTTGTACATGCATAGAGATAAAGATTGAACATTATCTTTATATTTATGAACACATGTCATGTATCTGTATAATTCACTACTGTTCCATTCGTGCCTCTACTGTTCCACACGTATCTCCACTGTTCCACACGTATCTCCACTGTTCCATACAATACCACTACCTCTCCTGTTAGCCAACATGTCCGGAGTCAACTGCGAACGTCCGATCGCACGCTATCAGCCTCCAGACTGGCACGAGCGCAACGCCAAGATGTCCGAGTCCGTGAGGGCGAAGCGCGAGCAGTCGATCAACTTGAGGAAGGAGGCGCAGCAGCTCAGGATCGAGACGGAGACGAAGACGAAGTGGCACAACTTCGACAACAATATGAGACTATCTGAGAGGGCTATGGAGATCGAGCGTTGGCAAAAGGAGTTGGAGCGCTATCTCAATGAAGTTATCTCCGAGGCCGTTGTCCTCGAGGACGCCAAGGAGGCGTGCGAGCGAGCACTCGAGGCAAAGGTACAGTTTAAAAAGTAGACTGTGGAACTTGCTCGATATCTATTGATTCACACTTAGGTCATTCCCACCGAGGTGGTGACTGAATGTTTGTCGCTGAGGGAGGGTCGAAGACTGCATGAGGCAGTCAGGGACCCAGTAGAAGCTTCGCTCAAGAAGGAGAACAACTTGTTGGAGTCCATCAGGTACAGCCAAGTGCTACCCTGGTTTATGCTTTGATGAGCCACTTGAGCCACTGTATTGACTTCCATGAACCGACGAAACGCAACTCCCGCACTCATTTCTTGAGATAAAATTGACAAAATTGTGATCAATATATTAGGACTCGCCTGAAGGATTGTTGTGAGGATGCTTACGAGCAACTGGCTGCTCTTGAGGACATACGTGAAAGGCTGGAGACCGACCTTGAGGACAAGACCGAGGCCCTGGCAATTGATCTGGACCAATTGAGACTCAATGAAAGGTCGGCTGGACTCAGCCACAAGCCCAATCCAACGAGGATTCCCTCAAAGTAAGAAGGATCTTTGGAGGTACACGTATTTCTGTGTCATCGCTCTATGCGCACAAAAAAACTTGTGTCAGGAGCGTCCCGACCGAGGCCTGGCACGAGTTTTCCACGGCCAACCGTGACGCGGCTGAGCGTGAGCTAATGAAGTCACAGAGGTTGCGCGAGAACATTTTTCACGCCATCGAGGCCACAAACAACGACCTCAGGATCCAGACGGAGGAGACGAACTTTGACTTCAGGAAGAGGATGTACGAAATGAAGAGGGCTAGGGAGGAGCTCGACTACCAAATCAAGACGGTATGATGTAAATGTGTACTGCACAAGTAATACATTTTTATGTACGAGGCAGCTTTGACGCGATTCAAATAATGTATTATAGACTCGTGAAGAGATCGAAGAGCAGGAAGCTTCAATCCGTGACCTTGAGCAAGCCATCCTGGCAAAGGAGGGTCCGCTTAAGTTGGCCGAGACCAGACTGGAGAACCGGACAAACAGACCACATGTTGAGCTTTGTACTGACCTGCCTCTGGACGGCCTTGTGGCTGAAGTCAATGCCATAAAGCAGACGATTCAGATGCTGGAGGACAAGTTGGACAATGCTAGGTTAGTTAGCAATGTCAACCTGACTGACCACTCGATGTACTGTTTATGATCACTGTTTTCCCACAGGGAGGCTCTGTCCGACTTACAGCAGCACCTGAGAGACTTGAACGAGGATCGCGAGCTAAAGTCTCAGGCCCTGAGCCTGGATCAGAGATGCGTCGACTCTCGCTCCCGGTTGAAGGCACACGAGGACGCGGTGGCGTCTCAAACCGACCGCAACATGAAGCTGACAGGAGCTCTTAGGCGCACAAAACGATTCCTTGAGAACTCAACTGTAGCCAAATAAGTGTGTTCATTCACTTCTTAGCTGCATCATTTTGTTCCTGACATCTACAAGACGTTCGCTACGCGAGCAGCCTCAAAACGACCTAGACAAAAATAGCAGGTGTTGGCACCCTTCAACGTCGGTACAATTAGGTCAGATTAGGTTGACTCAGCGGTCTAGGAGAAGTTTTCTAACACTATTAGCTCCATTGTGAATAGAAGCTCTAACCGTCTGGTGCTCACTAGCATTTTTCTCTAATAGTTCTTAACAACAGCCAATGTTCATTTCGTTCCTTATGACGTGACCGAACGACGAAGAAATTGCACGTGCAACTACTCGTAGATCAAGCACTCTTTACATGTTGAAGGTCCCCACATCAGGTGAACCTTCACCTACAAATTGGTCCCGCGTAACCATGCACCACTCGTGTCTGAGTAATGTACGTTGTATCCTGCGCATGCATACATATATTTACTTGTGGAAATACACAGAATCCTACGCAGTCCCTGTGTTTGCTGCGTGCAGACGCTGTGCGCTCATGAACCGTACGCTTGCACTGCTCAGAATACCTCGAAAGTAATATCAACTCATGATTTGTGCATTAAACTGTGATCAATCGGGTGTAAAACCGTGTAAGTCTAACATAACATCAACTACTAATGGCCAGACACCCTGTACTGCACCGCCACCATCGACCAATGCACTAGCCAGCAAAAGTATCCTTCTTGTCCTGAACGTAAACCTTGGCAAGTAAGCATGCTACCATATATGTCCTGACACTGAAAACGTCATCACGTTTATGTGGCCAACAGCAGACACACTGGGGGCTTCAAGGACACCTCCAGCGCAAACAATCATTGCCATAGCTTCCCAGAATAATCTTGGACTCCTGCATGTCCCACCACGTCAATTTGAGTTCTAAACGACTCTTGTATGTGTACAACTGGCCAGTGCATCGGAGACGGACCCTGCGTGCGGCGACTACTTGCATAAGAATGTCGGCTTGTAATTGTAAACGTCTCAAGGTCATCAGATCCGTTGAAGGTTAGTATAAATCAGCTAAGGAAACCTTTATATCTTATACCGGCCGGCAAGCTAACAGCCGTCATGTATGAGACAATACCTGGGTGGTAGAAGCATGCTGTATACAAATATCAGTATACTTTTACTCCATGCATCGAAAATAGCCGTAAGTAACACAAGGTCAGACACCAACTGAAAATGGTCCAAGAGGTTCTTCGTGTAAAAAGTAAAAATCAATAACAAAAGGTCGAGTAATGTCAAGAAGAGGAGTTGTCTGGTTGAGTTTTGCAGCCCGCAGGATTTTGCTTTTACCTGCATGCTTGGCTGGTCTCTTCAGGGGAAAGGAGGGGACTCTTGTTCAACCTGCTTTCTACCGTAACGATTCCATTTAACCAGCTTATGACTATTTTTCTGTACTACCCTAAGTTTGACTGCACTTCTGAAATGCTTTAAGTAGTTGGGTCTACTGAAATGCACATATTGTGCCATAGAAGAATTGGACGAAATGTGCACGACGAATTAGGAGTCGACTGAAATCAGAGTACGTAGTAATGTACTCTCCCTCCCTCCCTTTCACAATCCATTGTGCTTAATTCGGCGCCTCTGCTTAAAAAGCCGGAAAGACACGAGCGACTCCTTTCTTTTCTCTCAAAAATGCTTTAATTTCTGTTTATTTGTAATATTTCTTCACTGATCCCCATGGAGAAAGGCGGTGGCTTTCTCGAGCGCAGAGGTCTGAGACTCGACGACCTCAACAGAGTCAGGGCACTGGATGAGGAATCTGAAATCCATGCAACAGCACTGAAGGTGAGATTGAAATTAAATACAGTCTTGGCTTATGCTTGTGTCGTGTTAACACTTCTCTTCTACAAAAAAGGAACTTTGTAGCGGATTCGTGCGCGACTGCACTGACTTCGCTGCCATCGCTGACAGCTTCATCGCCGTGTTCGACGCCGTGGCCCGCGCCGTGGAGCGCCAGAAGCTGCGAGCAGTTGGTGCGAGAAATCTACTCAAGACGTGCACCCGTGTCAGAGCAGCTCGTGCTCAGCAGTTGCAGGTGTCACTTTTGTCGAGAACAACCTCGGGATTCCGATAAAGTTCATAGTTGCAACATAGTTGTTTGCTAACTTTTCACTGTCCTGGCCATGCACAAGATGTGCTCTCTCCCCATGTAGGCGTTGGTGCAGGAGAAGCAGACGCAGAGGGAGAGACTCCGTGAGCAGTACGCGGCTCTCGTGCGCATGGAGGCGGCGCAGAACGAGTTCATCGAGCAGTTCATACTTAAAAAGTGAGCAGGAACTACACTTTTCCAGCCCAAGTGCAAGTCACAATGACAGGGCTGCTATCGCAACAAGAGCAGAGACTTGAACGGAAGTCCCAGATGTTGTGGGACCAGTTGTTGCGCACCGAACGCCGCGCAGATGAAATGCGCCGGGAGACTCAGCGCTTGCGCCAGCTCAAAGACGAAGCAAAACATCTCGTGGCTAAGAAACATCCTCAGCTCTTTGAAGATGAAGACGTCGATGACGACTCGTCCTTGTCTGAGGGACACAGGAACACGTTGGCAAATGACCTTAGAGAAATTAAGCAGATGCTGGCTGCAGGTCAACAGCATAGAGGTCAAGAAGACATCAATACGAGGTGAGGGACCATGAGTCATTTATGCGCACGACGGCTTAATCGTAAGGACAAAGGGTTAAGGCTGACAGTTCTGAACTTTCTTTACGCATAAAATATGCCATTGATGAAAGATATCCCAGTGAGAGGCAATCATGAGTCTACGCAAATCTCCCTCATAACATCCTCCAGATCTTAAGATACCATTGGACAGTAGAGTTCACAACACTTTATAGCAATTCTACATGTGAGAAAGCCATGTAAGACATTCATGTCACATTAACTTGATGTGAAGGCAAAGGTCCACTATGACCAACTGCTCTGGATAGAAAGTTTCAATGTTCAAAACCGGAGACACGTCATATGTTATAAATGAACACCTTTTCCAAAGATGTCCTGCATTTATGATCCACAGGTTGGCTGGGATGAGGCGAGAGGCTGGCGTTGGGAGCAGTAGGCACAACAGCGCCAGCGGCGGCGTAGACGCAGTTTCGCTTTCGCCAACTTCCAATAATCCACCTGCGTCCGAGAATCCGCCTTTATGGCCAAAGGACTGCGTGCCCGTGCCGCTGGAGACCCTCAAGAGGATGATGGCGGACTTGGCAGCTGCCCATTCAGAGAAGTCCGCCGCTGGAGTCGGGGCTGTCGTGACCAAGTCCAATGACGACACGAGCAATGACGCCGCAGACTTGAGTCAAGAGGAGAAGATCGCTGTAGGCGGCATAAGTGAGATCGAGGAAGAGGAGGACTTGGTGACAACGGTGGAGCCGAAGGCGAAGCCAGCAGTGCCAAAGAAGCGATCAGCCAAAACCAAGAAATCACCAAGAGACTTAGACGTCGTCATAGCCACCTACGCCTCCAACAACGTGAAGAACAAGACCCAGAAGGACGTGCATGTAGTCGTAGAGCCAGAAATTGTCATTGAAAAAGCACCAAATACCAAAACAATCACTCCACCACCACCACCACCCAGTACGTCAGGCACGCAATTGCAAGAGAATGCAGCTTTAAAGCGAGACATCAGCACCAGCAGCAGCAAAGAGCCAGACGAGAAGTTTCTGGTGGCTTCCGACGACGACGACGGTGACGTCGACAAGCTCTACTCCAGCGCCACTGACTCCTACTTGGTTGGAGCAGAGAAGCCTTCTCCTGACGTACAAAAGAAACCACCACCTGAATCTGTCCCGGCCAAAACCTCGAACAGCAGCTCCGAGGATCTCCCCAAGAAGAAAACAGGCGACTTTTACTCCAAGTATGCTCTGCGCACTAGCCAAGAAGATGCAGCCAAAGAAACTCAAAGACCTGGGCCTGCGCAGCCGTTGGCGCTCATGGACTCTTCGGAGTCCGAGTCCAACCAGAAAAGACTCCCCGTTAACCCTGAGAACGACGGCAGCACGTCAGGACCCGAGGCAGAGATCGACGATGACGACTTTTGGAACTAAAAGGGTGCTTATCACACTACACTAAAACACTGAGTACGCCTGCGATGATTTGTGCATTATAACAGACAGAAAGATTACTTTCGAAGTGGTGATGCTGATCGATGATAATAACGAAACAAGTATTGCACCAGTTTGTGTGAGATGCTGTTTACCTGTTCCCTAGTGAGTTCGAATGCCAACTAATCAACATTAGCGGTCTGACACTGTAATCCAGAGCAAGTGGTCGTGGTAGAAGGAGACGGAAGCTTAAGAAATGAATTCAGTTGCACGACCACTTTATCACTCACAAGCGTAGACTTCTCTTGTCATTCGGGGTTCACTCTTTCGCCGTGTCTTTTCCCGTAGTCCGTCGGCTCCACAAATGTCGGTCATAATTTGCTGCTCTCTCCAATCAGGAGGTTGATCATGATGGACTTTAGGAGTTGCAACAAACCTTTTGGCATCCAAGCCCCGATATTGGATGATGATGGCAAGCGTCTGACTGACGACGTCTTCGGCGGAGTCATCATTGATACACAGGAGTTTGTTCAGCATATGATTGATGCTGCATGATTTAGAGTGTGAGGCACTACCAAGGAAACAGTGATGCTTCAATCATCAAATTAAATATCAGTCAGACAAAATGTAGTTTTACACGCCTAGAAATGCGATCCATTTCCTAAGTACTGTAGTGCACAACTCAGCATTTACCTCTTACTCGTATCATATCAACTATACTGCCCTGTATGCTTCCATATTTAGAAGGCAGTTCTCTTCTTCTTCTTGCTCCTGCAGTAAGAATTCACAGCCTACTTGTCCAGCCAACGGATGGGTGCGATGATATCTTCCTTTGACCATTTGAAGATCTCCAGCATCGTTGATTTGAGCTTTATCCCGGGAAGTATATGCCAAATTTTCAGGTCAACTTTCTTCTTGTCGTCAGGCGAGAAACTCTTCTATTTGGATGCTGCCTGATGCCAGATGCACAAGGAGGATGTCAGGTGTGACTTCAAGGACTGCCTCAACACTATTCATCCATACTTCACCATTCTCTCCTAGTGAAGTGAGTAGGTCCTGGCCTCAGCAATATGAGAATAGCGCGGAGGACAAAGGATCTCTGCATGTCTTTGGTCTGATGGCACCAGATGTGAAGGTCATGGACCACATCCACGTCATGCCTGGACGGATAGTGACCGAAGTGAGGATTCTCTAGGAGCCTTTGCCAGGTTCGTAGTGAATTATGACCTGGGCAAGCTGTCTTTATGTGCAAGCGCAGGCGATGAGCACAAAAAGGATCTGCACTGTTTAAATCCTCAAAGCTAGTGCGTCTTTCACTTTTCTGCTTTGAACTTGCGAGCGTTATACTGGTTTGAATTTTAATCGTTATATGAGCATGTGCAGCTTGCACGTGAGCACGAACTGGAGTGACCAACAAAGGACTATTAGGAGTTAGTTTACCTGTTACATTTAAAGTGATAAATAAGACTTTCCTCTCAGGTTAAGTGCAAATGTGCTCTTTTCCTGAGCGTCCCCACTCACCTATCCGCCCCACTAATAGATAGATTTCTGAAGACTTAGTGGCAACGCAACCTCTCCTGCTAATGTTGCTGTCAGCGACAAGAAAGACGCGATAGTGTAACGTTTGTGCAAAGTGTGTGTTCTATAGCAAATAGCATGATTAACATTTGCTCTGAGTGAAATTCTTTTCAGATTTTTGAATGAAGCCTTCACTGTCAAAGCAACGCCAGTCCTCGGTACCGGTCAAGTTACCCATTGAGATTGTCTAATGCTTGTGTATGCGTGTCGATCTTTCAATGGTCACGTACAAGCAATTCTACCCCTTTTGTCCCTGCTGTAGCGTGGTCAGTCTCTTTAGTGATCTCTCCGCATTTACTACTTAGTGCCCTGTGCGTGCCAAAAACTATGGTGCGAATATCTCTGATGATCTTCGATCTAAGACGATATCTGCGACATTCGAGACGATGATGCAAGATGGTAACACTGAAGTCATCATAGACGATGCTAATAAAGTCACTGATGCTACAGTGCATGATGCAGATGATGCATCAGTCACTGATGCAGTGATGCTACGGCAACTAATAAAAAGTGCAGGGGACAAGATAACTTGGAAGAAAAATTTTACGGGCACTCTCCGACTTTGGAGTTCCCTGATCCTAGACAAATGTTTTGCGCTGTCACTCAGCTGGATGCTTTGGACGCTTTTGGTGCCATAATCAAATTTCTGCTGTCGGCAGAAAGGCATTGTATTCCACGTATCCCCAGAGGAGCTGAAAGTTTATCTAGGCATATTAATCATCGTGAGGTACCTTGTCCCACCTTAGCGAGGAGACGCGAGGACTGCCACTGTGCCGACCAGGAGCTTCGGCAAGACCATCGACAACTTCTATAGGTTGGGGCATGTTGCCCACGGACCCCCGAGGTCCTACAGCGATAACCAATTTCGCCACCATCCTGTGGGTGAGCGCTTGATGGTCGTATCGCGCACATATGCAGGTGCTGCTAATGACCAAAGACTGGGGACGACTTTCGGCATCAAGAGGTTCACAGGGAAAGATTGCGATGGGGCAGATGAGACATCCTTGAGTACCTTCACCAGTGACGAGGACAGCACGTCGAAGCTGCTCTTCAGCAGACTGTACTCGGATTGCATATGCCAAAATACCTTTGAATGCGCAAACGAGCCTTGCATTAGATAGTATTTGTGGGTAGAACTTTGCTGCAAGGGCTCTCCTAGAATGTGTTTAGGTGGAATTTGATGTGAAATGTTCAATCTAGATGTTTGCACACAAGATTGCATACAGAAGTTCAACGGTTTGAATGCCCACTTTGAATAGGTAGCATGCTGGAGATGGAAGCATGCTGAGCAGGCTGGAAGTTAAGCTCTTTTGAGGGGATGAAAGCTGCTGAAGGTTTTCTAGGTGGTCATGACCTCCATTTGATCCCCCCCCGTGAACAACAAAACTGCATCTACGTCCACACCAACACTAACGTGGCTACACCACACACAACGTCCCAGATGGACCTCCAGACTTGGCGCCATTCCACGTGCACTTGAACATGGAGACAAAGCTGTCAGAGTACCAGGTGCAGAATCTGAGG
>JAAUXU010083563.1_pt1 | contig 18601 bp, 17 predicted proteins | sample 7278151 | NCBI WGS metagenome assembly JAAUXU01 (sample SAMN14350113, study PRJNA611818) | marine sediment metagenome | isolation source: surface marine sediment (1.8m) | place: French Polynesia: Moorea | collected 2018-08 | reverse complement strand
GACCTTCATTGGGCCCGGCCAGAACCGGTTCGAGCGCGGTGGTTTCGGCGGAGACGTGGTAACTGGCCCGGTCGACGGGGTAACGCTCGACGGCCAGATCGACGATCTCGCGAAATACGGCCGGGGCGATGCGGGCCACGGCTCGCAGGGCTTCGAGATAGCTGGTGCCGGCCGTCTTGAGGTGCACTTGATTCCCCGTCAAACGGGCGGCGATGGGGTAGATGCTGAACTTGTCGGAACCGGAATGCAGGCTCAGCTTGTAGGACCCAAAAGCTCGAGCCACGGCGGCATGTTTTGCAAAGGCGGCCTCAAATACCGCCAGGTCGCCGATGTAGTCCACGCCTTTTTCGAATTCACCGACGTAGCGGGGGGCCAGGCTTACCCACTGAACGCCCAGACGTTTCAGTTCGGCGGCAATGTAGATGTGTTCGGCCAGCGAGGTCACGGTGTCGGTTTCGTCCACACTGACCTCGAGTTCGAAGGGTCGGTCCCCAACATGCTTCACAAGATGGCGATACATGGTGACGGTGTGGGTTACCACACGGCCGTATTTGACGGCCGCCCGGCAGACTTCTTCATCGGTCAGTTGAATGCGGCCGGTATCCAGATCTATGGGGTTGGCCGTCAGCGCCGCCATGAGATCGGCAGGGGAGGTTTCCAGTTCCTGCCAGGGCAAGTCCTGATACAGACCCGCCAGCTGACCGGCGGCGGTCCTGTCAGCGCGGGCGTCGACGTGGTCACCGGGATCGATGGTGAAGAAGGTAAAACCGGCCGCGGCAAAGGCGTCGATGTCGGCCGTGGTCTTGAGGTGGTCGGCATCGGCCCCGAAACCGCGGCGCCAGCCTTCCTGGAAGACCCCCCAGACGGCGTCGGCCATGACGTCCTGCGGGCTGCGCCCGGTGCGCTCGTTTTCGCGCACCGACTGCTGGGCCAGAATCGGAGCAAGGTGGGATCGGGCCACGGCCTGGAGGTGACCCGGCGTGGCCAGCCCCAGGCGGTCACCGCAGCCGACGGAAGACGCGGCGCCGATCACCCGGGGGGTTAGAAACGGAAGCGCCGTCTGCATCACACCCGCTGTGGGCGTGCCGGCTTCAGCGAGCGTCAGGTACAGATCCGTGTCATTCAGGCGGATGGCGCGAGGCGCGGCCAAATCGTCTGCGCGGCGGTCCGTTGCCGTGATGATGCCCACGTACTTGCGGTTTTCCCGGCGGCCCATGAAGTAAAGACAGCGGTTCGACGCCGTGATGGAGCGCGGGTAAACATCGATTTCGGCCAGCGGCGCGATGACGGTTTCCGCTAAAGCGTCACCGGTTTCGGCGGGGAAGGCCGGCGCCAGGGGTTCATTTGCGATGCTTTGCAGCAGAAGGTGTTCCATGTTGGGGGTACGCTTATCAGTTTCGATGGTTAACGGATCAAGGGCGATAGCGGCCCGTTGCGGCCCGACCTGCGGTCTGGGCGCAGGGCGGGCGGGTTGCGTCTAACAGCGTGCCATCCGGGGCGCGGCGGTCAGCCGACAAGCCGGGGCAGCGTGAGCGAGATGGCCGGAACGAAGGTCACACACAGCAGCGCAATCAAAATGGCCGTATAGAAAGGCCAGATGGTCTTCACCGCATCCTCCAAGCGGACCCCCCCCACGGCGCAGCCGACGAACAGGCATGACCCCACGGGAGGCGTGCAGAGCCCCAGTCCGAGGTTCATCATCAATAGCATCCCGAACTGGTAGGGATCGACACCGATGCTGGTGGCGATGGGTAAAAAAATCGGGGTGCAGATGAGGATCAGGGCGGCCATATCCATGATCATGCCCAGAAAGAGCAGCATCAGATTGATCATTAAAAGGATGACAATCGGATTGTCTGATATGGTCGTCAGAAAAACCGACATCTTGGTGGGCACCTGGTAAAACGTCAACAGATAGGCAAATGCCCCCGAGCAGGCAATCAGAATCATGACCATCGAGGTCGTGCGGACGGCGTTGGTGACCGCCAGCTTGAATTTTTCCCATGTCAAGGACCGGTAGACGATAATCGTCGCGAAAAAGGCGTATATCGCCCCGAAGGCGCCGGATTCGGTTACCGTGAAAATGCCGCTGAGCACGCCGCCGACGATAATGATGGCGGTCAGCAGGCCGGGTAGGGCGGTGATGAAATGCTTGATCAGAATGACAACGCCGGGAAAAACTTCCGACGTATAGCCTCTTCTTACGGCCACCAGGTAGGAGACGGCGGCCAGGCACAGACACATCACCACCCCGGGAAAGAAACCGGCCAGAAACAATTTGGAAATCGAAAGACTGCCCCCGGCCGCCACGGCATAAATAATCATATTGTGGCTGGGGGGAATAATGATGCCGGCAATCGAGGAGGTCACGGTGACGTTGACCGCATAGTCGTCGTCATACCCTTTCTCTTTCATGACCGGGATCAGGATGGATCCCAGCGCGGACACATCCGCGATGGCCGAACCCGAGATGCCGCCGAACAGCATGGACGAAAAGACGTTGACGACGCCAAGGCCGCCGCGTACCGACCCGACGGCCGATGAGGCGAAACGGACCAGTCGCAGGGCGATACCCCCGTGGAACATCAACTCGCCGGCAAAGATAAAGAAGGGAATCGCCATGAGGGAGAAAATGCTGATGCCGGAAATGATCCTTTGAAAAGCGATCATCATCGGCAAGCCTTCATAGATAAATGCGGATACCGCGGCAACGCCAAGCCCAAACGCCACGGGGAGACCGATGACGACGCAAATGGCAAATACAGCGATTAAAACGAACAGGCCCATTGATCAGCGCGCTCCCGGCTTAGTCCGCATCTTCCTGACGGCTACGGTCGTTAAAAAAGTGGATCAGATGCCCGGTGGAGTAGAGAAAAATCAGGATTCCGCTCAAAATGACCGGCAGCGAGCGCCATCCTTCGGAGACCCGGATAAGGGGGATCTCGGCGCTCCACTTGAATACGGTCAATTTATAGCCGTAGACGGTCATCAATAGACCGAATCCGGCCAGAATCGAATGGGTCAGAAAATCAAAGACCCGGCGAACGGGGCGCGGGCTCATTTCCCGGAACACGGATACCCCCAGGTGGGTTTTGCGGTGAACACCGACCGATGCGCCCAAAAAGGCAATGTAGACAATCAACAGCAGTGAAACCTGCTCAACCCAGGTTGGCGTTGCATTCAGCACGTAACGTCCGAAGACCAGCCAGCCGAAAATCGCCGTCATGAAAACCATGGCGATACCGGTCAACACCGTGTTGATACGACTGAACAGTTCCAGCACGTTGTCAAATGTCGATTTCGTTTTCAATGATCTGCCTTTTGAGATCCGACGCAAACCGTTATCGATGCGCCCGACTTAGGGGCCAAAAGATCGGTGTCGTCGCACGGTCACCGGTATGCCCGTTTCAGGCGCAATACCGGTGACCCTGATGGTGGTCGAATGAAATTACGGCGTATTCTGGATCATTTCGACCAACGGCTTGAGGCTCGGGTTATCGGCCAGAAACTTGGCGTAAACTGGTTTCATTGCGTCCTGGAAAGCACTTTTATCCGGAATCGCATTGATGACGGAGCCACCGGCCTTCACTTTGGCCTCGCTGGCTTTGGAGCGCTCTTTCCATAGTTTGCGCTGCAGGAGGGCAGACTCCTGGGCCGCTTCCTTAAGGATTTTTTGCTCATCGGCCGACAGTTTTTTCCACGCGGCGGCGTTGATACACAAGGTCTCGGGAATGATCAGATGTTGTGAGATGGAATAATATTTGGCCACCTCGTAATGACCCGTGGATTCATAGGAAGGCCAGTTGTTTTCGGCACCGTCCACGACACCTGTTTTCAGGGACTGGTAGACTTCGGAGAAGGCCATCGGCGACGGATTGCCATCCAGGGCGTTGATCATGCCGGAGTACAGATCATTGTTCATCACCCGGATCTTCATCCCGGTAACGTCGGCGGGCACTTTGATGGATTTTTTGGAATTGTAAAACGAACGGGCGCCACCGTCATACCAGGCCAGGGAAATCAGGCCTTTCTTTTCCAGACCGGCGTTGATCATGTCGCCCGCTTTGCCTTCGAGAACACGCCAGACATGATCCGTGTCCTTGAAGATAAAAGGCAGCGAGACCACATTGGCCTCGGGTACGACCGGCCCGAGGGGCCCCAGACTGAAGTTGGCGATATCCAGACCACCCAGACGCACCTGCTCGATGGCGTCCGGCTGGCTGCCGAGCGTACCCGCATGGTACATTTTCAGTTTCATTTTGCCGCCGGATTTCTGCGCCAGCAACTCGGCAAACTTGTCCAATGCCACCGTATTGGGGTACCCTGCCACATGAATGTTCCAGCCTTTCCACTCTGCAGCCTGTACCGAAACACAGAACCCGACGATCAGGGTAATTACCAAAGCAAAGCAACCTAGTGTTTTCAGATAATTCATTTGGCTCCCTCCTTGCGTAGCATGTTGAGAAGTTTGCGGTTCGGCCTCCCACTGCAGGGTGGCCTCGCCAGGTAATCAAGTAGGTTTAAAGACCCCCATGGGTGTCTTCACCTCGGCCCGATACCTATTCCTCCTTTCTCTCCGTGGCTGTGACCGGCCGGCGCGGGCAACCATTTTGTTTCCCCTGTTGCTCCGTTGCGGCGGCAATCGATCGGGAAGCAGACCCGTATCGGTATGCCCATCTGACTAAGCAAAGTAGGCCCCGCCGTGAATATTCATTACCTCACCGGTAATGAATGCCACCTGCTCCATGGCCAAATACTGGACCGCATTGGCAACGTCATCGGGCGTCCCCTCCCGATTCAAAGGGATGCTGCCAATGACACCATCGATCACTTCCTGGCTGGTAAACGTTGCGTGATTCGACAGCCTGCCAATTGGTGCCGGACGGTAACCATTCACGCAAGGCTGCCGTTTGCCGTCAGGCGGATTTCATTGCCTGCCGGGCTTGTGATTGTCTTCTCTGATCCTGCGATCCACGGCTATCGGGCCAGCCAGCCGCCATCAACGGCAAACGTGTATCCGTTGACGTAATCCGAAGCCCGCGAGGCCAGAAAAACAACGGCACCTTGCAAATCTTCAGGTGACCCCCAGCGACCGGCGGGAATCCGTTCGAGAATTTGCCGGTTTCTTACGGGATCCTCCTGAATCGGTTTCGTAACCTTCGTCGCCATATAACCGGGGGCGATGGCATTCACATTGATCCCCTGAGATGCCCATTCGCATGCCAGCAGCCGTGTGAGGCCCATGACCCCGCTTTTGCTCGCCGTATAGGAAGGCACCAGGATGCCTCCCTGAAAAGAGAGCATGGAGGCGATGTTGATTATTTTTCCGCCGGTTCCCTGGGCGATCAATTGTTTGGCGACGGCCTGCGATAGAAAGAAGAGTGATTTGAGATTGACGTCGAGCACGTCATCCCAGTCCTTCTCGGAAAATTCGATGGCGGGACTGCGGCGCAGGATCCCGGCATTGTTCACCAGGATATCCACCTGGCCGAAGGTGGAAACGGTTTGTTCGATGATGCCGTCTATGGGTCCCGTGGTGCCGAGATCCGCCTGGATACCCAGAAAGCGCCGCCCCATGGCTTCGATGGCCTCTTTGTTTTGGGGCCGATCCCGGTTATACACCCCGACGATGTCGGCCCCGGCCTCGGCCAGCCCCCGGGCCATGGCGTCACCCAGGCCGGTGCTGCTGCCGGTTACGATGGCCACCTTTCCCTGCAGCTTGAAGTTGTCCAGAATCATGCGCTGGTTTTCCTCTTCCCCCCAAAGTTCTAGCGGATGTCTTCCATGGGAACGCCATCCATGTCGGTGAACGTCTGATTCTCACCGGCCATGCTCCATATAAAGGTATAGGCCGCGGTACCGGCGCCGGAATGAATCGACCAGCTTGGCGACAATACGGCCTGCTCGTTGCGCACGACCAGGTGACGCGTTTCCGACGGCTCGCCCATGAAGTGAAAGATCAGGTCTTCGCTGGACAGATTGAAATACAGATAGGCTTCGATGCGTCGCGGATGGGTATGCACCGGCATGGTATTCCAGACACTTCCCGGCTTGAGGGTGGTCATGCCCATCACGAGTTGGCACGAAGGTACGCCGTCCGGATGAATGTATTTGCGAATCGTGCGCTCATTGCACTGCTCCGGCGCTCCCATTTCCATGGGCTCGGCCGCGGCAAAGGCGATTCTCCGGGTCGGGTGATGGGTGTGTGCCGGTGCGCAGGCAAGATAGAACTTGGCCGGGTTGGCATCGTCCTGACTGCTAAATTGGATGTCGGCGGCACCCATTCCGACAAACAGGCCGTCACGGCGCTCCAATTCAAAGCTCTCCCCGTCGACGGATACCGCCCCCTTGCCGCCGATGTTGATGACGCCCAGCTCTCTGCGTTCAAGCAGGGTCGCGCAACCGATGATTTGCGGATCAATCGACAGCTTCAAGGGCGCTAACGGTAATGCCGCCCCCACGATCAGTCGGTCGTAATAGCTGTAAACAAGTTGGATTTGGTTTTGGACGAAAAGGTTTTCGATCAGGAAATGTTGACGGAGTGCTTCCGTACCAAATGTTCTCGCATGTTCGGGGTGAACGGCGTGGCGGATATCCATATTCCCTCGCTTTCAATGTTTCGATGGCCTGCAGACGCCGCAATGCCGGGCGGTACCAGGCAGATCTTCTCCGGGATGCCGACCCTCAGCGATCGACACGGGCGCTTCCGCCGGCAACGAGCTTTTCGACGTCCATGAGGGTTGCCATTGAGGTGTCGCCCGGGGTGGTCATCGCCAGGGCCCCATGGGCGGCGCCGTATTCGACCGCGGTTTGTGCGTCGCCGTACGCCATAAGCCCGTAAATCAGACCGGAGGCAAAACTGTCCCCGCCGCCGATACGGTCCAGAATTTCGAGGTGGTCCCTCATGGGCGCGGCGTGAAATTGACCCGCGGCCCAGCAGATGGCGCCCCAATCGTTTCGGTTGGCCGTCTTAACCGCGCGAAGGGTCCCGGCAGCGACTTTGAAATTGGGAAACGCGGCAACCGCCTGTTCGATCACATTTTTAAAGCCGTCCAGGGGAAGCCGGGCGGGCCGGGCCTCTCGCCCCCCGACTTTGAAACCCAGACAGGTCCGGAAGTCGTCTGCGTTCCCCGGCATGGCGGAATCGACCGGTGCGAGCCCCAGCATCACGTCGACCAACGGCGCCAGGCGTCGGTTGACCTCGATGGCCTTATCCTTTCCTCCCAGACGTTTCCACAGACTCGGTCGGTAATTCAAATCATAGGAGACAACGGTTCCGTATTTCCGTGCGGTCTCCATGGCCTCTAGCACCACTTCCGTACTGGTGGGCGAAAGCGCAGCGAAGATACCGCCGGTGTGAAACCATCGAACGCCGATTTCCCCGAAGATGTGCTCCCAATCGATATCGCCCGGTTTGAGTTTGGACGCTGCCGTATGGCCGCGGTCGGACACGCCCAGGGCGCCTCGAACGCCGAAACCGCGCTCGGTAAAATTGATGCCGTTGCGAACGGTTTCACCGATGCCATCAAACGGAATCCAATTGACGAGGGCGTCGTCAACACCGGCCTGTCGGATCATTTCTCCGATCAAACGACCGACGGCATTGTCGGCAAACGCCGTCACCACGGCGGTGCGCATGCCGAAGCATCGGCGCAGACCGCTGGCGACGTTGTATTCACCCCCACCCTCCCAGGCGCGGAAATGACGGGTGGTATGAATGCGTTCTTCCCCCGGGTCAAGCCGGAGCATGACTTCCCCCAGGGACAGACAATCATAGCGGCAACTTTCTTTGGTTTTAATATCGAGAATCGCCAAGGTCTCGGCCCCTTTGCCCGAATGGTCCGTATGGATCTCCGATAGGCTTGCCCGCTTATGGGGTGAACCAATGTTTGCGGCTGGTTTCGCGGCTTCCCGGGTCAGACGGGTAATCCCATCGCCCCCGTCTTTCGCGATCAGGGACGATTTGACCATCCTGCTGCCGCCCTAGCATCCTAGTTGGACGGAAATTTTATTCGCGGTTTCACATACGAGTTTTCTCAGTTCATTATCGATGCGCTGCATGGTGATGCGCGTGATGGGGCCGGATATGCTCATGGCCGCCTCCACTCTGCCGCTGCCGTTACGGATGGGGGCGGCCACGCAACGGATGCCTTCCTCGTTTTCTTCATCGTCGATGGCGTACCCGTTTTCGCGGACGAAGGACAAATGCTGCATCAGTTTTTCCGGGTCGGTAATGGTTTTCGCCGTTCGCCGGATAAGCACGCCCCCATAAATCAATTTTTCCGCTTCGGTGCTTTCCATGGACGCCAGCAATACCTTCCCAACGGAGCTGCAATGCAGCGGAATGCGGGCGCCTAGACGGGAGACCATCCGAAGACCGCTTGCTTTGGGATGCAAATCCACCTTGTCGATATACAAGGCCTCGTCCTGGTCGAGGACAACCAGATGTACGGTTTCCTTGACCGCTTTCGACAGATTGAGCAGAAAAGAATGCGCCTGCGTGCGCAGATCGATCTGGCCCAGCAAGACATTGCCCAGATCGACCAGTTTGAAGCCGAGGTGGTAGTTTCGGGTTGTCGGTTCCTGGCGAACGAAATCGAAGTACGCCATTGATGAGAGCAACCGGTGGGCCGTTCCTTTTGGCAGATTCGCCTGGCGGGCCAGTTCGCCCAGCGTTAGACCACGGGGGGATTGGCTCAGAATATCAAAGATAAAAGCGGCTCGCTCAATGGTTTGAACAAGATTTTTGGGTTTGGCGCCCGTCATTTGTGAATCGCTAAAGAGGGTGATAATGTTTCGCAATGCGAAATGACGTTTCAGATTGCGATATGTGTAACGGATAGGCGCTCGGTTGTCAAACAATTTATGAAGGTTGTTCAGCAATTGGTTTTCGGCTTCGATTCAGCCGTGCGTGTTTCAAGCCGGAGAACGCAAAGGCGTATCACAGGGGTCTGCAAACGGGCCAACACCCCCTATGGGAACCGAATCCGTTTTGTGATCGCGCTAAGGAAAGAGGGGTTCGCGGCGCAGACGCCGGTCCGCGTCGCGGTAGGAGGCGATATCGCCGATATCCAGCCGTGAACCCTTTACCTTTTGGGCGATGACGTGTTCGCGGCGGCACAGATAGTCGATAAAATGGCCCGGCGCATCCGGCGCGTTTTCAGTTTCCACCAGGGTTCCCAAATGTTTGCGGGCGGAAGGTTGCAGGAAATAAAGCGGCGGACAGCACCAGTTGGAGAGAGGGGTCGTTGGTTTTTCATGCAATCGCCGCACCCGATCCTGATCATCGAGCGCCAACACGCCGGTGCGCTGCAGCTGGCTGATATCGGTCTGGGGCAGGGCGACAACCAGATGGTGACTTGCGGCTAAAAAACGCCGCCAGAGCGGCTTGATCGAAAAACGGAAGATATTGTCCGCGGCACATACCAGCATGGGCGGTGTGGTCCCTATGGTTTGCAGCACAAAATGCAAATCCGCCACTGCGCCCAGACGGTCGGCGTTGCACGCGGTGCCGTCATTGTGGAGAATGATGGGAGCCGACGCGGTGCCCGACCGATTGGTTTTTTGGGTCCATGCACTGAAATGCGTGTAGAATCGGTTATTGGTGACAATATGCAGGGCTTCGATTTCCGGCAGGCCGTCGATCTGGTCCACGAGGTATTCGATGACGGGTTTGTCCGCCACCGGCAGCAGCGGTTTGGGAAAGTTGCGGGTCAACGGGTGAAGACGGGTGGCGTAGCCCGCACACAGCAGGACGGCGATCACGGGCGCTCCAATCCGCAAACCGAATCGGCGAGATAGACACCGGCCGCATCGGCCACTTCGGGGTGCCGATGCTGGTAAGCAGTTTTGATGTCATCCGCGGCACGAACGGCTTCCTGCGGCACGACGAATCCGACCACGCAGCCGCCGAAGCCCCCGCCGCTGAAACGCGATCCCAAAACCCCCCGGGTCTGGCTGACAATTTGCTGCAGATCGTGAATCGGCTGGCTCCCGCATTCATAGTCTTCGATGGAACTCCTGCAGGATGCATTCATCAACTGGCCGAAAGTTCTCATGACGCCCTGTTTCCAGGCGTCGACGGCTTTTGCGACGCGTGCCTTCTCGCTGAAAAAGTGGCGCGCACGGCGATACAGATGGCCGGGAAGTTTCGGGCCATAAACCGCGAATACTTCCTCGTTCACATCGGAGAGCTGCTCCCCGGCGCCACCTCCCCCGAGTGCGGATAACCGCCGTGCGGCTTCCCGGCACTCCGCAACCCGTGAGTTGTACCCGGTGGTGGTCAGCTCGCGGGAATACCCCGAGTAGGCGATCAGGATCCGAAACGGTTCGGCACCCTTTGGTGGCGCGATGGTGGCGACATCGGGCGTGAGCGTATCGATATGCAAGAGCTTTGCGGTTTGGCCGAAGACGATGCTGGTCTGGTCGAGAATGCCATTTTTTAAACCAATGTGAATATTTTCGGCTTGCTGTGTCAGATTGACCAGCTCCCACGGATCAAGCCGAATCGCGTTGGCATCGGCAAGCGCCTGGATGTAAGCCAGCAGCACCGAAGCGGAAGAGCTCAGCCCCCCGCCGGGCAGATGACCCATCACCAGCCCATCGATGCCGTTCTGGATGCCAAAGGCCTGCTTCATGGCCAGGGCCGCCCCATGCGGATAGTTTCCCCAGGAACAGCCGGTGCTTTCGTCGGGTTGCGACAGGCGGAAACTGACGCGGCCCGGATAGTTGAGGCTGCCAAGGTGGACATGATCGTCGGTTCCGGGCACGTAAGCCAACAAGGTATAAGCATTGATGGTCATTCCCAGAACCGGGCCGCCCTGATGGTCAATGTGGGCCCCCAGCGGCGAAATGCGGTAGGGGGCTGCGATGACGCGTATGTCTTTGGTGGCATGGTTTGTCTCGGCCGCAAAACGACCGGCCAGTTTTTCTTTTTCGCTCGTCAGTTCCGAAAAATACATAAGCCTTCCCGTCGACGCGGCGTTGCACGGCCAGCCACTCAGGTGGTTAAAAAATCTTCACGAATCGGTGTGAATGTATCGACCAGGCGTACTTTGGCGGTCAGCAGCTGGACGCTATGGGGCACGTCACCGGGTACGGTAAACAGATCGCCCGCCTGAAGATGATGCTTTTCATCCGCGACACAATAATAGATTTCGCCCTCCGCCACGTAGGTTATCTGTTCGTGCGGATGCGAATGCGGCGGGTCGGGTTCGCTGGTGGGGCCGTCATTGAAATCAATCACTGCGGTCATCAGCCGGTCGGTTTGCGCCAAAATTCGTGTGCGGCCCTCGGCGATTGTCTGCTTGTCTGTTTCGGCCTGTTTGACGATACCCATAGTAAAGCTCCCTTTGGCTATCTTGTTGTCTTGCGGATGGTCCAAGGTTTTTATTGGCAGGGTGCAGGGTAAAACAGCTTGCTTCGGGATTTCAATGAGATTCTTCAGGTCCCGCGCGTATCTCCATTCGACATGCTCCCATGCGCAGGCTTCCACTTCAGGTTGCAAAGCAATTTTAGCGGAAGGGTTTCCGAACCGGCGTTCGTTTGAGCGGCAGGCGCACGGGTTTGCCGCCGGTGAGCGCCGAGCGGTAGATGGCCAGGACAATTTCAATGGATTTACGTCCCTCCGCACCGTCCACCAGGGGAGGGGTGCCGTTGCGGATCGCCCGCGCGGCATCTTCGAAGGCCCGCTGGTGGGGGACGAAATCAATGGCGGCCGGGTCGGCGGCACCGGCGCCGGGCTCGTCATGGGGGGTATATTTTTGGCGTATTTTTCGGTCAGAGGCCCGCTCCCGACGAAATTGCCAGACGGTAAAGCTGTTGTCCCGCATGAAAATGCTGCCGTCGGCCCCGCACATGTGGACCTCGGCCGGGTGGCCGGTGGGGGAATAGCAGGCGGTCGAACCCTGGATCACGCCCAGGGCGCCGTTTTTGAACTTGAGGATGGCCACGGCATTGTCTTCGGTTTCGATGCGTTCGTGCAGGCGCCGGTCGGCGAAACCGCAGACCCACTCGACCTCGCCGGCCAGGTGGTAGAGCAGATCGATGGTGTGGATGGACTGGTTGATCAGCGCCCCGCCGCCGTCCAGTTTCCAACTGCCGCGCCAGTCCCCGCTGTCGTAGTATTCCTGGGTGCGGTACCATTTGATATAGGCATCCGCCAGGCTGATCTTTCCGAGGCGCCCCGCATCGACGGCTTTCTTGAATTCCCGGGTGGCTGCCAGAAAGCGGCGCTGGAAGATGCCGGCCAGCACCACCCTGTTCGCGCGGCAGACCCGGATCATGCGGTCGACCCGCTCCAGGGTGACCTCCAGCGGTTTCTCGCAGATGATGTGCTTCCCGGCGCGCGCGGCTTTTTCAGTCGGCTCAAGGTGGGCGCCGCTGGGGGTGGCGATGGATACGATCTCCACGCGCGGGTCTTCCAGGAAGGTCTGGTAGTCCGTATGAGCGGCACAGCCGTAACGCGCGGCCAGGCGGCGCGCATTGGCTTCACGGCGTGAGAAAACACCCGCGAGGTGCCCTCCGCGCATGGCGGCAATGGCCTGGGCGTGAAAATCCGCCACCATGCCGCAGCCGACGATACCGATGCCGAACCCGCTTTGCTTGGCCATGGATCGATCTCCTTCCGCTGTTTTAATCACCGCCTGGGTTTGATTTCTTTGCATCAGGGGACTACTTCAGCGGCCGGCATCTGTCAACGGGCGACATTGACGCTTGCTTCGATGCGCCCGGTTGTTTTAGGGTGCGGTGAAACCCAAACCTTGTATAGCGGTTTCAGTGTTCAGTGTTCAGCTTTCACCCTTTTTCCCTTGAACCTGACGCCTTGCAACCCGAAGCCATTAACCCGGAACATAGAACCCCGAATCTTAAAAAAAGCGGAGACAGTCCCATGACCACATTGCGGTGGGGTCTTATCGGCTGTGGCGATCCGTTCAAGAGATCATTGAGGCCGTTTATCGCCGTTAACCCAGCGACATTGGTTTGGGCCACACGTTATGATTTTTAGAGATATCGATTCGCGTAGACTTCTCGCCACCGGGTTGGTGCTCATGATGTTGGCAATGGGCGCTGCAGCCCTGCGTGCGCAAACGCAGCCCAGCGGAGAAATGGAGATTTTCTCCTGGTGGCCAGCGGGTGAGGGGACGGCGCTGGACACCCTGGTCAGACGTCTAAAATCCAGATACCCTCAGGTTGAGGTCGTTTTTGCCGCTGCGAGGGATGCATCGGAATCCAGCGTCCGGGCGGAGTTAAAAGCCCGCATGCGGGACGGGGAGCCGCCCGACTGCATTCAGGTCCCCGCCGGTCGTGAGTTGATCGGGCCGTGGGCCAGCGCAGGACAGTTGGAAGATTTGAGTGGGCTCTACCAGTCGGAGGGGTGGGCGTCGGTTTTTCCCAAGGATCTGATCAGACTGCTGCGGACGGACGGGGGACTCTGGTCGGTGCCGGTGGCGATCAAACGTTCCAATCTCATGTGGTATGTCCCCGCCAACCTGGAGAAGTGGAACGTGACGCCTCCCGAAACCTGGCGAGCGTTTTTCCAGATCGCGCCCCGGCTCAAGGCCCAAGGGGTTGTACCTCTTGCGCTGGCTTCCAACTGGTCGGCCTGTCACCTGTGGGAATCGGTGGCGTTGGCAGTTCTGGGGCCGGACAAATGGGAGGCGTTGTGGGATGGCGATCTGGACTGGATAAGCGAAGAAATGATTCTCGTCTGGCAGATTTTCGACGGCATTCTGGAATACACAAGCCCCGACGCCGCCGCCGTCACCTGGCAGGAGGCCGCCGACAGGATGGCTCGCGGCCAGGCGGCCTTTTTCATCATGGGCGACTGGGCCGCCGCTTACATGGCTGCGACGCTTGATTTGACGCCCGGTCCAGATTTCGGGTGGTCGGTTGCACCCGGCACGGCTGGCGTCTTCATGTTCTTGGCCGAGGCCTTCGGCTTGCCCAAAGGCGTCGCCAACCGTGAAGCCGCCCTTGCCTGGCTGAAAGTGGTGGGCTCTCGCGAGGGCGGTGACGCATTAAATCCGCTGAAGGGTGCCATTTCGGCCCGCCTGGACAGCGACCTGTCCAAGTATAATTCTTACTCCAGGATTGCCGCTCAGGATTTTGCACGGGATCGCATCGTAGGCAGTCTTCTTCACGGCGTGGTGGCCAGCGAGGATTTCATGAACAAATTTGCCCATGTCGTGGAAATTTTTCTCAAGAGACGCAACCCTCGACAGGCCGCCCTGGCCATGGAGGTCATTGCCAAAGAAAACGGCATCGCCCCCCAAGTCTCACCTGTCCGGTAGGCTCTCAGGGTTTGGCCGTCGGCACTGTCGCTGTCGTTAAGGAAGGTAACCAATGCGCAAAGTACGCTGGGGGGTCATGAGCACCGCCAAAATCGGCCTGCAAAAAGTCATTCCGGCCATGCAGAAGGGCGATTACAGTGAAATCCAGGCCATCGCCTCGCGCGATACGGATCGGGCCCGGGAGTCGGCCAGGCGCCTCGGTATTCCCCGTGCGTTTGGCTCCTACGAAGAACTGCTGGCCGACGACGGCATCGAGGCCGTCTACATTCCACTGCCCAATCACCTGCACGTGGAATGGTCGGTCAAGGCCCTCGAGGCCGGCAAGCACGTCCTGTGTGAAAAGCCCCTGGGGCTGAATGCGGCCGATGCCCGCAAGCTTCTGGCGGCGGCTGAAGCATTCCCCGGTCTGAAGATCATGGAAGGCTTCATGTACCGGCACCACCCCCAATGGCAGCGGGCCAAACTTCTAATCGACCGCGGTAAGATCGGCGAATTGCGGGCCGTTCAGAGCTTTTTTGGGTATTACAACGTCGCCCCCGACAACATCCGCAACCGGGGTGACGCGGGCGGCGGCGGACTGATGGACATCGGCTGCTACCCGATCTCACTATCCCGGTTCCTTTTCGAGGCCGAACCGTTTCGGGTCTGCGCTGTCATGGAAATGGACCCGGTTTTCAAGACCGATCGCCAGGTATCAGCCATCATGGTCTTTGGCGCCGGCACCGCCACCTTTACCTGCGGCACACAACTGGCACCCCACCAACGGGTCAATATCCTGGGCAGCGACGGAAGGATCGAGATCGAAATCCCCTTTAACGCCCCGCCCGGCCGTGCCTGTCGCATCTGGTATCAGTCCGGCGGGGGGACCGAGGAAATCCAGCTGGAGATCTGTGATCAGTACACCCTCCAGGGCGATGCGTTCTCAAAGGCCATCCTCGACGGCACGCCCGTGCCGATTCCACTGTCGGACGCCGTCGCCAACATGCAGGTCCTCGACGCCCTGGCGCTCTCGGCCCGCAGCGGCACCTGGGTGTCGATGTGACTAGGCCGTATCCGTCTGCGCATCTTCCATGGTGATATCGATCGGACCCCTGGGCAGGGGCACGATGAAAATCGGCCGTCGGGAGCGGCGCATGACCCTCTGGGCCACGCTGCCCACAAAGGTGTTTTCGAGCACGCCTTTCCCATGGGTGCCCATGACAATCAGGTTGGCGTTGGCGTCGTCGGCCTCCTTGAGAATCTCGTCTGCCGGGTAGCCTTCGCGGACTTCAATGCGTGCCACCCGCTTCACCAGATCCGGATCATAGCGGCACTCTTTTTCGCACAGCAGATCGAGGCGCTTGCGGATCTGACCGGCCTGGTAATCGATTCCCTCCCGCGCACGTGCGTTCATCTGGTCTTCATCCAAATAGGAGGAGAGCAGGGCATACGCGGTGGCAGAGATTTTTTCGATCACGTGCAGAATGATGATGCGCGCATCGTTCTGCCGTGCGATTTTGCTGGCAAAGCGCATCGCATAGGCCGAGTTGGGCGATAGGTCGGTGGCGTACAGAATCCGCTTTATTTCGGGTTCCATGGGCAACTCTCCTTGTAAACGGTTTGGGTATATTGGACCTGCGCAATCAAATTAAGCGCTGATTCCGCGGCCCGCAACACGCCCCACACCAGCGGGCAGTTACGCGCTGCCGCCGCGATCCGCGATGCCCTGAAGGCCGTTTGCAGCGCGCCGCATGCAGATCACGCCGGCAGGGGGCGTGATGTTTTTTACGGAGGCAAGGCTAATGTTTTGCAACGCTTAACCGATACGAACCCTAGAAGTCCATTTTTACGGCCTCCAGATCAGGGTGCGGGGGCTTCTCTGCTGGCAGCCGCAGCCCAGCCGGGCCATGGTTGAAGCGGATACCCGCATTGGTGTCCGGTTTGCGTTCACATGATTCTTCCCCTGGCCGGGGTCGATTGTCTAAGGAGAGCTACCCATCGCTAACCAGGCAAACAATTTGTCGCCGGTCGTTGCGTCGGGCCGCATCGAGGCGCTCGAGCAGCAGATTCAGGACCTGCAGGCGAAAAATGTCGAGCTCGAGGCCGTCTACCGCGACTATGAAGCCGCCTTGGGGACGGCCAACGAGATGACCGTGAAGGCCGAGGTCCTGGAACTCGAGATTCGCCAGATTTTCGACACCTCGCCCGATGCCATGTGGATCATCGATAAACGCCACAGGGTCAAGCGTATCAATGACGCCATGCTCAAACTGCTCGAAACGACGGCCAGCGAGGCCATCGGGCGGCAGTGCCACCAGGTGATGCCGATTTCGCTGTGCAGTGGGCCTCAATGCCCTCTGGTGAAATTTCGCCAAGGGGCTTCACGGGTGGAGGCGGACACGGAGCTGTGCCATCCGAGCGGCCGGACGATACCTTTCATTCTGACGGCTTCACCCTATTTCGGACTGGACGGCGAGCTGACCGGCGTCGTGGGCAGTTTCAAGGACATCACCGAGCGCAAAGAGGCTGAAGCGGCGCTTCAGGACGCCAACCGGGAGCTCTCCCGAATGGCCACGATCGACGGATTGACCCAGATCGCCAACCGGCGGCATTTCGATGCCTGCCTGGAGCAGGAGTGGCGGCGCCTGCAGCGGGAGCGCCTGCCGTTGGCCCTGATTCTGAGTGATATTGATTTTTTTAAGCATTACAATGATTATTACGGTCATCAACTGGGGGATGACTGCCTCTGGTCGGTGGCGCAGGCCATCGAGGCCAATGTCCGTCGTCCAGCCGATCTCGCCGCTCGCTACGGCGGGGAGGAATTCGCCGTGATCCTGCCCAACACCGATCTGAAAGGGGGGCTGTGTGTTGCGGAAAATATCCGGCGCGCGGTCAGTGAACTGCAGATCAATCATTCACGCTCGGCCGTAGCGGCCCATGTCACCATGAGCATCGGAATATCGGCGGTGGTGCCCGGTCGGGGCGGGTCGATCGAGCGGCTCCTGCAGACGGCGGACTCGGCGCTCTATCAGGCCAAGTCGGAGGGCCGTAACTGTGTCCGCTCGCGCCCGATGCAGGAAACCCATTCTCCCTGACCATGAATGGCATTGGCCAGCTGCTTTAGCTTTTCCGGCACGGAGGCGTTTTAAGGCCGGCCCGACGGACAAGGACCGCCCTTTAGAGTGAATGGCTGTCCATATCGTCCCTAAAGTGGTAAACAATATTCCGAACGCTCTCCATTTTCATCAGCCGTTGACCAATGAAAGGATCGCCACGTGGAGCGGGTGACCCAGGCCGTTATATCGGTGTGCCTTTCCATTGCCCTGCTGGCGGTGGGTTCGCTGGGTTATATGCTGATCGAAGGCTGGGGGTTTATGGATTCGCTCTACATGACCGTGATCACCCTGGCCACGGTGGGCTACGGTGAAGTTCAGACCCTGAGTGTCCCCGGGAGAGTCTTCACCCTGATTCTCATCATCCTGGGGGTCGGCTACTTCCTTTATGTGGTGGGTGCGATCATCCAGTTCCTGGTGGAGGGGCGCATCCGCCTTGTTCTGGGGAGAAGGAAATTGGATAGACAAATCGATAAATTGGAAAAACACTATATCGTCTGCGGGTATGGTCGCATGGGCCGGGCCCTGACACACTTTCTGACCCAGAGATACCTCGATGTGGTCGTCATCGAGCAGAGCGAATCCCGTGTCGCGACGATGAACGAAGACGGTGTTCTCTATTTGCTGGGAGCGGCCACCGATGAGAACATGCTCCTGCGCGCCGGCATCACCCGGGCCCGGGGTATCATGACCGTGGTCGGCGCCGATGCCGACAATGTGTTCATGGTCCTGCTGGCCCGTGAACTGAATCCGGATATCTTCATCGTTTCACGGGCGATACTGAATTCCGCCAAGCGCACCCTGCGGGCGGCCGGGGCCAACAAGATCGTCTCGCCCTATGATCTCGGGGCCCGGCGCATGGCCCATGCGGTCCTGCGACCCACGGTGATCGAGTTTCTCGAGATGGCGTTTGCCGACGATTCCGCCGATATCGAAGTGGAGGAACTCAAGGTCAAGCCCAACTCACCCCTGCGAAGCGTGTGCCTGGTCGATTCCAATATCCGCCGCGACTACAATGTGATCATTATCACGATCAAAAAGAATGACGGCCAGATGGTGTTCAACCCCGGGGCTGAAACCTGCCTGGAGGCCGACGACACCCTGGTGGTCGTGGGGCTGAGAACCAATATCCGAAAACTCGAGCGGATGCTGTCACCGCCCTGAGGGCCGATGACGCACTTGCGGCCCCTTGTCAACCCGGCGCCGGGACGGTGGCCG
>JAAUXU010171076.1_pt1 | contig 18603 bp, 20 predicted proteins | sample 7278151 | NCBI WGS metagenome assembly JAAUXU01 (sample SAMN14350113, study PRJNA611818) | marine sediment metagenome | isolation source: surface marine sediment (1.8m) | place: French Polynesia: Moorea | collected 2018-08 | reverse complement strand
GAGAGTGCTGATTTCCCTCATCTTTGCATCGACTTTGGTGTTCATGCACTGCTCAGCACAGTGTCCCCCAAGGCCACCCACCAAGCCAGACTTCGACCCAACACAGGTTAGGTTCACTTACGAATTACCTTAGGCTAAGTTTTGTCCTGACTAGACCACTCCTCACACTTTGGAAACTCATTGCTCTTTTTTTCCAGTACTTAGGCTCGTGGTACCCACAACTTCAGTATGACTCCATATATTCTCCTTCTGAAGCCAAGTGCGTCCATGCTATCTATAGCGCAAGAGGTACATCAAGTCATTTTGACCATGTTGGAGTGCAGCCACAACAAATAAGAAAAATTATTCATTTCCGTCCCTCTCTTTCTCTCTCTCAGGTGACACTGGGATCATCGATGTCTATAACACACAAAACATGCCTGATGATGAGGGGATATATCAGTATGAAGAGATATGTGGCTTTGTGTACCAGGTGGACCCTGAGGGTGAACCCGGTGCGCTGCATGTCTCCTTCCAGATAGAGGAAATTCCAGATAATATAGGTAGGACACAACATCTGCTTCAAGGAAGTAAAACCTTAAAGTTTAACAGTGCACCATGATTCCGAGGAGAGTGGAAATATGATGTTGCGGGATCTTGACGAAGTTAGACATATTGGTCATGAGCAATAGTCATTGCCAGATATGTGAGGAACATTCAATCCTCAAGTACACTCCCCTCAGTCTTAAAATCTGACATGCTTTTGAATGACACACAGCAAGCACATTGCCAAGCACAGCACATTGCCAGCACAGCACATTGCCAAGTGACACACAGCACTTGGCAATGTTGTTCTGGTCCATAGTATCCCACAGCCTCTTCTCAACGGTGTGCCTCAGGTGGGTGGGTGGGCAGAGTAGAGGAGTCCCTCTCAATGTTCACACACACGTTGAAGTCAAGGGTGGCTTGTACGACAGTAGTGGACACATGTCCTTTGACCAGAAGAACCCTTTGACTCCCGATGCCTCTCCAAGTGGTCATGCACAGTGTTGCAATAGTGGACTGGCGCGCCGGTCTCCTCATACTCTTTTCTGACCCTGTGGACCATTGACCTGGCCATGTTAAAGTGCTTGGCAATATTCATGGGTTGGCGACCTACTTGGTGAATCTTGAGAACTCTTTTTCTCACCTCAGACTTTTTGTGCGGCTCAGCCAAAACTTACTTGCTTACTTTTAATGATAATGTGCAACTTTTCTTATGTTGTACTCTTCCTCAGAAACACAAATTATTTGTGCAGAAATTGATGTATTGCGTACGCCCATTGTCGCCAACCAGTATGCCTGTGACAAGTTGACCACAGTCGCCAAGCACTACAAGGTCACCAGGAAAACTTTCTACTGCACGACGGCCAAGTATGACACCACAGGAGCCTGCTCCAATTTCTCTGTACGTGACAGACCAAGAACAGTGACTGCTGATGAAGAGGAAGAGAGAGCATTTTTAAGATAATTTAAAATTCTGGTCATTGAGCATATTGGAATTGATGTTTTTGATAATGCATCTCAAAGGTATACCTCTTGGTAGTATCCTGTTCAAATACTAGCTCATCGGGTCCATCAAATTGGACTTAATGACTTCAGACATCGAGGTACTCTCTTGATGGCCCTTGCAAAGAGAACAGCTTCAAGCAGATGTCTCAGGGTAACAACATTTTCACATTGTTCATGATATTAGTGGGTGAGATTTGCCAAACCTCAACTTCATATCGCTGCCCACAGTAGAGTTGTCAGTGCTTTTGTACCCGTCATAACATACCTATTTCATGCCCTTTCCTTCATCTGTGTGTGTGTGTTTGTGTGGGTGTGGGTGTTTGGCAACACTGAAGAGGAAATGAAAAGAGAGGGGAGGATCATCAAGTTACGAAAGTTAAAAAGAAGAAGCTTACCCATGATGGGTCAGGACGCAGAGTGTGTGATAGCGCAGAGGATGTGGACAGCGCAGAGGACATGGACAGCGTGGATAGCAAAGCAGTCATAGCCTTTGTAGACTCTAGTGAAGTGTTTAGGTAACCTGAGCAAAGTCAGGTAGGCATCTTGGCTGGCATTACATGAAAGGTGGAAGAGGAAAAATGTGAATCAGTTGAATTGATGTTTGCAGAATTTCATGTCAAGTGACATGACCAATGGGAATATCTCTTCTCAATCTTTACATCCCTCCATGTCAATAACTGCCTGGAGCCCTCTTTCCACAGGGACTTGCTAACACAGCTCCTTATTGTGGTCAATCTCTCATCCCCCCTTGTTCATGACTCTCCTGAGTTCGACCTTAGATGAGGGCTCCTGTTTTGTGACCCTCGGCCTATCGATGGCCCATGCATTCTGACTAGGCCGCACATCAATCATGTCTAGATCCTGAAGGGGAATAAGAGCAGAGAAAGACTTGCAAGCCTTGGAAGTCTCGACAGCTCTGTGGATCCCGGCGACATAGGTCATCCTACAAAACAGTTTCCATCAAGCAGCTCGACAGCCGCAAGTGTATGCTCAGTCACCATATGGGCATATACCTGGTTAGTCATTTCGAACAAGACAGACTACAAGTAGAAGTGCCAGCATTGAATATGGAGTCATTTGACATGAAATGTAAATTATGTAATATTTGCCAATACAGTCCCATTGCTGTCATACTCAGTGTGGAACTTGCAAATCAATGAGTACACTAGCAGCAAGTCGAGTGAAGCTAAGTGATTATCAACAATTTCTGTCTCTTTTTCCAACATAATGAAGAATTGATCCCCAACTACTTGGTGGTGGACACCGACTACACAACCTATACCACCGTCTACAACTGCAGAGAGCCCCTAGGTGAAACGTTCGAGATTGGGTGGATCCTGACGAGAGAAACTAATCCTCCCCAAGAAGTGGTAAGTGTCAGTCCATTGGCGAGAGGACTCAAGGATGTCCAAGGATGTCTTCTACTTCTTTTTCCACATAGATTGACAAGGGCCTGGCTGCCTTCGCAGCAAATGGACTTCCAACCGACAAATTCCAGCCCGTCCCTCAAGGTGCCGATGGTTCTTGCACTTACGAGGTTCCTGAGGGAAGCTGCTTTGAAGAATTAAAATGAAGTCGTAGAGTGTTGGTCCATTTAGACTTAGGTTTCCCATGTGAAAGCTATATCATAGAAATAATAAAACAGCTTTGGCAGTTTACTGTTCTCGTTGCAATGTCGAAGTGGCTGATATGTGACAGGACTGGCTTCTTGTCAGACTGAAGGATCAGCTTCTGGTTTCGCACTGGACACATGATTGTCCATTTTTACCTCCTCTGCACCTAGACAGCATCACCCTTAGGCTGATGCCTCTTTCAAAAGCTCAGTGCATCCTTTGGCATTCAGTTTCTTGTCTTGGGGAGTTTGCATTGGCGGACATATCCGATTTTACAGTAGGCGCGGTCAATTTTTGCACTTCTCATGACCCAATCAAGTGAGAGCATTATACCACAAAAAGTGGGAATAAACAAAAAGCTTATTACATAGAGGTCATTACATAAACAGCAATTTCACTTTACCAGAAGTCCTAGGGTTTTAATCTGACTACAGAGTTCTCTTTTATAATGTGCGCACACCTTCGTCACACTTTCTTTTGGCATGCTATCCCAGTGGAGCTGGATGGAGTGCTCTGGGCTTGGGGTGGCTGGTGGAGTTGATCGTTCCTTGTTATTAAGCAGAGATGGTCTTGCGGAATGAGTTGATGTGTGATGAGTTGGGAGGAGACCATTTGTCCGGACCCTGGACAGGTTGTCCAACACCGAGTTTGTCATTCTTGTGCTATCTTCCACGAAGACATAACCACCCTCACCGTACCTATGATCGGTCCAACCCTTTGCCTCTTTCAAAAGTTCAGTGCATCCTTTGGCATTCAGTCTCTTGTCTTGGGGAGTTTACATTGGCGGACATATCCGATTATATTCACTGATGATCCCCAGGAACATAATCTTGGCTGGGTACATGTTCTTCACCATGAAATTGATCTTGTTCAACTGGGTAAGCTTTGGTCCCACTGAGTTTCTGACTGACCCCCTTGGTCATGATGTTTGAGAGGCAGTCCAGGACAAACAATTTTTCATGCTGGCTGAGAACACCTCTCTGGGTGTTTGTTTAAGATGTCATGCAACTTGGTCTGAGAGGTCAGGACTGAAGAAGGCTTATAATAAGGCTTCCAAGGAGCAGTTGGAGACTTGTCCAGATGGGCAGTCCTCTTGCATAGTCCACCCCAGATCTGCCCTCTTCTAAACTTCTCGCAAGATTGACCATGAACTTGATCTTTCTGGCCACCATCTCAATACCCTCGTCTGTTTTGATGCTTTGTGTTTGTGACTTTGTTTTAGTTTGTCTAGCACCAAATGCAGGAAACTTGAACGCGCTTCATAGATGTTTTACGCCAAGAGACACAATTTTACATGAGTAAAACTGTGGCCAAGCACTTACATTGGCTGAGCATCCTGTAAGAGTCTCTCCTCGGATCCAGCCTCTCGCCGATCCATCAGCCCCAGCAGCAGAGCATGTATATTGTGACATCGCCTAATTATGTCAGTAAGTACCGCATTCATCTCATTGCAATGGCCATTATTGCCCCTGACTCCGGCATCCGGGTTAATTCCATCCTGAAGGATGATTCCACTTCTGTACAGAGTCTGAGTAATGGATCAAGTAACTTTCTTTCTTCTCATTGTCTTCCCTGGTCTCTCTATCTTATTTCCCTTCTGGGTCTGATCTTAACGAAGCAAGAAGAAATCATGTCCGTGAGCACCTACTGTACACGGGCAGAATTCAATCTACTTTAGCTCTCCTGGAGTAAATGCCAAGACCAAAAACGTAGCATCACCATAGTACACAGCGATCTGGACAAGAAAGAGGCAAAATGGCACTGAAAAGAGAGGGGGGAGACTGTGTAAAGTAACAGAATCGGAGCTGAATTGTTAACCCTGTACGGGTGTTGCATCTGTAACTCTGAGACAACAGTTGCTGGACATCTTGGACAGATGACATTTACTACAGAGCTCAAATATCTCTCTAGTGAGCTCCTCTTCAGCATCATGGACTGACCAGGAACTTCTGGCATAGTTTTGCTCATTTCAAGTTTCATTTTCAAACAGAACCACATCAGCAGCTGCTTGCAGGCTGCATACGTATATGTACAAGCTCGTGCAGTGCAAAGGGACACTCATGTTGGAGCAGCTTTAGAGGACAGCACTCAGTAGACTGGACTGCTTGCTTTACAGCTACCCCTTGGCTGTTTGCTTGGGTGTAAAGGCCCATTTGGTCATCTCCACCCAAAGTTGCTCGCCGGAAAAAAAAGTAGAAGAAGAAAAAGTATAATAAAAACCTTAAACTTGCCCCCCCCGCGTGTGCGTGCATGTGTGCGAGCGTGCGCCGTTGTGTGCGTGCGATCCTGCTGCATTCTTGTTCCCGGAGGCGATGACGCCCATCGAAGCAAGCGCACAGGGACGCGCACAGGGACGCGCGCGCTAATCAGTCCTCTTCTTCTTCATCTTAACGGCAACGTTGCTGTTGCGTCGTCGTCGTCGTCGTCCTCCCTGTCGTCGTCGTTGCTGCTGTTGGTCTCAGTCATTGTTGGGCACACGAAGAGGTCGGACGTCGCGTCCGAGATTCCTCTTGGCCACACGCACGCACCCACGAAGCAACAAAAGCACTCACACAAAAGCACAGATCTTTTTTTTGCATTATCCTAGTTGTGCCGCCCGAGACGTTGGAGCAGGAGACGACGGAGAAGAAGAAGCAGAAGAAGCAGCTCTGCACATCAGAAGACAAACGAGCACCTTTTAGTTTTGGGCAGATTGAGAATCTTTCGTCTGCTGCTTTGAGAAGGACGAGGAGGTGTGAGGAGACTTTTTTCTACACGAGGAAAAGTGCCAGAAGGTGAGAGAAGAAGTGTTCGTTGTTGTTGAAGGACGATGTCCTGACTGAAATGCTGCTGTGCGTTGTTATTACCACGCCTACGAACTGCAGAGAGAGACCCAAAAAGTACCTGAACTCGCCTCAATGGGAGACAAAGATTTGGTACAGTGGAACGCGCTTAATTGTGCAACCTCTGAGTGCAATTGTGCACCACGAGTGTCAAGCGGATCTCGATTCAGACCGATGAGCTGACCAAAGTCAACATCACCAAACCTCCCGGTTGAAATCCTGGACAGGTTTCTAGACGATCTTCAGGCTCCCACACTTGATCGTGCCATTGTTCCTTCTCCCGAGAGTGTACGATTAAGCGTGTTCCGCTGTAAGAACCATTGAAATGTCAAGAAAGAAAAGTACAGCAGGCAATATAATTTTGAGGAATTTAAAAATATTTGATAAAAATGAAGAACGTGGAATTCCGACGTATGCTTATCACAAGCGTGAGCCTTTGTCAAGCCACAGTATTTCTGCTCCGCTGCCATAGAATATTTCATAATGGTCTCTGAAGTCGGGAGAAACAAGTGAAAAACCCAAGTGAGAGTGACGTCACGATTGCTTTTGGGGCAGATCTCAACAGCAGCCTAGACACATCTGGCTTCCCCTCTAACTCGTGACCTTTCCCAAACATCATTGTCTTGACCAGTGTTGCCAGAAGGGTTGGGGAGGCAGAGCTGCCAGGGAAGAATGAAGTTCTTATGCTGGCGTCAAAACCTTTTCGTGTTCGCAGCCTGTACTGTGACACCGTGAGACAATGACTAAGAGCAGGTGCCTGAATTTCCAAACCAGAAACACTAAGTACAAAAGGTGCCTAAGACTGAATAAGTAGTGATTGCAGTCAATGGTTAAAAGGGGACAAGCTCAGAGATAACAATGCATAGGTCCATTAGGCCCATTTTTGTATCACACGTGCCCATCAAAACTGGTTGACATTGGGTGTACTTCGAAAACCTGGAAGAGCAAATTTCGAGGGTTTTTCTTTCGTTTCTTCCAGCTCCGCCAGAAATCTTAGGGCTCGATTGCGAAAACCCTTGGAAAGAACCTTTCACAGGTATCTTTTGTCTCCCCGCCTTAAATGATCTGGCAAAGAAATGCTGTTCTGAGCATCAACTTCAGTTTTACCATGGATGCAAGAGCAGAAAAATCCCCGCACTCTTACGCCAAGGACGGTGTCCTCTCAGTTGCCTCCTACCCGTTAAAAATGAGAGGTAGAAGGAGAGGAATTGAGTATTTATGTCATAATTACATGGGCATTTCATAACCGAGAAGGGAGGGTTTTTCTATTAAAATCAAAAAAGTGAAGGTGCCAACAATAAACTTTGGCATTCTTAAAGGAAGTACAGAGGTGTCAGCTGGCTCTGGCACCAAATGAGTACCTGCGTCCACTTGTCTCGATGCACTTTTGTCAGGATTGCGATTTCTTGTTGCTGTTGTTGTTCAATGTTTTGTCCTGTCTGCATCCGTCTTGATCGGTCTTAGGGCGTGGTTGCACCGCGCAGAATTCGTACCGCGTGTGGTGATTTATCAGACCGAATCGTTCTGGCAAAAGTCGTGCAAATTGCGCAGATGGGAGGAGCGTGAAAGAAATTGGCTGGCGACGACGACGACGACGACGGGGGCGGGGGCGGCCGCGCGCCCGTCTGTGTCGTGTTCAAGCTCGTGCACCTTGCACGACGACACGAGGCTGGAGTGTGGGAAAGGAAAGGTTTTCCCCCGCCTCTTGTGATAATGCGTACTTTTCAACTACAACAAAAAGTGAACGGAGGAAAGAATTCTTGACGTCCTTAGTAACAGTCCAAAGTTGAAAAAAAAACTAACCTACCCAGTGTCTGTTCAGGTCTGGTATTATATGTCTTCCTCTGCCTAAGGTTTATGTACCTATATTCTTTTACCGTAAGAACCTTAAAGAGCCCATAAACACGTTGTGGCTACTGCGGCAGCCACTCTGTGACGAGAGAGATTTCACCGAGGGGGAGAAGGGGGCAAGTTCAGAAGTCGTCAGAGGACGCAAAAGTGCGTACAGGGTTGCCATCGGCTTGCGCGCAGGACGAAGCAAGAGCTCCTTTGTTTCAGCTGCAACGGGATGTGTGCATTCAAGCAGCAAAGGACATCTGTCGTCATTTGAATTCTTCAAAAAAGAGAGAGAGAGAGAAAGAAAAAAGTGCTATGATGCATGGGAATTGTCACCAACAGTTACAGCTCATTTCTGCAAAATTTTGACAGCAAAAATCTCAAGCTGCCACCGTCTCTTTTTGTGCTAGACATTTTTTAAACAATGAAAACCATACTTTTATTGGTTAAGTTGTATCAGCTACTGATGGAGAGCGGAAAAATATGATTCATCTAAAAATCTGGTCTCTTCTCACGATGCGATACAGATAAGGCTCCATTCTTGAAGTACAGGCTTGACGTTGTCAAGTTTAACACATCTCAGGTGCCTTGGGAAAGGCCTCCCATAGAGGCCACATCGAGGCCTACATTGTTGAGCTTTATACAATCTTGAAACGTTTAGATATTTACAATAATTCTGGTCTCTGGTTGTACTGCAAAGTTGTAGTGAAAATTGCAGTGCTCCACTGTTGAAATTTCATTAGATAGGGTTAGTTCACTACTTTGAACTTCATACTCCGAGGCTTACGTCCTTTGTGGCGCACACTGTACTAGGATATTAGAGTGAATTAACCATTCCTTTTCCCCTACTTATGGACTGCAGAGTCTGAAAAGGTCAATTGCATTCTTATGCAGCAAAAGTGTCCGAAAAAATTCACACACATGCAAAGCATCAGCACGCTGGCGCGCGTGCGCACGCTGGAGGGCAGCCTCAGCTGTGCCTACGAGAAATTGCTGCCAGTCAGTCTGTGGTCGTCGTAGTGGAAGGAAAGAAAGAGGAAAGAAAGAAAGAAAAAAGCGTCTCCTCTTCAAGCTCAGCTGATCGCTTGGTGAAATCGGCGGAGAGGAGAAGGGGGCAAAGCTGAGCTTGGAGGAAGACCAGGGAAAACCAAGCCACGCAAAGGCCTACCCAGACTTTCCAGAGGCTGAAACCGGATGCAGCGCTGAGAATCTTCTGGTGGAAGCAGGCGAAGAAAGAGTTTTCCTTGATTCTTCGGCGTAGGGGGTGGGGGTGGGGGTGAGTGTCCACTTGGAGATCCCCCTGCTTAACTCCAAGTGAAGGGTGATCCTTGTGTGATTGTGGCCGCAGCCATGCTGAAGCCTCCTATGGAGAGAAGTTGAGAGAAAAACAGTTGTCTTGACTGACTTGTGTGGCTGGTGAAAAATGGACGTGACTTGAAGAGGGACCCCTTTTGGAACATGCGTCCCATGCGGACGGGTGAGGAGAAGTCACATGTTCGAGGACGACGACTACCGCAGCGTGAAGGCGGCGAAGAAGACGGTCACCACCACCGCAGCCACGACTACTCCAGGGGCAGCAGCACAAGCTGCAGCAGCCCCACCGTCTTTTGGCGCGTTGACGACTTATTGCTCCTCGTCCAAGACGATGGTGACGACGACTTCGAGAAGGAGGAGTCGGCCAATCCCTGGCCCAAGGACTAGACTGAAAACCACTTGTTGTTGTCGTGTTTGTGACCACAAAAGGAGACGAGGGAGGTAATGACAAGATCTGGGACGTCTGATCGCAGATTACGAGCAGGAAAGGTTTTTCTTCTTTTTGCTTCTTCTCCCTACAAACATTTGGCAGTGGGTTCTGATGAGAATTCAAGGCTTCTTTTTTTAGAGCTGCTCATTGTCTGGGCATCCTTGTCGATCTTGACAACGTTGTCTGGCTCCAAAAATATGCATAAAGCAGCTTGTTAGAAGTCGACGAAGGCCGAAAAAAGCTGAATCTTTGTCACGTGTACAATGCCAAAAGCATCGCATGCACACGCAAAAAAAGTTTGTCAAATTGAACTTTTTCCTCTCATTGGCTTTCATTGCTTTGCTGCTCCTGCTGCTGCTGGTCGTCCCCTGCCAGTCCGTCCACTGCAGCTGCAGGCAGCACTACATGATGTTGGAACTGCAAAGAGCATCAATTCACTTCTGACATTTCAGCGAGTTTCCTGGCGACATTTTCAAGAGGACAACTCTTTTTTTCTCTCTGTCTACATTGCTCAGTTTTCGTCCTCTTTCATAGTTAAACTCTTTGCCTTTTTGTTTCGTCTGACATAAAAGAGCAGTTTGAAACTTTCTTTGTCCTCCTCCTTTTTTCCCATCAAGACAATTTTTTCTTCAATGGGGTTGCGCAAGTGAAGCTACCTTTTATCGTGGCTCTCTCAGGAAATCTTAGCTTTCCGCATAGTATAATTTGCCTCACTTCCTGACAGCATTGGAGCGCTTACTGTACACATTTTAGTATGCAATTTGGCTTTTGGCACGTACTGTGCAAGTTTCAGAACTTGCCTTTGGTCGCACGGACTGTACACATTGTAGTATGCAACTTGCCTTTTTGGCCTGCACTGCACATATGTCAGTATTCAGCTGGCTTTTTTTTTGCAAAGTCATCACCGGCAAGAACGTTCTCTCTATAAAAATTAATCACACAGACGACCAAAACAGGAACTTAAATTGGAGCGCTGGCATCAAGCAGCCGAACAATTTCACTGAAATGAGTGAAGAGCATCACTGAAAAAAGAAGTAACCGCGAAGGTTGTATCTTTCCCTCAGAAAAGGTACTTATTGTTGGCGAAAAAATGACGCGGCAAAACAAATTTCCTGCTATGAACACTGCAGGGATTTTCTGCTGCTTCTCATAAAAAAAAGAGAATGCGATATCAGCATCGATTGCTAGAAACACCACTTGTTCTCCGTGGACTTGGCCTCCGGGACCTTCTTCTCGACGATGTCGCAACAGCTCGTGCGTGTGGCTCGGGGAATCTTCTGTAGGGCAAATCGTGTGTTCATCAAATTCACGAGCCAGAGTCAATCTGCAAAACAAAAAAGTTGTGACAGGGCAGAATAGAGAGGGGGTAAGAAGATTTTTTTTAGGGGGGCTCTAGATGACTTTTTAAAAGTAGAGAGAGAAGAAAAACTATGGAAAAGAGATAATTGCGTGAGCCGCAGAGAAGAATGAAAGGGCGAAAGTTTGACAGGCAGAGGTTAAAAGTTAACTGCCGGCCCGACAGCTCCAGGGCCTGCGCAAGAAGGCCTGGATGGCTCAATTACTCGCATCAGGCGTAGCTGCATCTGGGCCTTTTCTAGACCATCATATATCTTTGTGCAGTGTTTTTTTTTCTTTGTCATCACTCTTAATGACGATGTTTTCTTCTCTACTCATGTCAAGGGCATGGGGGATGCACCTGCGCAATTTGCACGCAGCGCTTTCAGCGGGCTCATATAGTCGTCCGTTGCATCTAGTGTTAATGATGTCATTATGCATTACGTGATGACACGGACTTTTTTTTCAGCCACCCACCCCTCACGCCTGCAACCATTGTATCCACTACTACTACTTTGCACCGCTGCTGCCTGAACCCTTTGCGTCCGGCAAAGTTCTTTGTCCTTGACGGAAAGTTTGGAAAGTTCGTCCAAGATGCGTGGATGGTTCGACATGGGCCGCGAGAACGGCGGGCCCGCCCTGTACTCGCACTCCAACCGCACGCCGGTCATCGGTCAGTTTGAGTGGACTGTGACGTCGGAGGCATTCGTGTGACTGAACTTCATTTTTGTTCGTTTTCTTGGTCAGGTGATGTCACCACCATCACCCTCATCACGGTGTTCGCCACCCTGTACATCGCCTTCTTCATCATCTTTCCAGGTGTTAGGAAGGAGGTACAAAGCACAAGAGCGTCATGAAGATCTTCCATGACAAGTTGTTTGAATGCTTCTTCTTCTAGCGCTTCACCACCTTCCTCAGCGTCACTCTGAGTCTGTTCGTGGGGACTGCCATCCTCCGTACGTAACCCTTCATTTACCTGCCAACTATCAAGACACTGCTATAGCGTATGAATTTTGTTTCTTAGTTGGCAACAATGGCACCAGCTGGCACACAGCCGAAGTGGAGATCTCCAGCGCGTACAAAGCCTTCTCTAACGAGAAGATTATGGGCCGTCTGGGAGTCTACATCGGACTCAGCCATGTCAACGTCACCCTCGAGGCCATGCCGATCTACTACAACGGAACCATGGATGTCAACTTCAACGAGAGGTAGGAGAATACGCGCATTGTACATGATTACTCTCTAATCATATGTGTGTGGGTTTTTTTTATCCTTCGTGCAGATTTCGGTTTGACGGGCCCACCCAGTTACAGGACGAGTACCGCCACGCCTTGGAAAAGGGTCTGCCGTTTCCCATTCTCACGGTGGCCGAGTACATGTCCGTCGACGCGGAGGGCTTCTGCTGGGGCAGGAACTACAGGAACGCGGGCTACTACACTTCCATCTACTTGTGGTAAATGCGTCATTGCTACGTCATTGTACGGTGTCAAGAGCGAAATGTCGTATCATTCACGCAGGTCCTCATTTGTGCTGTGGCTCTGCATGAACCTGCTGCTGGTGATCGTCCCGCGCTACGGCGCCTACATGATGACGGCGACGGGGTCCATGATGGTCTTTTCGGCTTTGGTCTACTGGTGGCTGCTGCCGGACCGACCCCTCGTCATCCACATCGAGGATGCCGTGCTGCACTTCGAGTTGGGCTGGTGCTTCTGGCTCATCCTGGTGGCAGGACTTCTCTGCCTGATGGTTGGTGTCTCCATCTCGATCATCGACCTGATCTACCCGCACAAGTTCTCCACGATCCTGGAAATGGACTATGGAACTCCGTTTGACCGTCACACTATCATTGAAGACAGCCATGAGACCAAGAAGAAGAAGAAGACCACCAGCAACAGGCTGGAGGAGCCCTCGACCGTCGGATTTGGAGGCTTGCTCAGGAGGCTTAGCAAGAGGGACAGGGACAGAGGAAGCGGAGACAGTCACAACCCATCAGTGAGTTGGAAACCCCGGCAGCTCCATCTGTATGTTTTGTCCAGAGGAGTCACCGCTGACGTGTTCCCATTGCAGGGCCAGGACAATTACGCGTTTGAGATGGAGGCGCCCAAGTCCCCCTGGCGTTACCCGCACCTCATGTTCAGGAACGACTCCCGCAAGCACCACAAGTCGGTGTCCTTCAAGGCATCCGGGGGCAACAGGACCCATCTAGAGCTGCCAAGCGGCGCCTTTGCGGCTACCGGTAAGGGACTTTTCCATCGCATTGTGCTGTTGTAGATTATTCATATTGTCATACATAACGACGCTATATTATCATTGCTTAGGCTTTCTACGAAGGGCCGACTCGAAAGACTCTGAATGCTCCTCATTGAGCTCCACGCCCCACCAGGGAAGGGAGGACCTGAGGACGACCCTATCGGTGCCGCCGATGCAGGTATGCACCACATTGTATGAGCTATTGGATCTTCGTCACAGAACTTTTGGTAGTAAATAAGACCTTACTTTGTCCTTGATGCTTGCGTTTGGATCCATCCAGAGTCAGTTAAAGGTCCGCCCGGCCATCAGCGGAGCTCGATTCGAGCCTGCTCGGATTGAGAACTTCCATCTCGAGTTCAAGGTTGGTCCGGTCAAGTCCAGTGGTACAGTAGTAGAAGGAGGCACCACAACGTCTTCACATGCATGTTCCGTGTTGTCAGTCGGTACTGCACAGACACTGTGTAGATGTACAGGGTGCGCACGACGTACTTACCTTGAGTCGATTTCTTGGCCATAGGTCGGTTGATCAGCACCAGAATCCACAAGTTGAGGTTGCATCAGCTAGATGGAATTTTCATGAATGGCACCAAAAGGGAAAAGAGTTCACTTTTGGTCGTCAAAGTCCGTCTTTATTGTCATCGAGACTGCCCACGTCAAATCCGTGTTTGACACGCCCAACTGCGACGCGTCCGCCCAGGGAACTTCCTACAGCTCTTGCAAATATTTTGGACTCTCCTCCGGTGGTTCCCCTTGTATGTACTTACAGTACAGCACACAGCAAATCAATGACTGAAGCTAATGGTGGCAAAAAGTCGGGTTGTTCAAGTCGGCAAGTGTCGAGTCGAGGTTCCTTCATGCATAATAATGCGTGCTAATAATGGATAAGTGCTAATTATGCATAATCATGCGGCCCGTAACTTATTATGTACGTTAGTGAGGGGTGAGAGGCAGTGCGACCATCTTAATGTGATGCGAAAAAAAGGCAATGAATGTGAGAATCTGCATTTTAGTTAGTGACACAAATTTTTGCTTCACCTGCTATCGGTAGCACAACAAAACATGGAAATTTATGGTTTTCAAGTTCCATGAATATTTGAGTTTCTAATTTCGTCACTCAATCACACACTTAATGTCTGCTTCATGACCGACAGAGACTGAAAAAGAAGCAAAAGTACGTGAATAATAAAACTTAACACCCGATAATAATTTGACCGAGTTTCGAGTATATCGAGTCGAAACGCCAACTCGAACTGCAAACACTAACTGAAGCTAACAAGCGATGAACATGTGCAGGATGTAGACGACGACGAAGACGAAGACGTGGACCGAGGACTGTGTGTCAGTCAAGTCATTGCTAACTCCACAATAACTGTCTCGTCTGTACTGAAAAAGAGCCAGTGCGTTGTCAAATGCTCTGGTGAGAATTGCGCAACAGTGACCGACAGCATCTTTTCTTTCTGTACTTTTAGGAGCACTACAAGAAGTTCCGCCGCACCGACAGCAGCGAGAGTTCCAACTCATCATTGGCGTCGTTCGGTGGCCTCAGCGCCATCCTGAACCGGAACAACTCCAAGAAGAGGGCGAGGCAACAAAATGCAGCGGCTTTCACGCAGCAAGGAGGACAGGTGAAGTTGCTCACTGCCTTGTGTCAACTTCTTCCTTTAGATTATTAAATTTTTCTGCCTTCTCCAGGTGACTCTCGTTGGCCACCACGCACCAGTTGAGCGCGCCGACAGTGGCCAGAGCGTTATAAGTCGCGGCTACACTGTGCAGGAGTCCAATAACGCGGGGAACTCTAGTCCTGCCATCTCTACAAAGGACGGGGCATCGGTCGTCACCCTCGACGGAACCTCCACGCTCGGCGGCAACAACACCTCCAACACCAGCGACGAGGTGGCTATCATCGTCAGCGGTAGGAAGGACTCCACCACCAAGGCCGTGAGGCGCAACTCTGCCGAGCATCAACGCACGGAGGCGTCCATGTGGTGAAAGCACCTCTCTGGATCTTATTACATGTACACATTGAAGCAACAAAATTGAAGTAAAGGCAATTCACATTCTCGACGAGTATTCTTGAAGGAGGTCACTGCCCAAGGAACAGTCCTAGTCTCGAGAAACAAGAGAAGAGCCTACCCATCAGTGAATAACTAATGTCCCTATCTTATCAGTACTAAAGTTGGAAAACATCTGGATCTGCTTGCCAAGGTCAATTTGATCGGGCAACTGCCAAAAAGTCTGTTTTATTGTGTATAACGTAATATTTGTAAGGATGGTCTCCAATACGACCATAGTTTGCAATGTGAGAAATACATACCCTTAGAACCTACGGAGAGTTTCAGTGAAATGCTGTGATAACAGCACCTATTATTCAGCAAAGCTAGTCAGGCTGCTGAGTATCCGCCGTCCACCGGCATGATGATCCCGTTGATCATGGCAGACTTTTCACTGAGGAGAAAGAGAACAGCGTTTGTCACATCCTCACATTCTGCAAACTTCCTCAAGGGAATCTTGTTCTTCATGGCTTCTCCGCGTTCTCCACTCCACACACTTCTTCCAAGCTCTGTCAGGACTACTGTAGGATTGACGCTGTTTGTACGAATATGCTGTGGTCCCAATTCAAGGGCCATGACCTTTGTCACCATGTCCAATGCAGCTTTGGATGCCCCGTAAGACAAGTGACAGTCATGTCCTCTTATGGCTGCTTGAGAAGACACATTAACAATTGACCCTTTCTTCCCAGCTTCCACCATCTTTGCAACGACCGACTGAGCGACGTTGATTGCTGCCTTGAGATTGGTGTTCATTACAGCATCAAAGCTATCTTCAGTGAGGTCCATCAAACGTTGTTGGGAAGTGACTCCAGCATTGTTGACCAGACCATCCATTGGCGGCATGCTTGCCACCAACTCCTTGACCTCATTCCACTTGGAGACGTCTTGAGCAAAGGTCTTGATTCCTGGACACTCCTCCGACAATGTCTTCAAGGACTCTGGACCTCGAGAAATAACGTAGACTTCCGCCCCAGCCTCGTGGAGGGCCTGAACAAAACAACGGCCCAGGCCTCGGCCTCCGCCAGTCACCAAGATCCTCTTGCCTTCAAATTCTTTGCCCATGCTGGAGCAGACTTGCCTATGAGCGTAGTGGAGCGAGATTTTCACGTCGCGAGGAGGTGTGTTCAAAAAACGGGTATGATGTTCTTTCAGAGCAACTTTTCAGTCGGAGCCACAAAGTTGTTTCATTTTTGTCGTACAACAAGTATAGTTCAAATGCTAGTGGAACAGGTTTATTGATCGGCTGCAGAAGTTTGTTAACGTAGGAGTAGGCAAAAACAACACGCATGTGGCGGGAAGTGGCAGGGCAATGTCGAGTAGGGTGGGTCCCTTGAGGTCAATAGTTTTTTTTTTATAAATGCACACTCATCAGCAGTTGCGGCTGAAGTAAAATGTCAGATCCCACTCACGGGGTGGCTGACAAGGTGTCAGAGCAGGGGACCTTTCTGAAGAACATGGGTCAATGCTTTACTACTACTAATGTACTTTTTTCAGAAATTTAATTTTAGCATACTTCACATAGTAAATTTATGGCCCATAATGAGGTACCTTATTCCTTCAAATTAGGAAATATTGTCTTTATACTTTTTTGCTCAAAACTTTTAATTTCATTCATTAGACTGCCATTAATCCACACCAAAAGGTGTTTCAAGGCTGACAAGGTGTTGGAGCAGGGGACCTACCTGAAGGACATAGGTCAGTGCTTTTGTCACCATATGACAATTTTATTATAAAATGTGATTCTTCTGGTCAAGGAAGTACTAATGCACATTTTCCAGAAATTTAAACTTTATCATACTTTTTTATAAGATCCAGCACCTTGTCAGCCTTGTAGCACCTTTTTGTGTGGAGCAATGTCAATCTGATTTACACAGTTAGTTTTGTTACCTTCTACATCAGCAATTGCTGATGAGTAGACTGCGACCATATATTTCTTTTTCATAAAAATATACATTTTACATATTTGGGGGGTTTGGCCCCTAAAAACATTTTTTGCATATTAAATTTAATTTTGATTTCTGTTTCTTTTTTACCATAATCTTCCTTGGCCCACCTTTCTTGTCAACGTTCTTTTGTAAACAAAAACGCTTGAGAAAATAGAGAAAATGCTATGGGCTGTGCTGCCAAGAGGGCCAAGTGGCAGGATCAGCTCAACGAGGAGCCGCTGAAGTACCCGTCTGACAACAGCACTCTGCGTCTACTGCGAGAAGAGTTCTGGGGGGGGGGGGGCAGAAATCCCAGCTGATCAGTGATGATCAGTGAGGAGTGTGCGTTTAGATTAAAAAAAATTCGCCTCAAGCGGCCCACCCTAATGTAGAGCAGTCTGATGCGTTGTCGGCAATGTTGCCAGGGTTTTTTTTTCGGCAAAACCGCGAGGGCGACCACAAGAAGCTCAAGTTCAGCCCTTCTCTTCGAGGATGACCTTTGGCCCCTTTGCAGCCCTGCTTTCCAAAGTTGGCTGCAGCTTCAGTCTGAGCTGCTTCAGTAACAGTTATGGTTTAATCATGGTAGAGACCGGATCCAGTTCCAAGGCTTCTGTGAGGTGCAAAATTGTCCCAGTTTTGGTCCAACTGTTTGAAAATTTGCCCACCCCTGCAAAACACGCCCGCTGATGGCGGCTGAATCAGTTCAGAGATTGACACCAATCTGTCTTGGGCAGTTGGCCTTGTACCACTTTGGGAGGCAAGATGGCCGAGGTGACTATCAAGGAGGAGGAGACTTCGTGCCAAAAGCACTAATTTACCGGTGTCATCCTCCAAAGCGCAACTTCTGCCTTTTTTCAGGCAAAAAGGGCGAAATTTTCGTGCCTGCGCCTCAGGGCCTGACCTTCAAAAAGCACCAAACAGCCTGGCAACCCTGGTAGCCGGTAAAAACAGCCGAAATTGATGTCCGCAGTGTATAATGCTGAGACCTCGATCGTGTTCTTGAAAATGGCAGCAGGCACCGGGGCAACGGGACAGGTTGTGTAAGTCACGGCGTTGGCACTGGCAACACTCACTCTGGGTGCTTTTTCGGGCAATACACGTGGTCGTCAATAAGCCCTTCACGGTGGCCAGTTACACTCGCTTTGGCGGGAAATTAAAATTTAGGTCTACATAGATCATCGTCTAGCCCCATGTACGCAGTGCATGGAAAAATGCAGTAGTACATTTAAATTTCCCCGCCAAAGCGGGGTAGGTAGATCACCGGTGCCACCTGAGATCATGTGTGAGCATGTCTTTGACTCGCCACCCTGTATTCGACAGCCATTTCTCTATGGCTGTCGGCACAATTTTTCCGTCTATACCGGGTGCGTGGAAACATCATGTATATTTTTACTTTGGACGTAATGACATTGTGCATGGCAAACTAGTGGTTTTATGGAAAAACATATTAAATTCAATTTGAAGTTTCACTTTTTGTGCCTCTATTTCTCTATGATT
>JAAUXU010011492.1_pt1 | contig 18606 bp, 30 predicted proteins | sample 7278151 | NCBI WGS metagenome assembly JAAUXU01 (sample SAMN14350113, study PRJNA611818) | marine sediment metagenome | isolation source: surface marine sediment (1.8m) | place: French Polynesia: Moorea | collected 2018-08 | reverse complement strand
CGTGTTGAGCTATGGTCGAGTCTGCTGGTGGGCGGGATTGCGGCGAGTCTTATAAGAACCCGAGCAATGCCGGGCACCTGTTAGTTGTAAAATAAGTTGTAAATCAATTGTAAGGACCTGCTGTAAAAGCATTTTACTGACCAACTGGAGCACATCAGCATTTTGGTCAGTGATTTTCATCCAGTTTGGCAGCTCCTCACAGCCACCAGAGCTGAAATCTACTTTCATGGCAATTTCACTATAAGAGCTTACTACATAGAGTTCAAATCAAGTTGGGCAGAGGTGAATGCAACTCTTTTTCATAACTATATCTACTACATCGGCACCATTTGTCCTCTGGTAGCCCCCCCCCCGACCCCAATAGGGAATTTCCGAAATTGACCCCTAGCGACCTGGGGAATACTCAGTATTGGAAAAGTAGAGTCCTACTGTACCGCTTAGTGATACATACTGTTTATAGTTGATTTTTAACCACTTGGTCGGCTGTAGTCCCGTTGAAGCCTTTCTGAGATCCCGTTTTGAGTGAAGAGCCAAGTCAGATTCAACCGCGAGCAGGACAAGGGTGAACAAACTGTTCATGCTTCGAGAGTCGCTGTACTGCTGATGCTAAGCAAGAACGAGGACTTTTATACTAGCGGGTTGGGGGTCCGGAGTTGGTGGGGGAAAACGTTGAGTTTGACTGTTGTCCGGGGGGGGGGGGGGAAGGAGGCTCAAAGCTTGTCCAGACATGTCTTTTCGTGTTGCGTTGGTGACATCATCGCTCTGTCTGGAGTCGCTCCTCAGGGAGCCGAAGCAGTGATATAAGAGCCACTATTAAAGAAGAGCTGAGCTGAAATTATAGATTTCTGATAACCACCGTAAGTGCCTCATTAACCTCAAAGCAAAAATGTCAATATCTTTTGTTCCGCTGCCGGAACTGAAGTGTGCCAATGGAGGCCAACTTGGAGGCCAGGAGCAAGAAGATCCTACGCTTACACAGCTTCGAATAGAAGCTGAAGGTTGTGGTCGAGGCGAAGAAGATGAGCTACAGATAGGCTGCACACGTTCACATGATTGATGATAGTCTGGCACGTCGTTGGCACGAGGACGAGGTCAAGTACAAGGTCATGCAGAAGAAGGCCAAGGGCTGCAAGTTGGGTGAACGAGGTCGCAAAGTGCACGAGGACGGGATGGTAGAGGCACTCTTCACATGGGTTCTGGAATGTCTCCAGAAGCACCGAAGTGTTGCAATCAAGGCGATTTTCGAAAAAGGCCCAACATTGATGGCTTCAAGGCAAGTGACAGGCGAACATTAAAGTTTGAGAGGACCGTTGTGTCCTCCAGAAGACTTTCGGCACTTGCCGGAGAACGTGAAGGCCAAGATCATGAAGTTTCCGGCCTGCATGACCAAATATCTGGCCACACGCAGTCAGCATGTCCGACTTCTTGTCGAGACGTCGATGTAGGTTGATGAAATGACGCACACTGGTGAGAGGGCAGCCACCCTGGGATCCACGTGCCATGACAAGCTTGGCATCACGGTTATCCTGTCCGCTGCAGCAGATGGCACCCAGAAGAGGGCCTACATGATCTTTCAGGGCAAGGGTGTGGCCAAGGACGACTAGATCGTCAAAGACCGCTACGACATCGTTGTTGGGTGGACCGACAATGGCTGTGCACAGTATCATTCACTTAAAAGCAACACATGCTTCCATCGCAGGCTACTGGTCTGACACTCATAAAATGAAAAAAAAAGTTTGCATGACAAATGTGACGTGAGTTTTTTGCTTTATTCTTTCCTCGTTATACCGTTTGTCAAATATAGCGTGGCACTTCTTAGTGCGCAAAGATGCTCTACGGCCCCCAAAACTTTGTATTAGCGACAAAACAAACAAGTCAACATTTTAAGAAAAAGTGTAGGTGCAATTTTCTGAGGCACTAAAGGTAGGCCTATTTCCAGGGCAAGTAGGCCCAATAAAGGATGTCTTAAGCACACATAATGATTGTCTTTGCCACAAAATTGTACAATTGTACGTACTTGATATTTATGCGCGTCCTTCAATGTATCCTACAATGGGAACAATGTCTATTTGCAGCGACGCGTGGGTGTTGGACTTTGAAGAGGAAAAGTGGTCAAAAATGAAGCCAATCGCACACTTGAGGGAGGAACCGATTTCACAGAGTCCTTTAAGAAACGCTTTCATAGGAAAACTTTCTTACGGATATTTAGGGTTGCTTCAGCGTTCCCGAGATTACAAAATCAATCATTGCATTGGCACCCAAAAAAGCCATCATAAGTTGAATCCTGACGAGCTTAGAAGCAACTCTGTGCAAGCGTGATGATCGAGACAGAATATTGGGCTGACGTGTTTGGCGTCACCTTACGAGAGGCCTCTTTGGGGCATTGATTGCCCAGTTCAACATGCTCATGTTGGGTAGGTGAAGAACGTACATTGACTTGGATAGGTGACAAAACTGAGGCAAGAAATCCTGCTATGGAGGCCATGGAGTTGCTACTGCGATTCATGGGGTTGCTACTGCGATTCCTTACGTTCCAGCTTGATCATTCTAGACTCAGTCATACTAGCGCTATTGTGGCGTGCAAAAAGACTTTCTTCCTGAAAACTAGTTTTCCCCAACACGCCACAAAGGCTGAATGAGCTCTTAAACGTCTCTGTGCTTCCTACCCTCCTCCAGAGATGCTCCTCACTGCGCAATGGTAGAGCGAAGAAACGGAAAGGTACGTGTGCATCCAGGAGGTCCCGGGCCATCAAGGACTTCACTCAGACACTGGACGCCTCCGTTGAGAGAGAGATGTTGCTGGCGGTGCTGGCCATGTTAACGAAAGTGACAGTTGACACTGGAATCTTCCGTCCTGTTGCCATCTCTCTTTCTTCTCGCTGGCCTCCGTAAGGATCTGGGTCAAGTTCTGTGCGTGCCCGGTTTCCCTCGACGACCCTGTAGTGCGCAGTAGCACTGGGGCGCGTCGTCGTTGAAGATACTGATGCAACTCACCTAGGTTGAAGTGATCGTGGCCGGAGGGTCGCTGCCGGGATCCGAGTTGTCCACGGAGATCTTCTCGGTGACTGACAACCGATGGCGACTGGGACCGAATCTGCCTCAGGCAGTCATCTATGGAGTGTCCGTGCCATACAGGTTGGACTGCGGTACAATAGCAACTTGTGTGGCCACGTATACAGTCGTTACTGTCGTTTAGGAACTCTTTGCTACTTCTGGGCGGCCGCCAGATGGGTGGAGACTTGGAGGAGCTGGACCTGGTGCTGCAGTATGATCCCAGGAAAGAGAACTGGCAGCGCGTAGGCGCACGACTCAAGAAACCCAGGACGTCATTCGTCGCCATTCCATTGCCCGACTACTTGTCTTGCACGAACAACTTCAGGCCCGACGCCACCAACAGGATCAAGGGAGGCCACCACAACAAGGGCTACTTCTTTGGCAGCGTTCAGTCAGTACAGCACGAGCAGCACCCACAGCCCTACAGACTTGAAAAAAATGAAGTATGGAAAAAATACTATGGAAAAAATTACAATAATTTCAAGTTCTGGTAAAAATATTGACTGTTATAATAATGCGCTAAATCAGATCTTTTTGTATAAAAACACTGGAGGAGATACTTGGAGTTGACCGGGAAAAAGTCAGAGCTCTCTGGAGTTTGGCCTTGGTTGACGGTGGATTTAGGTGCCACCACCCACGAACCCCACCCCGTCCACGCGCTCGGTTCCGTTCCTGCGCTCCTCGCTGTCCGTGCGCTCCATGTTGTCTATGCACTCCGCACCCGATCCACTCCGCATGCCTCTTTTACTGCTCTTCCACTGTAGTGATGGCAATAGGCCCTCTGTCCACAGGTGGGGCCAAGACGAGCCAAAGGGCGGCCCCGGGTTAGTTTGAGCCCTCCGGGTCCACCTTAAAGAGTTAAGGAACACATCACGCGCAATGTGCCCGACTGTCTCTCCATGGCCGGCGAGGCCCTGATCGACATGTAGTACAAGTCGAGTCAATAGTGATGATGCGTGCCTCGAGTCTCCAAAGGCCCCTAGGCCTTCAGCCAGGCACTCGACCTCCTTTCCTATGGGTTCTCGTTGAAAAATTGCCGACTTATGAATTAGGTCTGGAAGTGGAAGATGAAATTTTTGAATCAGCAAAATCGGGCAAGCAGAAAAATCCAATAGGAAAACTGAATGAACAGCAGAATGGCAAAGAAAAAGTCGAACCATCGCTTTTTCTCCTATTGGATTTTACATTCAAGGTAACTTTTCATGATATTCTGGTAATTGTACTTGACGCTACTCGAGTAGCTGTGTTTCTCCTTCTTTCTTTGATCTGTGTTTTTGCACGACCTTTGCTAATCAGCCCGGTCCCAGCGCGGTCCCAGCCCGGTCCCAGCGCGGTCCCAGCCCGGTCCCAGCGCGGTCCCAGCCCGGTCCCAGCGCGGTCCCAGCGCGGTCCCAGCCCGGTCCCAGCCCGGACGTCGACGAAGGCAACAGTGACGTCGACCAGCTTTGAGACCCGACCCTCCACGTGGGGCAGGCCGCGAACTGCCCGGACGTCGACATTCAGGTGTCCATGAAGAAAGGTCCTTCCTTCCAAGGAGTTGGAGTCACGGTGCTGTCAGTGCTGTCCTTGCTCAAGGCCTTCTTAAGAAGGCCGCTCATGGCCACGAGGCGAGAAGACCAGGTTCCGAAGGCTCCTCAGCTTGAACGAAGAGAATAAGGTGATGTGACGTATCGAAGCCCCATCTTTGGATTTGTAATCCACTTTGAAGCAAAGCTTGTCTTTCAGTTTGAGTCTGTCATTTTAGAAGGTGGAGCCTTCATAATAAAAGTTTGGATACGCGACAGTGAACAAACAGATCGTACATGTGATAGCTACGCCCACGCACTCTAGGGTTTGCAATCGAGATTGAAAAGACTCAAAATTGAAAAGAATTCAAACATTTTTCAAAAAACTCATAACTGAAGCTTTCTTCAGGTCTTTCAGTCAAAAATTTGGCAACACCAAGAAGATAAAAGGCGCTAGAAGAGAAATTGTATTAACGACACACATTGCAGTACTATATGTACCCAACTTGGACTCATTTTGTATCCCAAGGGTGTAATGGCCGACTGATAAATCATGTCCGTCACGTCCAATGAGGGTACATATATTAGTGTACGTCCGAAACAAGATTTTTCTCATTTTGGCCAAAACGGTATTTCGGCCATACCGACATAGCCGATATTCGGCCACCACCGATATTCGGCCGAAATTTTCTGTAGTATTCAAAAGAATGTTTTGGCTGATATAAGGCGTTTGTTTCAGCTGATACAGGGTGATTTGACCAAGGCACCGATACAGGAAAACTTTGTCGATACATTTTCGGCCCTTATTTCGGCCGAAACATTCGGTCGCACCCAAACATATATATAAGTACGCATTATTCATTTGTAATTTAACGCATGATTTTCAGAATCATGACACTTGTATTGGCAGAAAGTGAGTCACGATTCACCCACAATTCAAATTTTCACCAACGATGGAGAAACCGCCGACAGCCGACAAGATCATGACCGAGGCAGCCATAGTTTCAGAGTGTTCAATCACAATATGTCCCTGAGGAGAGGGAAAGACAGTGCAAGAATATTTCCCTTCAAATAGTAAATAAGTGGGGAAATATTCCGAAAATCGTGTATGAAAATTTTTAGTTCAAAAAGTTCAATTTTGCTGCTGTTGGATTCGTCAATACGGTATGATGATATAAGGTATATTATAGGGAACTGACATTAGCTCAGAGAACAGTCAAACCTGGTTACACCAGGCCAATCTCTCCATGATAGAGTAGCAGCAGGAGGGGGGAAGGGGGAAGTAGTAGGAAGAGAAAACCATGTTGTCCCTCCACACAAGAGTACTGAGTTTAGTCTTCAGTCCTAATTTCTATACCTCCGGTACTCAAGTACAGATGATTATTCATTTACCTCCAGTTCTCTCCCTCCCGTGCACACACGCAGTGCACGAGTCCACGCAGGTCGAGATGGTGTCGTGCGCACGACGCGCATGACTCGATACATTGACACAATTGCAAACCCTAATGCACTCACCCGAGCAAAACTCTTAAGGAGACAGCACTCAGTATCACGCATGAGCTGCCTGCCATTAGAAAAGCATAATTTCTAGCCGTGAGATGTGGTCGAAGGACATTTAATATTCATAAGAAAGTACATCCGCAAGCTCTTAGAAATACCTTGTGCATAAAATTACTTCATAGCATACACGACCAAAAGGCACAGGAAGCACCAATAACAGTAAGGCTTAAGTAGGTCATTTGGCAAAGTTTTTTTGTTTTAGATAGCCTCCTAAGATGCGCTATGAACGTGCATCAGCAGCTAAATTAGGTCGCCTCCAAATTTAGGTCGTCACTTTCTGCGGAATGACTGCACTCAGTTTCCCAGTGACTTTTGAGCCTGGTGGAAAGTCCGGGAATTCCTTCACCCCGTCCAGGTGCTCAATGTTCCCATCTGGCATGATGTTTAGAGGATATGGAAGCAGCATCCCAGGTGTTGTAGAACCATCTTCTCCAATGTACTGTGTCCAGTTGTAGTAGGCCAACTCCTTGATTTTGTGGACACACTCAATGGTCCCGGGATAGCGGAAGACCGTGTCCGTGTACTTGAGCAGGGCTGCCCACAGGGACATGCGGAACATGTGGACGTCCCCATAGGGATTGTCTTCAGGGAAGGACGGCTGCCAGCATCCAACTGCCATCTCAGTGTCCCTCGTTCCTGCCATTGATCTCTGAAATGCAGGGATCCCATAAATACAGGTTCTGTACAGGGTGCGAATCGTTTGGCTTGAGTTAGCTTTTTGAACAATCCGGTGAAGGTTGAACAATCCCACAATTAAAGGTCATAAAACCTAACTTGAATTCTCTTTTGGACGGCCTCAAAACAAAAAATAGTGAACTTTATGACGCCAAGCTGGTGTTTTTCATCAAGACGCCTATACGTGTGCACGTTGCTAGATCTGGTTTTTCACCAGGTCAGTGTGCAAAATGTTTGAAAAAAGTGGATTCAGCTTCTTCAACTGCTACGATCCAACCAAGGAAGTTGGGAGGGTTCTTACAAACAGCTCAGACTCTGCTCCAGGGGTCCCATAGAACACATGAAGCACATCCACGACATATCATTAGCCGATACAGTGTGTGTAACCATTGTGGGCGCACTCAAAGATACATCATTCATTGCTGCTACGCTTACCTGATTGATATTGGCAGAACCAACAATGATGTAGGCATCATCAACAATCATCATCTTACAGTGCACATAGATAGGACCTCTGAGTGTCCGTCTCATGGTCGCTGCCATCGGCTCTGTTGCTGGCTCGAGTTGGTCAAGCCAAGGACCTGCTGCCTCTCGTTTTCCAGGGCAGAGGAAGAGTAGCCAGTCAGTAGGATGAGAGTTCAAACCTGCTTCCTTTAAGGCATCACCAACTCGCTTGTACATCATCTCAATGGTCCTGCGGTGTGATGATGAACGAATAAGAAATCCGACTGGGTACCTTGATCCAGGGTACCTTACCTGGTCTGCCAGTACAGGATCTCTTGGATGGGTGCTGACGCAGGGTTTCCCTCAGGGAACATTGGGATGCATATGTAGGCACAGAATCGTTGATTAAGGAAGATTTTGTCCACAACCTTTTGTGTGATTTCACAAGGAATTGTGTGATTGCAGTTGGTATCATCATTTTGCAACCAGGAATAAGCAGATCCCATGAAATACTGGAAGAAGGCACAAGACTTGCTTAGAACAGTGTTCACCAAGCATGTGCAGCATGCATACCTGGTTTTCAATGTAGATGAAGTTTTCTGCATTCCGGATATGTTGTATGTATGCTTGCGCAATGGAAGCATCCACCATTCGACCCTTTTTGCTATTGAGAAGCTTTGCACGCCCGTGGTCAAAGTTGGCAGAGTCCGATGTGATGGAGCGGAAGAACTAATGAAATGAGGAGTCATTTTGACAGTGCAAGGTACAAGCTTAATATTAACAACAAGCTACAAGCTTAATTAACTTATCAATATTAGGTCATACCTGAACATTCCAGGACCTCTCTGGATTTATGATGGCTTGAGGTGCAGGAGCGTTGATGTCAACTCTACAACAGTTTATGGTTACAGTACCAATAGCAGGGCATTTACATTGTGAACATGCCTGGTCAAATCAATGGGGGCCAAGTTGCCGTACTTCTTCCCCTGCTTGCTCCACCTGTCGTAAAAGTTCAGGAAGACGTCATGTGCAATTGGTCCTTCCACCTTTGAATGGATATCTCTCCATGGCTCTCTGGGACCTTGCTCAGGTGGCACCGTAGGGGCATTTGAGTTTCGAAAGTCACCATAATGCTCATTCAACAGAGTTTTGAACAACTCATGATCTGAAAAGGGGAGCTACAAGCAATAATGCTGAGTAGACAAGCTATCATGGTGTCAAACCTGGAGTGTCCCATCGACCACCTGTCAGATCGAGGCCACCAACAAAAGCCACGAGACGCCTCAATTGTGAGCCGGGGTTCTCCGCATCGCATATGATGCTCTTCTGGTGATGGGTGTAAGCACCAGTGCTGAACTCATTCTGTAAGTAGTCTGTGAACTCGTTCCGTTCGAGCTCCCTGGGGGCTAAGGCGACATTGACCCGAGTGTTTTTGAACCGATGGAATGTCTCCATATCATGTGTGCCCATCATTCCTTTGGAGCCGAGGATCTCGCCAGATGTCTTCTCTGACCAAACCATCACGTAGACCTAATGATGAGTCAACACTGCATGTAAGTAACTTGAGGTGGGTACATACGTACCAGTATGCGCACTGAGTTCCTACCTGAACGCCACTGTTGGCTTTCTCGATCAAGAGCTCTCCCAAAGTTCTGTTGTCAATGTTCAGATCACGACCTCTGAAGAGCTGCAACTTGTCCCAGACAGCCCATCCCGTGATGCATATTGTGTACTCAGCTTTCATGATGGTCTCGTAGACTTCTTTCCAACAGGCGGCAGGCTCAAATTTCACTCCATCAGGCCCAATCAAATCCTTGAATTGGGGCATGCCCTCGTAGGCATGCGCATTTTGGTACAGGGTAACGTGACAGTCCCTTTGCATGGGGAAATAGCTCTGCACCTCGTACGTCCTTTCCACTGCTGCCTTTGAGGTAAACTGTCGGAGGAATGGATGTGGTGATGCTGCACCCCAGTCTACATGACCTAACTCTTTGTCAGATTACCTGCACTTTCAAGTCCAGCTGCCCTTTGTGTGAGCCATTCTTCTTCTTGATAGGGAACCATCCCTCTTTGATCTCTCCACTCAGTAGAGCGCCAGCTGGGATCTCCACGCAACCAATGTACTCCGCATAGGCATGATCCTTGTCTCTCACCTCAAACTTCAGATGCTCTCCAAAGTGGCAAACTTCGATGCGATAGGCTTCGTTCCACTGTGGATCGAGGCTGTTCAAGATGACACTAAAAATTGGAAAAAAATGGTTATTTTATAGGTTTGCTGTGCAAGGTGGATGGTACTGTGGTACCTCGTCTTGGCGAGCTTGGCCTTGCCAAGTTTGACGTCGACGAATGGGTCAGTGACATCTTTGCTGTCATATAGCTTGGACACCCAACCCTCCATGTCCGGAAGATTTCTGGCTGCTCTGATTTCCAGATCTAGATGCCCGTGGAGGAATGTCTGTCCTTTATAGGACCCTTGGCCGTAGCCGCTCGCCATGGATGGGTTGGCACCGGCCGGATAGCCCTGGTCACCACCGCTACCGCGGTTCTTCGTGCTGCCCTTGCCGCTCAGGGCCTTCTTGATGAAGCTCATTTTGCTAAAGAGTAAGGAAACAAATGAAATCAGCTCTTGATCGTCTCAGCTTTCAAACAGTCGATCTTTTTCACTGCTGTATCCTCTCGTCAGCAGCCAGGCGGACACACAAAGGTACGGGATCGCTTATGCACATATGACACCACAGCAATCAGGGCTGTAGAGAAAAACAGAGAACACATTCACCAGCGATTCAAAAGAAATGTAGGACTTCTAAACAGGAGGGGTTTTACGCTAAACATTCAGCCACTCACTGACAATAAGTTTATTCAAAACCACCTGTCAAGCAGCTGTCATTTTTCTGATTAAAGGCGCTGTCTGCGGTGACGATTTCTTTTGTCCGAAAACAAAGATGTGTTTTCTGGCATCCTTGTCCTTGAGCCTGTTCAAAGGAGTCCTAGCGCACTCCAGTGTACACTGACACTATTTACATTTCGTCTGTCAACGAGTGATCCCTAGAGGTCAACGAGTGACCCCTCGAGGATCACTCCATTGGGAAGTCCTTGATGAGGACCAAACTTTGTTACTGCCACCACTCCTCGAATGAGTTAGTGGTTTTGGAGGTGTTTTCGGATGCGCTGTAGTGGGGCAAGAACAGTTGGGTTCCTTGGACTTGGGCCAATTTTGGTGATGTTGACCTCTGTTTTTGTTCCGTGTTTACTAAAAACAGTGAATGCTTGCCGTGGAATACTCAGAACAGTTGCTGTTCAACCTCTACCCATCAATGGTTCCGACCTCTCCCTATCGTCCTGGTGCGAGCTGTACTAATACTAAAGTTATCTTATCAGCTGCATCCTTTCACTACACGAAGCACATGCGAAAAACATACGTCGGTGCTGTCATTGCTACGATGTAGCTTAACTTCCGTTGACATATGAGCACATTCGAATAAGAGAATGCAGTCTTCGACGACACATATGTGTTACATTTATATTAAACGCAGCATTGGCCTTGAAAAGTTCACGTACAGGTTATGGCAAGTGCAGAAGACGTTGGCAGACGATGTTGCCCGTATTTATTTTCATGCTAACCTAACCTTTAGGTTATGTAATTAACTATTAGGTGTGGCAAGTGTCTGGACGTCCCATGTCCATCACTAGTCTTGCTCATTTGCTTCCCAACCTAAAGGTTAGGTTAGGTACCACACTGTATACAGAGACTTTTTTGCTAGGTATTTTTCACACCATGTCTTTGTGACTGAAACCTTGTGAATCTTCGTACAGGAAGATGCTTTGCTACCAACTCACCTTGCCTACGCTAGCCCAGAGCCGAGCAAAATAATGTGGGACAGCCCCAAGGTCGTACACTAGCAAGCGTCGCTGAGACAACGCCAAAATAAAAAGAGGAAAAAAGCTTTTATGGTGCACAAATAATGTGCATGTGTGCAGCAAAGGTACCAGCTGACCCAGAGGGAACAGATACTTGAAATGTGAGTGCTGCGCCCACGCCCACAAGTAAGTACTGGAGTACATAAAGAAAAATAACTCGCGTATTTCTTTTATCCTGCCTTACCTTTGAGCTGCTTCCTCGGAATGTCTCAGATGCGCACGCCCCTTCCCTTCCTCTCCCACAGCTCCGTCGATGCACAGCACCCCGTCCTACGTAGCCACGGATGCAAGTAGAATGGATCGCGGATCCCGCAGCTGATGGAGGGTATCCATACGACAGCTGCAGTCCAGAAGATGGGAGCCCTGGTAGCATTGAATAAATAAACTCTCTGCTATGGAAAGGTTGATGCCGTGGGCAACTGGAGCAAGTACAAATTTTCCATGAAGAATATCTTTTTCCGTACGATCGTCTGCGGTACTGATGTAAGCATATCTTCCATATAGGATTAGAGACTCGTGAGCCCTTTTCCCGGGCGAAAAAGGGCTCGGACTCGAGTTCTATGACCCTCTTTTGAAGACTGTCACGGACTCCGTCTGTCCTGGCTCAGACTGAGCAAGATAATATCCGCAGCCATTGATTGAGGTAGTGGCATGGCAGTCCGTGATGAGCAGTTGATGCCGAGCCAGCTTGATGGCAGTGGGATCGGCTCGGTTGTGCCTGACTTGAGTTGAACAGGAGGAGAAAAAAAATGGAAACTTGCCCTTTTTAAAAAGAAATGAAGCGGAAACTGACATATTCCTGCCAAAAAAGGTTGCGAGCCTATCAAAGAGACTCGAGCCTTCAAAAAAAGGTTCAAGCCTTTTTTTATCTCCTTGAAAAAAGGTTCGAATCCCACGAGCCCGAGCCAAAGTTCTATTCCTTTACTAGTCTGCGGTGCAGTCAGAAATCATTAAATCAGCTGCACCTCAAAGAGTCTCCTTCTGGAGGCGTGAACAAAGCCAGTGAGGGTAATATCGTATGTGACCTGGAGAAGTTTGTTTTGTCCCTAGACAACCAATAGTGACACTTTTTGGCTCCACAAAAAAAACCGTGTCGACTCTTATTTTACTGCCACTTTGCTGCTGTGACAGCTGATAGCAACAACTGATTCTGCAACAGCTGACTCATCTGGAAGTCGTCATATTTATTTCCGCGCTGGCAGGGATGCCGACTTTACACATGAGCATCACTGTTCTTCCCTGCGCGACAGCTGATGAAGTCTTGCCTCCCCTTGTACTACATAAGTTGGTGTCGATCGGCGATCCATTCTATGTACGTCTGTGTACGCAGCAGCAGAACAAGCAGGTTATCTCGGACAAATCTACGCACAGGCAGTGAGCGCACCACGATTGTATTGCTAATGGTCATCGGGATCAGGTACGAGAACCGGAATGTCGAGCCGGTCGGTCCAACACTCAGGGTCCTGAGGAGTGCTGACCAGATGTCCATACTGGATCCGCTACGGACGCATCGACAAGCGGGTCATCGGCTTGAAAGCGAAAAGAAGGCTTCAAGCTCGCTGTTCGCCTCTCAGCCCTACACAGAGTGTGCTACGGCGAAGGTCGGCAATGACAGGAGTGGGCGCACCGGGGCGACGACGGGCGTCGTCTCTGCAGCGGCGTGAGCAAGGACGGTGCCCTCGATACGGCTAGTGCCATCTCGTGAAGCCGCTGCAAACAACTCGCAACAGAAACATGGCCAAAGCCGTCGTGATGGTACAGGCTCGAGAGCTCCTGGTTCATGCGTCAGGCCATAGATAGCTTTTAAACGCTGCATTCCTTAAAAAAAAAAAAAAGGCTGTTGCACTCTAAGAAACGACCATCCTCAAGGAAAGCCTCCGCTGAACCGGTTCCGCTGCATGCCAGCATCGTGGTACGGTCGCGCATTGCCAACATTCTCGTCGACTGCCTCATCTCTGCAGCCGAGGAGTGCGTCTCAGTCTCTTTGGTGGCTTCCTCGTCCATAGCCGTGTTGTAGCCAGCAGAATCCAAAGAGAGTCCAGTCTCCACCGTCACTTAGGAGTAGAGGTTATGCATGACCGTCCAAGAGTCTCTGAGGAGTCCCTGGAGCACCTGGTGAACCGAGCACCACCTGGAACCACTGGAGATCTCTAACTTTCAATGTTATTCAAAGTCTGACGTTCATCGTTTCGTAGCATAAATCAAAAAAGCGTGGGACATTCAACTATTTGTAATTGACCTAAATGGCACTGACAATGACGTGGCAATCAAAAGGGAAGAGAGTTAAGCAAAAGTTAGGTACTGAGTGATGCTACGATTTTGACTCCAAATGTTGACATCTCCTGACTGATTGAACTGACACAAGACACTCAATCGATCATTCAGTGTTAATTTCTACTCACGATCACAATTGTGCACTTCACGCACAGAATGAAATATGATCACCTTGTCCAGGACAGTGACAACATGAAGTCCAGACACATTTGCAATGGCCTTGGCCTTTGTGCCCGCCCCGACAGCCTTCGCGATACTGTTCTTTGTGTCTATACTAAGACTGCCAATGGCATTCCCCAACTACAATCCAGATTGCTCCAGGGAAACAACCAGGGCAAAGGTTGTCTGGTTTTTTTTCTGTGTTGCTGGTCAAGATGACGAGTTACAGAAGCTGCTCAAGTTGCTGAAGACTGCCAAAACATACCCAGAACTTGAGAAATCTTGAGCCTGGAGCTCTTACTCGGCACCACCCGGTACAGCCTTTTCTTTTTCTTCTTTTTTTTTTTTAAAAAAAAAGAAACAAAAAATTAACTATCACCTAATCACTGCTGGTCTGAAGACCTCTCTACGAAAGGTTGTGACACCGAAGACGGTGTTGTTGGACATCTACTACGTTACTGCAATAAGGATCACAAGAACCACCAGGGAGAAACGGCAACCAAACGGGATGGGACAATAGTAGTGACTACCTTAAGACGTCATGTCGACTTCGTAATGTTCACGCACATGGCTCTACCTCCGAATAGCTAGAAATGACAGGTCTAATTCGTTTTCTCTAGTTTTGCTGACGCCATGATATTGCTGTATCATTCATCGTCAAATAGGACCGTGACTGATGATCCGTAGGCGGACCCGAAGTTGAACTGCATGGGGAAGTCTACGGAGTTGAATTTCTTGTCGGTGTCCAAGAAGGACTTCGTTTTGGGTGACTCTATGTTGCTAACGACATCAGGTTGCTGCAGGCTAATAGTATTGTTGTTTATATTGACGGGTTGCTGCTGTGACTCCTCTTGAGTGGGTTCAGACGCCGCCGTCGTCGTCGTCGGCGGCGGCGGCGGCGGCGGCGGCGGCGGCGGCGGCGGCGGTTGACACTTGCTGGTCCTCTTAAAGGATAACAGGTGTTCTAGACAAAATAAAAGTACATGACTTACAGTGCATGACAGTACATGATCTATGACGTGACGAAAGTCTTGGTGGAGGCAAATCCTTGTAAAGGTCATGAGCGATATCAACTTGCCTCTGGTCTTCATGACCCAAGGGTGTCTCTTCTCTATTGTGAGTATTGCCACGTCGTGGAGACGTCACAAGTCCGGGAACCTCGTGGGGTCTTCGTCGTAGTCCGGAGGGATGTCGAACAGTGACGGGTCGAGGTCGTCCTTCCAACAGAAGTCCTGCATGGAGGAAAATGCTTCGTCACCCACCTTCCCTACTTGATACCATGTCACACCCCGTACCTGGAAGGTCACCCTGGCTGACACGGTGGGTAGCACGGGGATGTCCACCTTGACGGGAAAGCCTGGGGGGAGCTTCATGTCGACGAAGTCGCGAAGCTTCTGAAAGTGCTTGAACTGCGGAGCAATCACCTGGAAGATGAGAATTCGTCTCTGACTGAGGTGCTGACACTTTGGCTTGCGGACACATCTATCGCTCATCTGTTACACAACATCCTGAGACCCAGAAAAGCCGCGAACACCTGGTCCTCCCCCCTCCCAGCGCCCATTGGAGGGGGGTTCAAAGTCACCCTCTCAATGAAAGCGTTTGATGCCCATTTCTTGTTGGGCGCTCCGTCAGATGGTCCCAGCTCTTCCTCTCTCACTCCTTTGTCAGTGAAACACAATTAGGATGCTAACTTGTGCGCACGAGTGATTAAGAATGTCCCTTATAGGATTAGGATAGAGTCTGGATAAAAGACGACGTCTCATTTACACATCTGGGTGACATGGGAATGCCACGTGACTTGCCAGTGGACGAACTCGTGCCCCACGTCCATGGCGGACGAGAACTTCAGCATCTCTGACAAACGAGAGCAAAGCAGTGGGGAAAATTAGCGTCATTTTCGCCGATGATGAGTTTGACATCGCTATGGACGAGGACACCTCCTTGTTGGTCGATCAAGCCAGCGGCCATGACATCGTCAGTACAAATGAACGGAGTAATGAGTCGTCCAAGACATCACCTGCACTGAAGTGCTCATGTAGGTATCGGAAACACTTATCATCCACCAGTCGCCATCCATAACGCATCCCTCCAACGTGTGTGGAGACATCGCAGCCAAGAGGTACAGCACGGCCAGCGTCGACATGTGCACGACGAGGTACAGCACGGCCAGCGTCGACATGTGCACGACGAGGAACGCGGCCGCGCCCGGGCCCGTTTCTCTCCAAAATCGATGAAAATGAAGCCGTTTCAAGAGAGAGACGATAAATCGCCATCGTCATCTGCCCGAAGCTGGCTGAGCGTGTGAGTCGCCAACACGCCAACTGCAGCCGTTGGAGCGGAACTTTTGCGGTGCACGCGACCAGCAGGGGAACCGGGGGTGGAGTGAGAATGCATTCCGCAGTCCGGGGAGAAAAATATCCTCAGCTTTTTGGCGTATGTGGCTAAAATTGCCCCTTGTCTTTGATGGCTGGCAGCGAATTATGTCAGTATATTTTGTGTTAACATTTGAGCACCTTTTGTGTGTTAAACGCCTGCGCTGTGGAACCAAATGACTGCCTGGAGATTCTTTTTACTCTTCATTGTAATGTCTTGTATTAATGTGCCTCCCTCTGTACTCGACGACGCAGCAGGCAGAGCGAGGGGCGGAGGGGGAGTTTCTCCATAATGGAGGCATTTCTTGATCGGACGTCCTCTTAATGCGTGGTTGCAGCGGAAAGTTTCTTCACCTGCACTCCTCAAGTCCTGGACGTCGCAGCTCTGAGGTGACGAGCGACAATGGCACAGGAGTGACCAATCTGGGGAAAACTTATGGTTGGGAAGAAGAGGGAAAAAAAAGGATCGTCACACTTGGCTTCGGGCTCAAAGTGAGACACATTTGTAGTTGAGGGGGGGCGATCCAGGACCAGGGTTGGGATGTGCGAGGACAACTTTGCCTGTGCAGACCAGAATCGGGCCACAAGACACAAGTTACGGGCGGACCAGGGACATCATACTTGTGAAATAATAAATCTGCACAAAATTGGTGGCCTTTAACTGGTCAGTGAGTGACTAAAAGTCACCAAGGACTCGAAGCAGCTTAGTCACTAAATTTTTTCTCACTTTCACTAATCTACTTTTAACGTAAAAATTAGAAAATGACCAAGAAGTTGGAGCCAACAGCTGACCGTCAAAATAAGACAATCTACAAAGAGCAACTGGATTTGCATTTCATGGCGTTCCAAATTGTTCTGCGGGCTAACACAAAAAAAGAGTGTGAGAAGTTTTTGTAGCATCTTGAGAGCAGATCAGTGAACTTGGTGAGCGTGCCAAAAACGCCAAAAAGTGCCAAAAAGCCAAAAAGTGCCAAAATGCTCACATTACACGGGAATAAACGTTTGTTAAACAGTGTTATTTATTGCGAATCGGAACATGTAGACGAGGGAACAATAGTCACTCTGAGTCATTATGCGTAAAAGAGTGAGGTTTCACTGTAATGTTTTGACTGGCAACCGTTGGTGGACACCAATATAAAGTGTGGGTATGCCCGAGAATGACCGACTGTATCACATTGGGTGAGCTTAGATTCACTTTGTTTATACAGCTGAGGGTTACGTGAAGCTGGTGTATTTTAGCTTAGGGTTAGGTCTGATCATTCACTCACAGCGTCGTCTTGGCGCACGCCACCTCCATTTTGGCGCACGCCAAGCTCAAGCCTGGTTTGAACCACAGCACCAGCTTTCACCGGCACAAAACACATTACTCTTAAACTCTGTTTCGAGACTTTTAGGTGGATCACGTTTAAATCCGATCTCTCCAACCACAAGGCTTCATGAGCAGTTTAGCAGGAGAAAAAGAAATCTTCTCGCATGGTTCACAACTGAGTACAAGACCGACTTCGAGTCGAAAAAGAACACATCCCTGAGCAAATTCAAGCGCCTCAAGTGATGAAGACATTTTGCCCCGATCACCTGTTCAGCCAGGTCCCCAAAGAAGAACGCCACAGATCGAAGCTTGATCGAAAAGACCAGATCTGAGCAGAGAAGTGACTAAGAGGAGCAGCCAGAGTTGGCGCTTACAAAATGTGAGCCATATGGTTCTCTACTTCCTCCATGAGACAGCGACGATCGCATTAATTTGCGTATGATGTTACGCAAGACTGAGCTGGATGACGGTTATTCCCCATAGGGAAGAAGATACAGGGGGAAAAAAGAATTAAATCTTCCTGAGGATTTCTCTTTAAGAAAGTCACGAAATGGCCACTGAGTAAATCGCATGTTATTTAGCTTTTACACACACTCCCGAAGTATGATTTAGACTCTTCAGACCGGGCAAAAAAGCGCGTAGAAATCTGTCTGCTGCATCCTGGAATGCGCACGTAAACGGAAACATCGATGGCGAAAGTAAAATGGAGAAGAACCCGGAGAGCCAGATTTCTGCCACGTTCCAGCACTATTTTGCGTGCGTCAAGCAGAGGACCGCAATTACGCTGCTCCGTACGCATTTCTGGCGCACGCCACGCGCGTCGCTACCCAAGCCCGGGTGCGCGCTCCCCTTCTTGACCGCTGCCTCTCTGGAGACGCCAAGAAGATTTTTTTTTCCACTCTCCTCAGTCCTGACTTGGCTTTGGAGCTGGAGTGCCGGAGCAGAGTTGTTCGGACTTCACCCTTTTCGGACTTTGCGTGAGGACGAGACACACACACACACACACTGGGTCCAAGACAGCCAGGTGAGTCCGTGAACAAGATCGTCCAGGAGCTCCATAGGCCTTGTTATGATGTGCAAATAGAGATGAGGAACACGTGAGATCACTACAAAGAATTTTCTCTCTTCTCATCCATGTGACGCCATTTTTCTCACGAGTACGCAGAGCAGCAGTGGCGATTAAATCAGGCCTGTATACGTAAGGAGGAACAAAGGAGGAGAGGAACTTTTTGCGGTCGCCCCTCAGGGCAACGCTCATGATTTCACTCTCCCAGTACATGACACGGAGAAAGTCTAAAGCATCTGGATGGAGGAGGCAACTTCTGGCTGCGGGGGG
>JAAUXU010033903.1_pt1 | contig 18612 bp, 21 predicted proteins | sample 7278151 | NCBI WGS metagenome assembly JAAUXU01 (sample SAMN14350113, study PRJNA611818) | marine sediment metagenome | isolation source: surface marine sediment (1.8m) | place: French Polynesia: Moorea | collected 2018-08 | reverse complement strand
CGAGGGAGGACGGAGGCCCCGAAGACAACAGAAGGACGAGGATTCAGTCACAACGAGGAAAATACAGTGCACTTCAAGGCCAGGCAAGTTGTGATTGAACGCGAAATTGTTTCACATCTGTCAGTAGAGAAGATTTAATGAAGAAGTAGAATCTAATAGGGCACAATACTGAGTAATCGAGCCTTAACGTGGAACCCCCCTAAAAAACAGAAGTCGCATATTTTTGGGACGCACGGAAAGAAGGGTATAGAATTCACGTCAGCTCTTATGCTACTGATCAATATTTTTACTAATATGTGGCTTGAAATTTGGCAATATTTTTGGGAGAAAGTTGAGCCTCAGGTCTCAGTCTAACGTCACCCGACGAGTGGCATGTGTGTATACAACTTAGGGGAGCCTATGTGAGCTCGCGGCAGAAAGCAGACCTGCCACAGTCAAAAGCAGAGGACACGCAGACACTGGCGTTGAAAACTGTTTTGATACTTACTTAGAAAATAGATTTTAACTCCCTGAAAGGTTCCTTTCTCCATGGGTTGCTTCTTACAGCCACGACTACTGGTCGGGGTGGCCTAAGGTTTGTTTGTTTATCCGGAGCATCTAGCAGTGCAACCTTGTGACGAGAGTAACCTCCAGAGAGATCTTTTCCTTCCCCACCATGATAGCAAGCACGAATTAACAACACACATAATTTATCTGCCCCCTTGGACTCATTGTCTCATCAATACGGTTCTTTTGAATGAACCTGATTAGCGGCCCGAGTCAACAAAATTTTTTTGAGTAAATGAGTTGTTCCTGATGAAGAAAAGATAAGAGTAAATTCGACGGTATCGTTTCAAAAAAAGTATTTTTTTCAGCAAATCTGTTGTTCAGCAAATGACCTCACGTTAGTCACGTCATTACTAATTCGTATCAGACAGCAAGGGGCTCTTCTGCAGCCATGGCATAATTCAGATCCAATCTATTTTCGCCAGCTTGGCTGAGAGGAGGCCAGAAGATGGTGTCTCAGAACTGGGATACCTATGACAGGTAGTCGTTTCATGCATCCCTCGTGGAATAGCGATGCGCAATGAAGTGACATTGTCATATCTGCTGACCAATCAGTGTCGTCTTTTCGGGGTTCTTCTGGACGCAAAGTTGGCCATTGCTTCACTTTTTCGTCGTGGAACAATTTCCTTCAGTTGTGTTGTTTCAGTGAATTTGTTGCCGTGGCAACAAATGCTTACGTAGAGTGAAATGTATTTTCCAGCCATTTTGCTCGGTTAGTTCGCCAATTACTTGCTTTGGACGGCGGACTGGATCACGTACGGTACAATATACGCCCTAATTCATGGCCGCTCTGCAAAAACAACAACTGCTACCTCATGGGGCTTGTATTATAAAGAAATATATTCACCAAGTGACATCACCTCAACCTGGTGCTAAAATCTCTCCCTGCTGCCAATTACATTGAAAATGTTTACCCTGCGTCATGACAACACTGTTAAGTGATACCGTAATCAGCCTTGAACATGCCGAACAGATTTTGGGCTTCATTCTAGGTGTCATTGATTTTTTGATGTACAATTCATCTTCTCAGCCTCTTCAGTGTGTCAAACATGTTTTGTCTCATGCTGTCACATGTTTGTATTGACAGGGTTCGTCAAAAGTCGTGGTGCATGTTCTGTGTTATTAATGGATCCCTTATTAATTTTTTAAGTAAACATCAAATTTATTTGATTAGTGATTAGAGCTCTCTGCTGTGGACAAGGCATTTTCCATGACCTTGCTCAGGTGAAAGTGCTCTTGCTCGTGTCGCCAGTTCTGGATGTCGTCACTCATCAGGCAGACGTTATAATTTGCTGGTAGCATCTGGAGAGAAACACACAGCGGGGCGCAGACATCAACTTTGCGCATCTGGTGCTGATTTTGATGAATTTTAATGGGGCTTCACTAACAAAAAAATGCGCCAGAAACCTTATCAGGTACTGCTCAGGGTTGTAAAAATATTGTATTATTTTAAAAAGTATTCCTGACCTAAGCCTGCTCATTCACAGATACTTTAACAGAGTGAATGACTAAAGTGTGACCGAAAAATTCAAAGTGTCCGAGCATAAATGATATTTCGTTGAACGCTACAAATTTTGACGGATACTGCACACGTGTCGTCAGGACAAACATCTCCTGTCAGAGCTCTCCTCCCTCGGCTGCCACACTCTCCACTGCAACCGCACCCTCGTCAGCCAGTCCGATCTGGTGCTGCTGGCTGTCAAACCGAACGTAGTGCCGAAGGTGATGGAGGAAGTGAGACCCACGTTGGAAGAAAAAAAGACCAACCTCCTGGTGTCGCTAGCCGCAGGGGTGACCTTGAAGCAGCTCCAGCAGATGGCGGGAAACCACACAAGGGTAGGAAGGGATTATTTCTGCACACTTCTCAGTACACTTGACCTGCAGAAGGTACTACTAAATAACTGTAAAATCCAGGTCATCCGCTTAATGCCCAACACTCCGTGCGTGGTTGGAGAGGGCGCCAGCGTGTTCTCTCGGGGCGCCGGGGCCACTGACAACGACTGCGCCGCCGTGGCTACACTTCTGAGCGCCGTGGGCGACTGCCACGAGGTAGTTGAGGCCATGATTGATGGAGTCACTGGCGTCAGCGGTTCAGGGGTCGCCTACATGTATCTTATCATTGGTGAGACATCTTTTTCGAGTCTTTCGTCTTCCTCCTCATTGTTCTTCTTTCTCCCCGTAGAGGCCATGGCTGACGGGGGCGTGAAGCAAGGCCTCCCACGGGACTTGGCGTATCGCCTGGCGGCCCAGACCATGGTCGGCGCCGGCCAGATGGTCCTGCGCACCAGGAGTCACCCGGCGGTGCTCAAAGACGAGGTATGCTCACCCGGCGGCACCACAATCGCCGCCCTCGACATCCTGGAGAAGAGCGGGCTCAGGACCTCGATGATGCAGGCGGTGGAGGCCGCGGCCAAGAGGTGCCACGAGTTGACCCAATAGCGCCAATCATCCAGCGCCAATTGACGAATTACCGAAAAAAAACTTGTTGGCATCCCATCAAAATCAAATCAGTTCTGTCACAGCACAGCGTATTTGTACATACTTAACGTAAAAATACCGGTATACGAATAAAATCGTGAATAAAAATCAACCAGAATTTCTCACTTACATGATGGTACAACTTCCATCTATTTCTTTGTATTTGAGCTCTTTAGTCATAGATAGTACGATTGACTCGACATACGTAGAGTTTTGAGTATCAGTTTTGAGCCTGTAAAGCTTTCACTAAAAGAACTCCTCCGAGTGCGAGGAAACCAAGAGCGAGACTGAGTCTCAAGAGGCCGCTGGCGTCGTCGCCCACCAAGTTACCAAGTTGGCGGAAGTGGCTGGAAAAAGAATTTAGAAACTATGATACAAATGTTTTGTGGACAGTGGATTTCTATGCAAGAGCTATGTCCGAGTTATGCAAGATTTTTTTTTTTAGAAAATAGCCGAAGAATTCTTAAAATTGGCAAAGTATTCATTGTGTCCCTGATCTTCAGATTTGTCCTGCACATGCTCATATTGCACTCATGTATGCACAACTAAGATGCAATGTTAGCAAATCAAGTGTTTGAAAGAGCGGAAATTTTCTTTTTTTTTTTAAAAAAAAAGGGTGAATGCTAATTTACGCACCTTCTTTTTAAAAAAAGCTTCAAGATGTCCAAAAAGTGTTTTAATTTTTTCATAAAAATCTGCTCGCTAGTGATGTGTGTATAGCAAAATAAGTCTGGTGTGTTCTGTTCGAGGTTTATTCCATTTTACCTTCCCCGATAGAAAAGCATCCAAGCAGCTTGAAAGCGGCTTCAAAAAGAAGATATTTAAACATTTAAAGGTTTAATCAGTAAGGGTGGCTTTACTCACGGGTAGGCCGCCATCGTGGCGAGCTTTACGAACACGTCGGGCTTCACTCCCTTGGCAGAGGAGATGGGCTGAGGAGGAGGGAGCTGGGGGGAAAAAAATCGGTAATACCTGAATAGTGGTGGCTTCCAAGCGCTCAATCTCACTAGATATGCAGATGTGATGTGAGATATGTTTTACGCGGTTGATGTACCGATATGCGCATGCATGTATGCACGTGGGGGTCGGTAGACTACATAAAAAATAAAGTGTTCATGACCTACAAGTTATCTCGAAATGTTCATTTTTCTGCAGTGACTAGAAAATCTAAAAACAGTCTTGGACATGGCAAAGTTCTGAAGCTTAGCCCCACGTGCGTATAAGACGTGGTCGTTTCAAACCCAGCCAATTGTTGAACCACCACTTTTTGGAACTACAAGTTATTACGTCTAGAAAGAACTTTGATTTTAAAAGTTTCCAAAGTCAACGTCTGTCATCATTCACTATCCATTCCTTCCACAACTTGCATGGGTCCCCAGGGAGGGGGGAGGGGGAAGGCTCTTGCTCCATGAAGAGCGATCAGGGTGAATGAAATATCGCCAATTTTTAGACCTTTCAAAGCACTTTTTAATGTTTTGTATTAGTCATATCGGATCTCCAAGATCTTCAAAGAAGAATGGGCTAAAAGCCACACGCTGCATACGAGATAAAACTTCATAATTTGGCTTTTCTCAAACCATTCCATTGACTGCAGCAACTTGAGTAGAAACGTTACCGGTCTCTATTCAAGTCCCAACGAACACTGACAATACAATCGGCGCCGCTTATTCAGGCATTCCATTTACACCAGCAATTTGTGCTATTTCTAATTTTTCAGGAGGCCTCAGGCCAACAAGGCCTATGGTTCTTGTTGTATGCTGTTTTGTTCTGTTTCATGCACCTTCATGGTTATTTCGGATGTACTGACATGCCACACACACCGGCACATTCGGTCTGCCAAAAGGGTGCCGGCATGAGCGGCGCCAACTGCCCTACATTAGATAAAATCCACCGTAAAACGGATCTCACGATCACTTTGGGACTTGTAAAATAGATCTTAATAAGCGTGTGATACTTTCATCCGTCAAAACGAAATGCTTTCAATTCGTACTGGTTCACATGGAAATGACCCTTATTAGCATCTAATTTCAGATCTCGTGATCCTTATATCCATTTTCTTGTCCATTAGCCCTTCCTTCTCAATGACTCTTCTCCGAAAGTGTTTCACACTTTACAGTGCAGTTCAAGTGATATCTCTTGAACTGCACTGTAAAGCACAAATTTACTTAGCTTAGCTAACCTTATGCTTGTGACAGAAGGCTTCTGGTTGTAAGATGTAATCTTGCCTCACGCTGGCCAACTCGGACTTATTGCCAGCAATCAGGACAGGAATATGAGAGTTGGCGTAATACTTCTGAAGATGAAAAAGAAGAAAAAAGTCTGAATAAGGTTCGTGTATTGGAGCTAATGAAAAGACAAATACCAGGTAAATCCTTGCTACAAACTCGAAGGATCTCGGATTCGTAACGTCGTAGACGAGGCAGCAGACGTCGCACTGGACCTCGGACGGCATAAGAGTGTCGGTCACGTGTCTGACATCGATGTCCTGAAAGATTATTTTTATAACGATCGTCAGTTAGCGTACAAATAAATAATAGTCTCTGTGTAAATCACTCGCCTCCAAGACGAGGTACTTCTCCTGACCGTAGACTGACACCGTGTTGACTGTGCGCTTAGGAAAGTCCTCGGACCTGATGCCGGAGATGTCCTTCAACAGCATTTTTTTCCATTTAATTACTATTCCTTTCATCACATTTCAAGGTCAAGTTCACGAACCTGGCGCGACCTCCCGAGCAAGCCCTGACAAAAGGTGGTCTTGCCCGCGTCCTTTGGGCCGATGACGTGGCAGCGGAAGACGTTCCGGCTCGTCTGTCGTTTCGCCAGATCTACATTTTTGTCTCTGGTATAATAAGCAAACATGTCAATAAATTCCATTCGAGCCATCAACTGACGTTAGTACGAAAGCGTCCATCCACCTTGTGACCTGCAGTGCATTAGACTGGGTCTCCTCCCCTGTGAAATAGGTGTACCCCAGGTAGGCGAGGTACTTCAACGTCGTGTTTGCGTCCAACAGCGTTGCCAGAGTCCACAGAGCGAGGAAGCCCCGGAGGCCAAGAAAGCCACGATGTCCCAAAACCACCGCGTTGTACACATCCGAACCCCACGGCATCACAGGACACGTGGAAAAAAGGTTCACCAACTCCTGTTGCACATGTAAGCAGCATGTTCATATCGGTACTCATGCCGCGCAAGCGTCACGAGAATTCACACCTGAGGATTCAGACACTCGTCTTTGTCTTGGTCGTACTTGTTGAAGAGAGCCGTCAGGAAGTCGTAACCCTCGTGTGAGAGCTCCACGGAGCACCCGACGGGAACATTTAAACTGTAGAGATCATCAATGCTTATGAAGATGAATACATTCGAATTCTGACCTGTACAGGACGCAATTCATTTAGATTCACTGACTTCCTACATCCAGTGGAGGTTCCACTGGAGAGGAATCCAAAGTTTTTTAAATAGCTCTGGAACTACAGGCTGGTTTAACTACAGGCTGAGGTGCTCACGTAGTGTTGAGCTTGGAAGTCTCAATGATAAACACGAGCTGTACAGCAATCTAGCTGTTTTACAGCTGTTGAGAAATGAGTTTTCGGCCATTTAATGCAACCCTTTCCATTTGGATTGGTGTCATATTGATCAATTTGAAACCAAACAACAGACTAAAGCTAAATGAATCGCACCCTGTCCAGGAAAGCAAGATCCTTACTCTGGGCAGAGAAATTGCTTATGCAGGTTGAGATCATCATCGTATCCAAACCTCCTGAGGATCGTCCAGGTTGTCTCGTGGCGGCCTCGCTGGATGAACAAGCTGTTTAAGGCCAAGAAACCTTTGAAGAAAGAATGGGGGCCTTGAATAAGAAGAAAACATAAGAATGCAATGCACCTGAGATCAAAAGTTATCGCATGGCTCGAAGATAAAGTAAACTTTGAAAATCCCTAGAGTAGTGACTTGGTTAAAAGACATACGTAGGTAATACAATGAGTCATTGATCTTCTAACAAATGGGACCGGAAAAGCATAAGTAACCCACCGTTTTTTACGCCTACTTAGCTACGGTTCAAAAATGAGGTGTGCCATTTTTTTTTTTTTGGATAAGATATTTCGTGTACAGTGGACTCTCGATACAACGATATTTCTAGGCACTGAACAAGCTCGTCACTTGCTGCTAACCGAATTGCTCTTTACGTTCTATCACGATACAGAAAACAAAAGAACTAATATCACTCAGTATCTTACTTCAATGGTAGTACTCAATACTCTATTTCACTAAAATGTAGGAGCTTGCAAGGCTGGACAACGTGAATCAGTGGAACTCTCAACAGTTTCCAGTGCTGACATCTGTAAGACATGGATTTTAAGAGCACTCTTTTTAACTTTAAAAATTTTCATAAAAGTGAAGATTTGAATCCCCACTCTTCACTCATTTTCGTTTTCATAAACAAACTCAAATGCATTACCTTTTAGTGGGTGTAGACCAAGCTATGCGTGAGGTCCCAAGTAGGCTTCATATAGCATGTTGAAAGGCATTCAAAGAAAGGCGTCTTACCTCGGTTTTTGAATATAAAAAGCATATGGCAGTATACGTAGAAATGCATCTACTTGCTGTTTCCGTTCATCTTCGTTTAGTACCGCACGTTTCGTCAGTGCTGGAGCAGTTCAAGCTGTGCATGTCAATCGGAAGCTAAATTATTGCCCTCCCTGTACATAACGTCAAGATGCAAGCGTTCAAAGCAAAGGAAAAATCCCATCAAATCTTATAAAAAATATCAAAATCATCTGGTCCATGATATTGGGCGACTTTTAAGGACTTATCTGACGCCGTAAGAAACCTTCTCACCTTCTTGTTTAACCTTAGCGAGTCAGACTTAAGAAACGTTAGTTACGTCACGTATAAAATAGGAAGTGCGTGCCTGCAGATTTTAAATTAGTAGCCTCGGCTTTAATTCAAGGGCGGCTTGCATTACAAGATGAAGGTCGAGAGGTGCGGATACCATTTAAGGGCGGCCTTTATTTGCAGAAAGAAGGTAATCATCAAACTTCTCATTTTTTCTTTGAGCCGTATGAAAACTTTTAACCTCGAGGGTGCATTGCCTACTTTACCTGCACTAGTGAGTCCTTGTTCATTAATTCCTTGGGTGCAGTTCTTCTCCACTACCTCCTTGAGGCTGTCTAAGGTGCCTGCCTCGAGGTCCATGTGGAAGCACCGCCGCTGGAAGAGCGCCAGTTCCTCGTCCGAAAGGGTACCGTCGTTGTCCAGATCACACAGGCGGAATACGCGCAACAGTGCCTTTTTGCACTTATCCGTGAGCTATAGAGAAATTGAAAATCTTAAAAATAAACCGAAATCCCCCAGGCAGTGAAAACAACGTACATCTTTGTCGCTGTAGTTCCATAGGGGTGCAGATGGGTGAAGGACGGACTTCTGAGCGAAGTAGAACATCTCAGAGATGTTCTTCAGATTTTTGGCCGAGCACTCGACGCATGTTTCCACCTCCTCATACTCATTCATGATGGGCAACACGGACTCCATGGTGGAGTAGTCGATCAGGTCCACCTGCGATCAAGACCTCAGTGAGATTGATAGAAAAAAGAGTCCTCTCCCCACATGCAAAGATGAAAGGACAGTACAGGACATTGTTTTGTACATACGTACATGGGGTGGGTGGGTTAGAAGTGGCATGACGGAAGCTCAAGAGCTGCTAAGGGGATTGCAACACTCGGACCAAGCGGTGAGTTGTGAAGCCTACCAAAGGGGTGCTTTGCCAGTTCAAGACTGCCAGTCGAAACCCTCCCTCCCTCCTCAAGAGTGAACAAAATATCCACTTGCCTTATTCCCTACGAGTATGATCGGCGTTCCGTGTCCCTCTCCCAGCGTCCTCTCGACGAATGGCAACCAGTGATCGGTCACTGAGTCTAACGTCTCGTCGTCATCCACCCCGTACACGATGGCTACGACGTCAGCGCGCCGAATCTCCAGCTCCAGCATCGAATCGCTCTGTTCCATGGCTGTGACAGGAAAAGAAAACTGAAACTTTCCTTTGCTGTTCATTTTTTATCTAGTCTTCCTCCCACCTGAGTAGTCAACGATGCAGGTCGGGACCCTCTCTGGCGTGAGGTCGGCTGGAATCGTGATCTCTTCGGCCCGTGGAGGCACCTCCAAAGGGAACTCCTCGCTTACCAACGACAAAATCAGCGAGGTCTTCCCCACGCCCCTATTGGAAGAGAAGAAAGTGTGTGCAAAGTCCTACGAAGTCTCCGCCTAAGTCGTTCTTCCACGGGGTCACAGTTTACAAGATCAAGTAGTATAAAAGTGAGGTGAAACTGAGTGAACAGCAATTGTGACGGCGGACCAAAGATGCGGCGAGAAGCCTCTCCTGATCCTGATGAGTGAGTACCTGTCTCCGACCAGGAGGATGCGGACCTCCTTTCGGTCCTGTGGAAGCATTTTGTGAGACACTTGGACGTGCCCTTGGGGGCTGTAAAAGGCCCAAGGAGATAGAATGACGAGAGAGCAGCCGTGGAGGGAAGAAGAGTAACAAGAGGGCCAAGTTCGTCTAAGTTTCCTTCACGAGCGCAGACTTCTAAGTAAGAACTTGCTTTTGTCGCCCTCTGTTGCACGAGAGGTGGAAAGGTTAGTGCGGAGAGAGAACTACAACATACGAAAGACGGAGAAACAAGACACGAATATTTGTCTCAGAGTTTTGTTGCTAGTGCTCGTATAAATGAACCAAGTTAAGTAAAGTACAGGTAGACCCCCGTTAATTCTACCAACTTTCTGGGTGACGTTATCACAGTGATCAGGTCAAAGATCGAGGGAAAGACGCAATGTCCAAGCAATCTAGGCGGGCCAAGAATGGCTCCTAGCGCGCAGCTGCCACAAAGGACCACTTTCCGACATGCAGTTCAGGTCGAAATCTCTCATAGGACTTGAAGAAGGATCCTATGGTTTGGTCCAGAGGAATCTTATGAAGTACCTACAAAGTATCTCGATGTTTTGGTCCTGAGTGGCAGCTGACTGCGATGTATCACGCATGCGGGTCTGTTGGGGCTCTCACGCTTTTACTCTCCTTGTCATAATCTGGCCGAAGCAGCTGACAAAAACAAAAAGAGTAAAAACAGAGTCATCACGTCACTCAGGACCAATCATCCTTGCTGCAATGGAAGAAAGTGCGAACCAATATTCCTAAAAGCCTCGATATATTAGATTTATTCCTTGCGTTACTATTTCGAATTTTGAGTGTATTGCTGTCTACAAACGTTTGCAGCTGTGGGCAATAAGGTTCCGTGGAAATAGCCTTGCTACAGCTAAGTGGCAAACCCTGTCAACTTCCCAGCTGTTGGTCCTTTTTCAGCTGAAATAAGATTTGCCTCCTTTTCCCCCGGACCACTATTGTCATCAGTTATCTTTGACCATGACGGCAACGTCTGCTAACCACCTCCATTAACCCCCGCCACAGCTGATTTCTGAGGGAGAGAATTTGCATTGCTTGCTCTGGCTGACGTTGACCCTCTTGCTACTCTTCCCTCTACGATTGGGGTAGCTTGGCTGAGGTTGGTTGAGTTCTCCAGGCCGCTGCTGAGCTGAGGTAGCTACAAACAGTTTCAGCTGAAAGTTGTGACTGTACGACGTCGTTTTTTGATCTGGTCGACTCTGGAGCTGTCTTGACGCCGAAGATGAACTGATCGACTGATTGGAAATGTCCGCGTCGTCTTTCCGGGACCCGGGACCGGTGCCTCCACGCTGGCTGTCTTGCCCGCGCAAGTCACACGAGCTGGTGGCGGGAAAGTTTTTGGCGTTTAAGACCCCACTCGACAACAGATTCGACTCCAAAGTCGAGCACCGATTCAGGTTCGCTCCTGATATGATCTTCGCCTCCATGAAGAGCTACCGCGTCAAGATCGGCCTGTGGATCGACCTATGCAACACGTCCAGATTCTACGACAAAGCTCTCATAGAAGGAGAAGACTGTAAATACGTGAAACTTCACTGCAAAGGGCATGGTGAGACGCCGTCGGAGGAGCAAGTGGGCACTTTCGTGAGAATCGTGAGCAAGTTCATTAGGCAGCACCCGCTGGAGGTGATCGCTGTGCACTGCACCCACGGCTTCAACCGCACGGGATTCCTGGTGTCAGCGTACCTCATACAGATCGAGGACTGGAGCCCGGAGGCCGCATTGGCCGCGTTCGCAAAGGCTAGACCGCCAGGAATTTACAAAGAAGACTACATTCAAGTATGTAAATGCCAAATCTCTTATTTGATCTGGAACGCTAAACAATTCCTTCTGTCTAGGACCTATTCCGAAGATTTGGCGATGAAAGTGAAGCTCCAGCAGCTCCTCCCCTTCCCGACTGGTGCTTCGAGGAAGATGGCCCAGACGAGGTTGATACGAGTGTGGGAGAAGGAGTCTCTGGCGAGGCCAGCGACGCCAACGGTCAAGAGTCCAGTCCTCGAAAGCGGAAGCGAGAGTTCCAGCGGCGGAACCCTCAGTTCATGCCTGGCGTTCCTGGTGTTCATGTGGTAACCGACAAAGACGTGATTCAAAAAGTGCAGTGGAAAGTGCAAGATATGTGCGGATGGACCAAGTGAGTAAATCCTGGTGTACCGCTACGATGTGTTGTAATGCTGCATTAATGTATCCCGAGCACGTCATGGCTCTCTCTTCCATGTGAGTTCAGATAAAGCGGTTCAAGGCTTTTAGGTTTGGGAAATTTGCAGCCAAGTATCCCTATGACCAGAATCCTTTGAGCTCGAGGCTGTTGCACGGCGGTGTAAACTTTCTCCGAGATTTGTGCAATGCAATCTTTCCCACAAAGGTCTGGATTTCCCGGGGCTCAACCAGTGTCCATGGACCGTGAGAACTTGCGCTACTTGGAAGAAATGCCTTACAAAGTTTCCTGGAAGGCAGATGGAACCAGATACATGATGCTGATCGATGGAAAGGATCAGGTAAAGGAGTGACACACGGATTGTGTGCTGAAGGTGTTCGTATGATCCGTTTTTCAGATTTTCTTTATCGATCGCGACAACAGCATCTTCCAAGTGGAGAACATGACCTTCCTGCACAGGAAATTTCCAAAAAAGCACCTCACAGACACGTTGCTTGATGGGGTAATTGACATTGCATCTAGTGAATGTGTCCTTGGATATGCTTTTATTCACCTTAATTCAGGAAATGGTGATTGATGAAGTAGAGGACAAGCGCTTTCCCCGTTACTTGGCCTACGACATTCTCAAATTTCAAGGCGAGGACGTGGGGAATGCTCGATTCTCGGTCAGGCTACTATGCATAGAGAAGGAGATTGTACAAACTCGGGCCAAATACATCCAAGAGGTCTGTCTGTCAGTGAGATGCATTTATGTGTGATATCGACGAACTAAATCTCTTTTTTCAGGGTAAAATCGACAAGTCTCAGGAGCCTTTTAGCATCCGCCTGAAGCAGTTTTGGCCGCTATCAGGAGCAGCTACGCTCTTGGGGCCCAAGTTCACCAAAGCTAGCCTAGGTCACGAACCTGACGGCCTCGTTTTTCAGCCGGCGGAGACGCCGTATAAAGCTGGCCGTGACGACAGAGTAAAGAATTAGAAAGAATGCTAGGATTACATAATACCCAAATGAGTCTACCTTTTTTAGGTATTAAAATGGAAGCCAAGTTCTCACAACTCGGTCGATTTCAAGCTGCAGGTTGTCAAGGAGAAAAAACCTGGGTAAGTCCAAGGAAGAGAATGCCTCTAACTCCTATCGAATTGTTCTTGTCTACCAGAATGCTTCCAACTACCACCGGGTTGCTGTACGTTGGCGGTATGCAGCCTCCCTTTGCCCAAATGCCCAAGTTAAGAAAGGACCTGCGTGACCTGCACAACAAGATAATCGAATGCACTTGGGACAACGCCAAGAGCGAATGGGTCTTCATGAGGGAGAGGACAGACAAATCATACCCCAATGGTTACGCGACAGCCCAAGGTGAGCGAATTGTAGCAGATTTGATGTACAATGTGATGGCTACATGATCTACGAGCATTGGGCCGTCCACGCCCAGTGCAACTGTGGTTACGTGACCCAGGTCGCTGAAGATACTCCCATTGCGCGGTGGAAAACACATCTAGCTGTACGTAGAATATGATAGATTAAGCCTGATCGCTGTCTGTTACAGGGGTGATTAAGAGCATTATGGAGCCCGTAACAACCGAGATGTTGCTCAACTTCATCTCAAACCATCAGTTTCGACGACCGGCTGACTTGCAACCACCGTTGCCGAAGATGCAGAAGATGCACTAACGAATTAGGTCGGCTGGAAACTCACTTTGACCTCCTCCTTGTTCCTGTCGAGCTACACCTGGCCGTCAGTCTTGACTGCGGAAGAACTGTTTTATTGCAAGGATGAGTTTAGCCGTATTTCCTTCGTTAAGACCACAAAGTGCAGTAGGTGCAGGTGTGAATAAAAGATTTACCTAAATGCACCGCGTTTGCAACACAGGTGAGTCCCTGCCACGAAACCCGTTAGCTATCTGGAACTACGTAGTGCTCAAAGTTGATCCTCCTATCTCAACCACGATCGTCATTTTCAAACATATTCCTACTTGTCACGATTAAATGTTCTACTTCGCTGAGTTTTTGTGCTTGACGTTAACACTCGTGCATGGCTATGAGCTTTTGGAGGCCGACATCACTGAAATGTTCTGTCTTGCCCGATTTCAGTGAAAGGGTCCTAAGTAAAACAGAAGCATAGCATTATCAAGCTCACAACGAATGGGAATTGATGCTTACTGTTAACGTAACTATCTTCTCTTCATTCTTTGAGAAAGCTGTCCGATTGTAGTGCAAGATGCTGGTGTGTAGCCATACCCTTCACCAAATGTGGAGATAACGTCATCGGCGTAAAAGTCGAAGTTGCTTTTATACCTTGGAGGTACTCGCTATATTCTCAGAGAGCTCGTTCAATTGTGTCCCTAGTCTCATCAGCTAAAGACAGAAAACTTTAGGAAAATGTGCCAGGTTGCCATTCCTCCGTACCAGCCTAAGGAAACATTCAGCCTGAAGAAATCGTTGAGCCCCGAATTCATATGGAACCATCCTATTTGGCCAGTGATACTGTTCATTGACAATTCTGTTCTTCAGACTTTCGCCAGGTGGGCAATGATATCTCCTTAAAAATAGCGTCCAAGTTCCTCAGAGTTGGTGTCATCACCAGATCTCTAGGCGATGACTTTGGCACGTGCCTCTTTAGTTTTCTCACCTGTGCATAAAGTCGTTATTGCTATGTCGGTTCAGGACTCGATGCCGTCATAGTGTGTTTCAGCTCGAACCGTGAAGTCGCGCCCTATCACGGTCAATGACTGACCCAGAGACCAAGGCGACAAGTAGACTTGATCACGGCAGACTAGAGTCCGACAGTCTCAAGTGACCCAAAATGCCTCGAATTATGAGTAAAATGTCCTGTTTCATGATTTTGTACTATTTGCGTCCTTGGTTGTGCTCGGGAGGGAAGTAAAGCACCCCTTTATTTCCCGTATGTGCACCAAAGACACAAATCCTGAGGGAAACTGATATGCATTCGACGACTCCAGAAGTTCATTGCATCCACCATATATCGTCGCATCCTTCGGCCCAAATGGAATGTTGTACGTAACACAAACATTGGTTTTATGTGTATGCGCTCATTGGAGGAATTAAGCAGAGGCACGTGTGACTGCGGTTCGCACAACTCTTCTTAGCTCATCTGTAATGGCAGCTGCAAATTTTGCTCCTGGGAAACCCTTTCCCAGACTGTCATCTCCGCAGATGATGATGAATGGTACTAATGCGTACCAGAAGTCGTGCTTCAGCCTGAAGACGCCATCGACGATGCAAATATTGACAGCATCAAGGCCAACTTTCCAACCCTGCATGAGTGGCAGCATCACCAGCGCATGAAGAGCCCAAGGTAGACTGAAACAGCATGCAATCACTGTGGAGGGTGAATAACACCATTGGAATACCCCGCTGTCGCACTCCTCCCAAGATGGTCTGAAGGACCCGGTGTATTAAGTCAAGTTCAACTAGCTGACAAGCATTTCTTTGATGCACTGACTGCCATGACAATTCTTGCCCTGAATCTCATGAGAAGTTCTAATGTTTGGCAGCTGGTATCATAATAGAGGACCTACACACAAACACACCTGCCAATGTGTCAACGCCCATGGGCAATGAATCACCTGAGCAAGTAGTAACTCCACGCCACGATGAGAATGTTCCTCACAGTTGATTTGGTCTGCTTATCCTCGACGTCAAGCAGTTTCTTGCTGAGCAAGTACAGCGGATAGACCATGCACAAGAAGGGCAAGATGTAGGGAAGCAAGGTCGACAAGACGATTTGAATGGCCTTAAAAAGGGAGTAAAAAGTAAAAAGCCGCAAAGTCGGCAAATACAATAAACTGTACTGATATTTTCCACTGCATAGCGCGTCGGAGACCATATGGATTTGTCAGTTGCGCTGAAAGAATGTGACTGGCAAGCATATATGACGGTGCTGTTGCGTTCTTACGAGGAATTGAGCCAAGGTGAGCTCGTCAGAGCGGCCGAAGTCGCATTTGTTGCCGCTGTCGTTGACGTCCGTGAAGATAGCCGGCACCATTCCTGTTACGCCTTCCAGCAAAAACAAGACAAGGAGTAACCAAGGAAAGCACTGACGGACCTGAGCGGAAGTAAGCATAGGCTGGGTGATCTCTGCCAGGACAATAACCGAAAGTTGTCTGTCTTGCCTGCCTGCCCAAGTCTCGCTCGTCCCTTCGTCCCCGAGCCGCCTCCCACGCGTATACGACGAGACATCCGACGAGGAACGCATGGACGGGACTGAGTCCGAACTCAGTGAAGGCGACGAGCTTGCATCCGGTCTGGGACGCGTGTCTGATGCCGTGCACCTGGAGCGCTCCCCACATCTTCGGCCCGAAGCGAATCAGAGTGCAGGAGAACAGCAGCAAGTACAGGATGTCGAACCCAGTCAGTAAAACGCGTCTGATGTGGAAAATGAGCGCGGAGCGCAACAGCTTTCACAGTGATTTTGGGCATGGGTGCATTGATAATGATGCGTATCTTTGTTGTGTGACTTACTAGGGGACACAGACTGCATCGCAGTCTGGTATCTCCTAGCTTCTGCGGAAGGCTTCATTGCGGCCCTGCGTTTATTTCATTAGCTCACCCAGGTTTTACTGGTGGTCCTTGCGTCCAGGTTTGCCAGGAAAATTTAGACTGAGAAATTTTTATAAATAATAACTAATTTAAGAACAAAATGGCGTCCCCGCATTCATCTCCCTGTGGTGCCATCTGTTGTGAGATTCTCTCTTGAAGTCATACAAATTTCTTGTAATTTCAACTCTGCAGTGTCACTCCTCAGATTTGGGGTACTTTCATCCTAAGGGGTAGTCTGAAAGTGCCCACCTGGCTAGGACAAGTTAGGTATCAACCAAAAATGCTAACCAGGCCCAATACCAAAAAATAAACGAACAACAAAATCGATGATAGGCCAGCCAAGAAGCTTAGGCCTGAAGCATGACGACCAACTTGCAGTCAGTACCTACTTTTTAAGCAGGAGGACGCAGTAGAAGACGACACCGCCGATGCACAAGAAGAGGATGATGAAGAAGACGACCGAGTGCTCCAATTCGTGACAGGGGTCGCCAAAGCCCTCGTCTTCAGCCTCATCGTTTTCTAAAAAGACTTCGTCGTATTCGTCAAAACTGGAGTTCATCTTGCACTTGCCACTCCTCGAGGTCTAGCGACGATCCCTTTTTGGACTAGGAAAAAAAGTTACGACATTCCTCGTGTGGGCTCAGATTTCAACTGGCCCATTGAGAACTGAGCTAATGGGATGACGACAAAAATTCACGCGCAGCTTCATTCGCTCAGTACAGGGGTATTTGGTATGCCGGTACGAAACCCATTTTCATGCAAATGATGTTTTCCTTCGATACAAGCCCAGTCTTGACCCTGTCAAGCCCGGTCCGGTCAAGCCCGGTCAGGCCTGGTCAACTTCCGCTATATCGAGATTTGCTGCACTCGCATCACGAGATTGAGTAGGTGTGTGTGTAGTACACATAGAATAGAGATTTCGTGAACTCTTCGTTTTTTGCTTACGCTATCACGGACTCAGGAGAAAGAGAAAGGATCAAGGAAGGACCAGGTGGAGAAGATCCCTGAGAAGGGGATTTTGCATGCACAGTCAAAGCCCAACATTTACACTGGTTTACTCCAGGCGAAGAAGGCTGGGAGCGGATATCTCGCTTGCAACTGCCATGCTAAGTTTGCTCTCTGAACTGGAAGTCTCCGCAAGTTTTTTTGGGCACTCAACGACGAACACAGGCTTTCTTTCTTAAGGGTTTCAGGTTTAAGTTTTAGCCTTAAATAGCACACCTGGGAACTAGAAATGCTGACATTCCGCCATTACTGATGCTGTAGACGAGGTCACTGGGGACCCGGTTTTTCGTCTTCTTCCGCTCCCAGCAGAGCCCAAACTTCCTTCGGCGGTAGAAGAAGAGCGCCTGTGAAAAGCGTGTCAAGCAGGCCCACTGGTCGTCTGGCTGCTGCACCGCGGGTTGTCGGTGCTCAGGACATCTCCACCAGCACCGTTTCCAGCACCTCAAGTCATCTGCACTTCACATTTTACCCGCTCCGCAACGAGAGCTGCATCAATGCCTATTCTAACCTCCTTCACCTGTCCATCATCAAGGTTATGGACCTGCCGGTCAAGGAGCAGCAGACGAAGGTGACGGGCTTCTCGTATCGCACGGCTGAGACGTTGATGATTGATGAAAGAAAAAAGAGATGGAGCTTTTTTAAGACCCTCCTATACGAAAAACCAACCCAGAATGGTCGGTTTCTGGCAGATGTTGGAGTAATCGAGAATGTCGCAGAAACTCCTATGAACTGATGATTGCTGCCATGAAGTCAGGTTCGTCTCGCTGATGTCAAAGATGTATGTATGAGTATTGGGCTCGTTCAAAAATTTCAACTTCGGATTTTCGTGGTGGAAAATTGGCACTAGACACTGTCATAGTTGGTACAAGTCTCATTTTTTGACAAAAAATTGATTTTCTATCTGCACTTTTAATTTGAAGTTTTACAACTTATGTATAGACAGTACATAGCAAACTCCAAAAAATGCTATGTTGTAAAAGTGTCTCTGGTTGAGCTGATTTTTTTTTTGCTAACACTAGACCTCCTAAAATGTCAGATCAATCAGGGACACTTTTATAACAGCATTTTTAGAGTTACAAATTCAGACAGCTCTATGTTCTGTGCTACTGTAGTAACTTCAAATTAAAAGTGCATCTAGTAAATGATCTTTTAGGAAAAAAAACTTTTTTAGTAAAATCCTCTTAATTTGACTGTATGCCAAAAACCCAGGACGGAAAAATATGAATTTCCAGAAAAAATACTATTTTGAACTAGCCTAATAATATATGCATATATGCATTAAATGTATATGGATAGATGTATGTTTATTAGGCTAGGTCAAAAAGGGGTCAACTTTGGAAATTCACTGATGGCAGCTGGGGTTTGTTACATGGGCTCAAAAGATGAAGATGTCATCAAATACTTTGGAAAAAAAATTGTGTT
>JAAUXU010029719.1_pt1 | contig 18623 bp, 11 predicted proteins | sample 7278151 | NCBI WGS metagenome assembly JAAUXU01 (sample SAMN14350113, study PRJNA611818) | marine sediment metagenome | isolation source: surface marine sediment (1.8m) | place: French Polynesia: Moorea | collected 2018-08 | reverse complement strand
TCCCCCTCTGCTTTACCCCTCCCCTCTTTTCCGAGTTTCTTTATTGTTTCACGCCGGCTGAACAGCGGGAAGTAAAGGGGGTTCTCCAAGCTGGGCTGCAGCGCAGACAGGAGCAAACGACGGCGCAAAAATCCCCGGTGACAAATTTGAGAGCTTCATTCAGCCATGGCTTCTTCTGACGCTAATAATCGGATGACGGCTGGAGGAGGAGAGCAGAGCGGAGTAGAAGTGGAGCAGAGCAAAGGCGGAGGGAGGATTATGGCCGGTGGGAAAACGCGGGCAGGGTCGTGTTTGAGCAGAACTACAATTTTTCTTTGCTCAGCCTTTGGCTCTGCGCTCGTGCATCAGTTCAGTTCGCCACAATCGTCTGGGAAACCGTTTGTGACGACTCGCACGCTCGCTCGCTCGCTCGCTCGCTCCGGTGGCAAAAGTGCTTCCATGGAGCGAATAAAGAGAGTTCGCGGCCGTCCTCTTTTTTGTCCTTGCAGGGCTTCCTCCTTGGTTCGTTCGGCAGATGGAAAATTTGACAGGCAGCGCGTCATTTCATGCGTCATAAACATCGGGTCCCTTGAGGGCGCATGAGGGTTTTAGCGAGGGGAAGGAAGCAGAGGCTTTTCCGATGCAGTCAGTCAGCAACGGGTCCCTCCGTACTGCGGTGCTCCTTTTTGCGTACGTTATATCCGAAATCTCTCTGACTCCCCTCTAAAAGCAGGCAAGCAATGGTCGTCGTTATCCATTCAAACTGTCGGAGGAGGAAGAGAAAGAAGGAGGAGACGGAGGTCTCGTGCGCGCCGAGAATGTGGGGGGACGTAAGGAGACTCTTTATGCACGGCCGCGCATTGTGTGTCGGCCTCGGCGGCGGCTGCGGCACCGTTGCACTCCCAATGAATAATTTACTGCGCTCTCAAAGTCATGTTTGGTGCTGCATGTGGATGACACAGGCAGAGACCACGACCAATGTGCATTTCCTTCGCCAGTCAGTACAAACTTTCGGACCGTCTTGTTCGTTTATTCCCCTCGTATCGCTCGTCAAGCCAGCTTAATGTTACGCATACAATATTTTATGCGCGTGGCTTTGTTTCGACACTTAAGTGACTATATTGAATGCAATCGAAGTTTTGTTCCATCTCTCTCTCCAATCTCGATATCTGCCAACCTGCGTGCGAGCGGGTCTTGCCGGTTTTTTTTGCATATCGCTGTGTGCAGAGAATTGTCGTCCCCGCACCATGGACGGAGAGAGGGACAACCAATACAAGAAGGATCACCAGATCTATGCTGGAGGGAACCCCAAGAAGTTGCATATTTTGCATGAGGAATAGAAAAATCCAGGACTGCTAAGCTCTCCGAACTTGGTAGGTTTTTCTCCAGCAAGGAAGGAAGGAAGGAAGGTTAAGGTCATAAATTATGAAAGAGGGCAAACAGTATAGGACTCATCCTCTCATCCTAAGCAGGTGCAGAAGAGCATCCGTTTGCGTGCGTGCCAGCAGGAGGAAGGGGGAAATTGGACTCCGAGAGACGAAAATCACTCTGACCCGGAGTGCGATTATCTGTGAGGTGCACCTGAGGGAGGGCGGAAAAAGAAGCACCCTGGAAACTGTCCATGCTTAGTCATGGTTGCTCGCATTCTCGTGTCACGGAGTCAGAGAAAAGCAGAAGTGAGAGGAGCAGCGCACACTTAGGCACGAATTCCCCCTCCCTCTTCTTCCCCAAGTTTTCTTCTGTCCAACGGCGGTGAAAAACGTGGAAAAGCTCGAAGAGAAGCGTGCGTGCTCGAATGGTGACCGAAAGCCGGCTCTGCTTCGGGCGTACGCCGACTAATGCACAGCAGAGAGAGCGAACAAGCGAACGAACGAACGAACGAACGACGGCATTGACGTTCTCCCCCAGCGTGAGCACGGCCGCGGCCAGCGTGTGCTGCGCGCTACGGAGGGAGAGAGCGACAGAGAGAGAGAGAGAGAGCAATTTATTTAGCAGCGCAGGAGCAGTAGTAGAGTCTTGGCAAAGGTTGTGGAAGTCACGCTGGAGAGAGTGGAGGAGAATAACGTCAACTCGCTCATGATCCTCTGGGGAGACGACGAAAACTTTGGGCAACAAGCAACAAAGATATAACGAAGAAAGTGAAAAACCTATCGCCGACAGGCGGTGCCAGAGAACTCAGTTTGGGCTCCATTTGTTTAAAACTTGTGAAAGCAGAGAGGAAGAAATCTGGAGAAGCCTGTCTGTGTCTCATTGAGACAAGACGCACGTGCGAGTGCAGGCCTCGTATGCATACGTGGAAGAAGAATAAGACCCTGAAGGCGAGAAAGAGCTGGTGTAGTGACCGCATGTCGTGACGTGCGTGCGTGTACGAGATACTTAGGGAAAGACTTGTCTGAAACACGACCTTTCATTTGTTATCCACCTAATTCTTCATGACCAGGAAATTTCTGCGTGCCAACAGAGCTCCTAAGGCTTAGGCGGGCGAGCATGTCTGCCCGGGCGGACCCAGTGCATCAATTTCTATTTTGAGTGCAGTGCTTTGGAGCGACAAACTTCATCAGGAAAGCACGAGGTGAGAGATGGCATGAGTTCATTCATTGTGCTCCCTCCTGTACACACCAGATACCTGAGTGCAGTGCATACGCAGTCATGAAAAGTTATTTTGTGTTGGCGGAGCGACTCAGGCTCTGTCTGTCTCCTTTAAGAGGCTTCAGCGCACAAACGACCGCAGTGTACAGTGATCCTCACTAGCGATTTCTGACCAAGTTCAGCACGCGTGGCTTCGCGCATATGTACACGATGGAAGAGCCGTCGTCGTCCCCCATGTACCCCGACGTCCGCGCCAGGCCGACCCACCACTTGGAGTTCACCAGCGGAGACTCGGACCCCCCCCCTCGTCCCCGCTGCCCCCCTTCAGCTCTAGAGATAGCGGTGGAATGGGAACAAAAGCCTAATCGCGAGAAATAGGCACGACTTCTTTCTCGTTGACCGCGCACAAGTGGAGAAAGAATGGGACTGTCGCATTGAGAGGTAGTGTCGCAAAATCACGAGAGTGAAAGACAGAGGAAAGGAATTTCTTAGCCCTCTTTTTTTTCCATTTTGCTCTCCCCTCCCTCTCCGGGTAATCGTCACTCCTTTTTGCCTTCCCTCTCCGGACCAAGGCCAAAGCTGCTGGCTGCTCTAGTGGGTGGTGGTGCCGACTGCCGAGGCCTGTCAGCAGGGGGGGTCTGTGGAAAAAAAAAAACTCCACCGGATCCGACGTCGTCGCTGTTTACGGGAATAAATTTTCGTCCGCCTCCGCCGCTGGCTGCTCTGCACAGCTCCTAACTCCTCTGCTCTCTCACTCACCTTTTCTTCTCCTTGAGCTTTTGTTTCCACTACTCTGTCTCAGATAATATTATAAGCGGGAGCTCGGTCGACCTTAGAACGCATATCCAACATATAGAAGCTCCCAGTATTTGTCCGCCCCCCTCTTCTTGTCGTTTGCCTCGGCCAGACCAAATTAGAAAGACTTTTTCGCCCCCCCCCCATCTTTTGCCCTCCTGAGACAGCTGCTGCTGCTCTCTTGGCATAGAATGCACAGAAACTTAAGTCGCCTGTTACCCAGGTGAAGCAGTAGGAAAGGGGTTAGTGCTATATAGATCAGCCGATGACAAACAAGTCATTTTTCCACCTTGGTGTTTCGTCCTCGGCGTTTATGCTGTTTCCCCCCCCCCTCCGTTCAACAGCGGAAACCGATCTAATTGCACGTCTGCACACGAGAGATTTTCTTCACACATGTCACAGATGGCAGAGCAAAAATCTATCGGAAATAGAGTTTCTGTTGGCGCTACCTGCACGTCCTGTGTCAGCAGCAGTCCAATTTGGGGGCCAAACTTACTATTCCGCCGTCCAAACTCCGTCTACCCGTGACACTGAACATTTTTTGTTTGAGCCTGCCATTCTAATGTGAGGTGTGGGGTGCAAATAAACACTGTTCGCTCGCTGTTATGAAAGAAGTTTTCCTCTTGCAATCCCCTCTTATCAACACCACTTGTCTGTAGCGGGCATCACCAGCAGAGTTTTCCTTGAGGACAAGAGGAAGCGGGCGCTTCATCCTCATCTCACATGCCAGCGCTCTCACATCTACACACATAGTTAATCCCTGTTCTTCGCTAATCTGTGATGCTGCGCGCGGTATTTGCATTTTATTTTCCTCGACAAACACGTAGTATTTCAAGAAATACCTAGGCGGAGTTACGAGAAAGCAAGGTGAAAGCACACCAGGAGGATTGGGAGAAAAAAGATTGAAAGATTGTCGTCGGTCTCCTCCGCACCGTTCTGGGTAGTGCTGCCTTTCCGGACTTTTGCTCCAGGAACCGGCCCAAATTGCGCAGTCTAATGATAACAAACAGTCGGAAGAGAGTCTGTGACGCCGCGGTGGACCTACAAAAATACAATTCCTTCCCCAGCCTCTGCCAGTCTTTGTCTGCGTCTGCGTCAGCGCACACACACTTACGTAAAAGGCCCAATAGCGAAAACAAAAAAAAGAGAAGAAGAGATTTCTAGGTCGCCTCCGGTGTTAGAAAGAAAAAGTGAGGCCCACTACTGACTAAAAGGCGGGAAAAGAAAAGAAGAATGGATCTTGCCCATGGCATTCCCATTTCTTGTACGTACACACACTCGCAGACGTTTGTACATACAATGCGTGCGGCTTCTTACATCCAAGCAACAACCCCAGCAGAAGCTATCCACACTTCTTTAAATCGTTCCGTCAGCTTTGTTTTGTGCTGTCCCAGCATTGTGAAGAATTCACGTCGTGCTCTGTATGGTGCGGTGCAGAACGTACAACAGAGTGCAGCGCAGTACAGACAGTACTTCAGTACTACAGTACAGAGGCCATTAAGAAAGACTGGAGCCAACTGCCATAAGATTCAGAGGAAACGGCGTTGGAGGACAGCAAATTAAGGGCTACATCTTCTTCTCTATACTTACAGTCAGTCAAGGCCCTACTAACATCAAGCGCACTGTACACGGGTGTGGAAGCAGAGGAATATTATGACCAAGCACGCCTTTCTCTGCCTATCTCATTTGGCACGAGCAACAATTTCCACGAAGATCCAAATTTATGAAATTCTATCTTTCTTACTTACTACCTTCCTGCGATACGCACGAGGCACCCTCATGTACGCTACTGGACGAACGTATGCACGAGGTGGAGGGACATGCCTAACCGTGCAAGCTCGTGCAACTCCAATGCTTGCAAACTCATCACGCCGCGCTTCAAGTAACTATTAAGAAAGCTGCGCATTTAAGAACTTTCTCAAGACTCAATTTGGGGCGTCGTTATCGTCAGAAAGACAAGACACGAGACAAGGAAGAAAAGCACGCATACTAAGAACAAGCTGTGTGCGCCACCTTGATTGTGATTGTCCTGCAACAGTCACGCCACGTTCTGGCGATGTGCAGGCTTAGGTCTTAGTTAAGCTTGCACTTCTAAGTGGGCACCCCGCAATATTTCTAAGCTCTACCTTGTGACTTGCCCACACCACCTCTAACGAGATCAGTGCCTTTGACGTTAATTTTCAGCACTCCGCGATGCTGCTTGATCAAGCTCAAGTTCAGCCATGTGCCAAATACGTGCTGTATACGTCCCTACACTCGAGCTGCACTGCCTGAGCGTGCCGCATGATGCTTTTTGCCCACTTGTCTTGCTCGCTGACAGCACAACGATGTCGCAACTGGTGCAAGACGCTTTTCTCTCTCTCTCTCTTGCCATGTCACGGCATGAAATCAGAGGCCTACATACAAATCCAGCTGCTGCAAGCTAAAAGAACACCATTGATGGCCACTGCTGCTCTGTAAATGTCGTCGTTATTGCCTGCCAGCAATAAGACGTGCTCAGCATCCGCTATTCCATATACGTATAACAAACAAAAAGAGGTGCCAGGGGCAGGGAAACAGAGCAAAAAAAAAACACCAAGAGAAAGGCAGGTTGAAAAATAAGGAAGGTATCGGAGAAGAATAGTGGCACTGCCGCTACTAACGCAGAAAATGTGAGCGTGGCGATACATAAATTGCACGTAGCACCACGATTTTTCCCCGATCAACGGCCGATTCTGCTATTTCTTCCCATTCACATGCTGCCCCCTCTCCGTGTCTGCGTCCTCCACGAGCTGCAAGAACAGTAGGAGGGAGGAAGTAGGAGACAAGTGCCTCTGTCAGTCTCCTTTGGAAACTGAGAATAGGAGTATTGTATAAATAGCAGCCGAACAGTTGTTTGGCGATATTGAAATCGGACAACTTTCCCTTGGAGATCGAACTGCACACACATGCGCGTTGTTGTCCGGTGAACAACTTGCATGCTCGTGCATGTGATGTAGTCCTTTAAATGACTGTGTGAGGATCGTCATGACTCCGACGGAGACGACCGTTAGCTCCTGTCTCTTCTCACCCAAAACTGCTCATCTCGACACTTCCGTTGTCGCAAAGGTGACAGACGGCAGGAGGAGGGGGAAGGGCGAGAAGAAGTTGCAGCTGAGTGAGCGCGCCAATGTTTTGAGCAGTAGCAACAATTCGTTAAAGCAACATAGCAGGACTGTGCGTACTGCACGACACCACTGTGCTGTGTCTTCTCAGCTCGACGCCGGCATTGATTTCTCTTCTACGCAAACTAAACGACATCTTTAAAGTAAGGGAGGAGGTAGACACGTTGGAGTAGGAGCAATCGGGAAGAGTTGGAGGGAGTGAATGGGAAGGGGAAAACGCTGTCTCTGCTCTACAAAGTTGTGTTTGTTTGTGTCCGTTTTTCGGCGCGGTTGCCCCTTCCTTGTTTGTATATGTGTGTGTCTTGCGGATTACTGGGATGACGGTGCCAGCACGTGCGTAAACACTCGTGTGGACCGAGGAGGGAGGAGGACACCGCATTCCCGTCAAACCGTGTAACGCTGAATGTCGTCATGTACGGACAAAGCCTCAGTCATTATTGGTGGCACATACGGGCCGAAGCAGCGTCGGTAAGGCTAAGAAATCGTCGCTTCACACTGAGATGGTCGCCCACTCCCCAAGTGACCAGGAGAAGCAATCTTTCCGCTGCCTTCTTCAGGTCAGTTTCGCTCGAAGGGAAGGACATCTCAGGGGAGTTGAGGGGAGGGGGGGACGAGGTGAGGTGAGCCAACTCAGCCTGATTATTGAGAGAGGAGACAAGAGTTTTGCTGTCGTCGCCTCGTTTCCACCTCTCGTTCGTTCTTAAGTGACACGAGATTCCTTGAGAGCTGCATTTATCTATCCTGTAGCTCAGGAAAGCTTTTTTTTCTCGTTTTCCCTCCCTCATGCTTCTGTAGCTCTCATTGCTGTAGGAATGGCAACTCTGTCCGTGTCCCACTCACACACGCACATTGGGTAAAAGCAGCAGCAGCAGCATCTGTGTAAAGTCTGGACTGGGCATAGGACGCCGCATGGGCAGATGGAGAAATGATGGCGAATAAAACGTGAGTCGTTTTCCTCTTTAACTCGCGGACCTGCCTGTCCTGCCCGTCTCCTCCTCGCTCGAATTGACATCGGCAACGAGAACGAGAGCTATGAGAGGAAAAAGATATTGCCTTGGCCTCCATTACAGGGGAAGATTTTGCATGGGGCACCGCAAAAAAAAGATTGCAAAACTACCAAGCCAGCGAGTGAACAAATCGACCTCAAACTTTGAAGGGAGGGGGTAGAGAATGAAAAAGTTTGTCTTGTGAACGATAGAGTGCAGAAAGGCAGGTGGGCTAATTTCTGCCTACACGTGCACTTTTAAAGTGCTTTGGTGGCCAAGTTCTTTCCCCTCCCGCTCTCTTGAAGCTCCCAGATCCCCCCCTCTCGCATCCCTCCCTCATTGTCTTTCAAAAACCCAGTGTGGTGTGTTGAAGAACTTCTTGGGCAGACTTGTGAGCAGCAGAACGTATGAAGAAGTGCTATGGTATGGTACATTTATGGCATAGTGCAATTCACGTCTTTCTCATTCACTCCCCTCTCATCCACTTCACGTAGTTTTCGCCCGTCATCGTCCTCCTCATCAATGGTTCCTAGGCCATAAGTCTCATACGTGCTTTCTCTTTCTCTGCAGGACAATTCTTCAGCTAGGAGGAAAGAAAGTTTTAAGATGGCCTTCGCTAACTTGATGAAGGCATTATTGCTGCTGCTCAGCTCTCTTCTCATCGTCCCATGCTGTAGAAGCCAGTATCAAGTGGAGCGGAGAGACCCGTTCGCCCTGATGGCGGCCACCCTCAGGACGTACCAGGAGGCGGCCTGCGACGGCCAGGAGCTCACCCTGGAATGCCCCAAGAACACCAAAATTTCCATCGAACTAGTCAAATACGGGAGGAACGCGCCCTCGAATCAGGTGAGACAAGTCCGGGTCTACCTTACCCACCGGCAGTAGAGCAGCCCACAGCGTGAGTAAGGGAAGTTTTCACCGAATCCTTTTCAAAAGATTCCAATTCTGTTTTCAAAGAGAGGCCTTTGTTGTTCCCCCGCGTTTTCTCATCATTTTTAAGTGTTTGTGCAGCCTGAAATCAGGTCTTTCTCTATCCCAACCAACCCTTTCCATGCTGTCGACGCTATTAATCATACGAGTGAGCGCATACTGAGCGACATTAACTTGAAGGAAAAGGAGCTCACGAAGACATTGAACCTTTACTGCACGTTTGCACTAGAAGGTGGGAGATAGTAGTACACTATATGTCACTGCAGTGCACACGGACTGATGCCTTAAGTCATTAGACATTTCGTCGATGGTTTCGTCAGGCGGCTTAAGACAGTTACAGGGATTAACACGAAGCGCATTAGACTTCCTATCTAAGCTTCCATCAATTGAGAGAATTAGTCACTGAAATCTATTCCGTATTGCAAAAACAGATGAGCTCACGTTATACCATGTATTCTAATCTCCAGCCCTCACTTTCATTTCAGTGACAAAAGAGCACTTAAAACAAAGCAGTTCTATCTTTGAGGCAATGATTCTGGTTAAGAGTGACGCAATGACTCCTCTTTTTGTAAAAAAAAAAAACCATGCCATTTTTTTATATCTCTCAATACTGAATGAGCCATATCGCGAAAATGTGCGGACTTGTCGAGCTCCAGGTAGGATCATCTTCTTTCAACAGCACTAAACAGTTCCTACAGTTTTGCACCGCCACCTGTGTCATTATGACACATCAGGAAGCTTGGGAAGTGCAGTCCCTACGGGACTAAGCCCATGGATACGCAAAACTGCAACGTTTTGGGTTTGAATTTGCATGGGAACTCGGTCATCTAGACACTCTTTTCCCGCAGTTTTTTCTAAATGAAGTGGATTGAACTTTCCGTGGGGCTCCCGGACCCTAGACCCCAACCCCCATTCTTCCTTAGTTGTAGTAATAGACCGAGCCAGCTTGAAGCTCCAAGTTCAGAGCTTGATGCGTCACTACTTCGTTCTTCTTTGCTCTGTTGCTATAAGATTTGGGATTCAAGCAATCTCGGACCCGAAAGTGGGGTTTGGCGTAGCGCACCCGGGGGAGGGTCTGTGTGTGTGGTGGTGGTTGTGTGTATCCCCGCGCGAGCGCGCGCGCGCGCGTGTGTGTGTGTGTGCGCCCCCCCTCCCTCCGGGATCTGGGAAGGCCTTGTCCGAGCCATAGTCTCCCTCAAAGCAACATTAATCTTAGTGGAGTTGCAGGAAAACGTCAGTGAATTTAAATTTACTTTAAAGTTTTGGTCATTATAAACTGAGTAATATTGAACCAATAGCTACATGTTGAATTTGCCCCTATCAAAAATACATTTCCACAGAATATCTTGGACTGAGAGTTCACCAGAACTTTCCTCGGTACTCACAGTATCTCTTATTTTATGCTCGACTTTTTTTTATCAGTGCGGTTTCTCTTCCACTTGTTTACGGATTGGCTTATACCTTCATGTTTCATGGGTCTTACTTATCCGGGTCTTTTTTTCGCTCTCTGGTCGCACGTCCATTTTTGAATGGCATAAGTTTGTTGAGGCAGTTGTTGTGTTGAGGCACAAGTTGCAAAAAAGTGTCAAACAAGGCCTTTATCCTAACCAGCTCGCAGTTCCTCTCATATTTTCTTCCACGCCACGACGGTAACAAGACGCTTCTTTTGTTCCTCATGCTAAAAACAAAACAATGAAAAGAAATACAGTGCACGCAAAATGCGAATGATAAACTCAAAAAAAAATGCCAATCTGCGCACTGTATATTGGAGGGTATGAATCAACATCCCTGCTGAAGGTTTTACTCATATGTTGTCTGGTATTGCTTTGTTTTGTTTCTGCAACAGCTGCTCCAGATTTCAGGCGAACGCGTTCCATTTTTTCTGGGTCACTATTTCAGCACTTAGTATGTGCATTTGTTTTCACTCCAAATCAGACAGTCATCCAGATTTCATGCTCCATGTGGAAGAACGCTTTTCTTGGTATAGTCACCTGGTAGATAAGTGCCGGTTGCTAAAACTGGACTTTTTAGGTTCAACCCTCCAAGGTGATCTTTGGGGTCACACACACACCCCTCAACGTTGACCTCGGAGTCAAATCCGACCCTCTAGGTTGACCTTCAGGTCACATCCAATCCTCAAGATTGACCTTCCCGACTCTGGCGGGTCCGTGTATTGCCTTTTGAGTGGCATAGACCTTTCAGGCACAGAACGTATCAGTGAATTGATTTTAGCAACTTCTTATCGATGTTCTACACAATCATTTCAGGGACATTCAGTGACAAGTTTGATAAAGTGTCATTTCACTAATAAGAGAGGAAGACATCTGTGATAGAAATAGCGCAATGAAATTTGAAATAAGAATTTTGAGATTATAGCAATCATAACTCTAATTCTCAGAGTTGTTCATAATAGCTGTACTAGGTGTACTCTTTTTTAAAAAAAAAATGATTCGTAGTTCTGAGATGCTGGACAACCTACCACCGGCGCTCATATGGAAGATGCGATTCTCATCGACAGCTTATTCCGAGAGGACTCAACGTTCAGCCTCTTGAACCCCTAAGTTGCAGCCTCTTGAACCCCTAAGTTGCAGCCTCTTGAACTCAACACTTCACAAGTGCAATCCGCAGTACAGAGGAAATCACTCAAATGCTTGACCACAGATGAGCTCCTCGTCATAGTTTAGGGCATGTCTGCTCTGAATGTTGTCCAAGAGCAGATAGGAGCGCTCGAGGACCATACGGAGCTGAGGACAATATTATTCTCAGCTCTGATGCTCAGCTCTAGAGGCACGCGATACCGTTTTTTCTTTCTTTTCTGCAAATTTTGAACTTCTGGAGATGCGAGACAAACTGCAGCTTGGGCTCAGATCGAAATTGACTCTTGTAGATGGCTGAAGCTCAGTATTTATGCTGTTGCAGATTCAGATCATACTTTTTCACCACAATGATTGAACCCTCTCCCATTGGAGAGGGATTTCCTATGTTCTGCGGATTGCAGTTGTAAAGTAGTTTAATCCAAGAGGTCATAACTTAGGGTTCAGAAGAGCGGATGTTGATTTCTCTCAGCGTCAGCTATCAAAGAGAATTAAGACTTTCGTATGAGCCCAGGGGCAGTTTGTCTGGCTTTTCATGCCTGCAATTCTTTTTTTTGGAAAAAAGCAACTTGTAACTATTGTGACCAGCTCTGTAATACACCCACGTTCTATGACAACGATTGATACGTCAAAGCCACTGAAACGTCTTTCACTCAAAGGTCCTTGCCGCTCAAACACAATACATCGATAACACATGGGAGACGAAGGGTTTTTTCCCTAGAGGGTCCTCGTGACAGCTCTAAGATTGTTACAGCATGCAAAGTCTCATGTGAACCTGTTCGTTTCCTCGTCTGTAACTCATAAGATGTTGTCACAGAGGAAAACAAAATGGAAATGCTCACCAGCGATTTCAACCGAGGGCTTCGAGGTTATGCGCGGGGGTCGTTGTGACGTGACACATCTAACTACTTCGCCTTGGTGAAAGAGGAGAGATTGATTTCGCACGCACGCAACATCGAGCCCGACGAAAAGCTTTTGGGGAGGGGGAGGAGCGGGGGGGGGGACTTCTAGCAACAGCTCTGACTGTTCGTTCTGTCACATATTTTCCTGAAGCGCAGCTGCCGAGTTCAGGTGTGTCGCAAAGCACTTTTAGCTGTCGTCGTCCCCCCCCCCTCCTTTTTTTAACGTAGATTTTGCATCCTGGCTTGTGTCACTTTATGCTGCTCCGCGATGTGTAGTATGAACGAACCAGCAGGGATATGTGGAGCAATATTAGAACTGGTGGGTGCTGGCGGAGCGAGCTGAGGGGACCCCTCCTATCACAGCGTGCAGACAAATCGACAGTCAGAGGGAAACAGAAGTGAGGAAGAAAAAAAGGAAAGAAGGACTAAAGAAAAAAGGAAAGAAAGAAAGACAGCAAGCGAGAAAGAATAAGGCTGAGCCATGCCCATCGACTACTGATCTTTCAGTCCCTATTTACAAGTCGGTGGAGTATTTAAAGGTCTTCCTGTCTTAGCGTAAACTGTGTCTGTCCTAAATAAAAGTTTACCACCCTCGAACGTAGGCTAACAGTGAGGACTCGTAAAATTTACAACACTTATGCATACGATTCGTCTATCCCCCCGCATGCACAGTATGAGCCTCGAGAGCTGAATACTTCGTTAGAAATGGCCTTTGGTGCGAAATATGAGCGTCCTTTGCTTGGATAAATAGCACATCACTTTTATGGTGCAAAATTATGATTTATCTACGGCACATTTGCAAGCAAAAAGTACTGTGCAGCGCAGAGAAGTACGAGCCAGTGGAGCTATCTGCCCGTACCAGCAATGCGCTCACAGACCAAGGGCAGTACTTGGTCTGCTTGCTTACGACACCACTTGCGCACTACAGTACTGGATGGACTGATGCTGCCTTGTACTGCGCGTAGTCTAGTCCGTGCTGCTTCTCAAATCGTAACCATGAGCGCGTCGCGGATGAAGCCACGAAGTCGATCATGTTCCTCGCAATACAGATTTAACACCTGTTAGGCGACTTCAGGAAAAGTTGTTCCGAACAGATTCATCAATTTCGCATGGATTTTTGCTTAACAGGTGTTGCATTATCAGACAGCAGGTTCAGGTTCGACACAGTCCTGACCAAGCAGACCCGTCCTGAGGTCTGCGGAGTCGCTGCCAAGGTCCTTCTCTTGAACACACCCTTTTAGGCAACTCTGGTTACATTGTGCCATACCACGGATTCGTATGGAGCAGCGAGCTGCGCAAGACGATTGATTGATTTTCGAAGCTCTTGAATACCCTGATGATATCCCAGCCAGTCTACAGTTAATAGCTGGCAGGGAGGGGGCCTTTTTTCCCCTCTTTTTTTTGGAGGGAGAAGAGTCCTCCCTTACTCTTTACAGGAGGAGCTGCCCTTGCCATTGTTAGGCCCGCTCCTTCCTGGGAGGAGGCCCGCTGATCCGCTTCTTCAAAAGGCCTACTACAGTCCCAGAAGAGAGCCCTGTATTTTTCCTTAAGCCCCGTCGATTGTGATACTTTCTCTTCCCCCCGTCCCTCGCCCTGCTAGACCCCGTCTCAAGTACATACAATGTACTTACAATGTCCTCTCGCCTCTCCCTTTTCCCTCTCTCTCGCTAAAGATTTATGCCTAGAAACTAACGAAGAGGACGGACCAGGGACAGAGTGGCTCTTGCAAAGAATACCTCTCCCGTTACATCATGTGCTCACTTGCAGCGCGCTAGTCAGTGCCATTACTTCCAGGAGTACGAGGACTGCCTGCATTATGTCTAAGAGTGTGCACACAGGCGTGCCCGCATATACGTACACATCGGCTTAGTTTGAATGAGGCGGGAAACCACTTTCCAAGAAAGTGGAGCTTTTCATTAAATGCATACTATACTGCACTGCATGTACGTCGTGGCGATCATGCTAGCCAGGAAAAAGAAGTCATTTACTCACTGGAAGGAAAGTTTTGGTTCATAAATTACTCGGAAACACGCTAAAATCTCCGAGGGATAATAGGAAATATTCTATTCCAACCCGTCCCCACGTACGCCTACTACATCCCACTAGGTAAGGAACTTACGGAAATTGAAAAGAAGTCATTGTCAATGCACAGAACCTCACTGCAACCTGGTCGTTTATCATCACACGCCCTATTCTATGGTGATATTTGACTCTCGCTTGGAATAAATCTTGTCTTCACCCTCTATCTTGAAATCGGAGAGAGGAAAGAGTAATAGGGCGAGCGCCTCTGAACAAACAAGCTTGACTTTGCGGTCCGAAAGCATTAACCAAAGTGTATATATTAATGCTCTTCTCCACAGGTCTGTCCTCCAACTACTCACTACCCACTCGAGTACACCGGATCAGAGGATCTGGATTGCTCTTTTCCTGAGGCTCTCAAAGTTATTGAGGAGCGCTGCCACCACAAAGAGTTCTGCTCTATGACCACAGCGCCCGAGGTCTTCGCCGCCGTCGCCGGCCGAAATTGCGTGGGCTACCGCAAATATGTGGAGGTCGCCTTTAAGTGCAGACCCACGCACTTCAGGACTTACGACGCCTGCCACTCGAACGCCTTGAGGCTGGTCTGCGACAACGACGAAAAGCTCGCGATAAATTCAGCCACCTTCGCCGCCGTCCAGGGATCGCATGTCGTTTGCGCACCTCCCGCCGAGGACGGCCGTTATTACGAGGATGGAGGCGGCGGCGGCGGCGGTGGGGGCGGCGGCGGCGGAGGTTACGACAAGTACGCCGTCAGTGACATGGCCAAATGCGAGTCCTCCTACGTCACAGAGGCAGTCATGCAGATGTGTCATGGAAGAAGTAAGTAGAAAGCAGAAAGAAAATTCCGATTGAAAGCAACATAATGACGTACAGGATCCACATTAAGCGGTAGGGAAAATGCATCCAACTAAACGGAGCCGCATGAGCGCGCGTGCATGGATGTAGTGTTCAAGAAGGACCTTGAGTAGTCGTGATTCTTCCACGCAAAATTCGCATATTGGCTGCTCCACGTATGCATTGCGTTTTGACACTATCATAATCACACGCACATCGCTGCCCACAAAAAAGTCTAAGCTCGGCTTGGGCCACGAAACGCCTGCAACCCCCCCCCCCTTGATTGCAGGAACGAATAATAATGAGATATGTGGAAAACTCAAAACGACAGCGTTGCCACATCTGGCAGCAAACCGGAAGCAGACCAGCCGAAGCACTTCATGTGTCTGTCTCTTCGGGGTGAAAAAAAGCAAAAAACATGCTTCAACGATGCAAATCAGATCAGTCAAATATATTTAACGCATGAAACATTATTTGAAAGACAGTCGTTCATCGTTCAATACCAGTGGCACTACTGTAAATCTGTCTTTTCCGCACGCACTTTTTTATAGACTCATATTAATTATCTATTAGTTCGTTTTAAACAATCGATAATTTCCTCGAGGAAGCAGGTTCAGTGGGTGATTTTGGCACAGCTTCTCGTAGCAGCTTTGAATCAGATGCGAATCTAAATCGCACATTGAACAAACAACGCCACTGCTATACGAGGAAAGGCAGTGTGGCGGCAAATAAGCAGAAGAGGAGGGGAGATAAGGAATTCGAGAGAGTAAAGAAAGAATTTAGAGAGGATGAGCAGATAGTGCTGGTGCTGTTGTACCCATGTGCGTATGCAGTGCAGACAGTACAGACAGTAGCACTGTGCAGTACCACAAGCCTTTCTCAGAGCTATGTAAAATTTTTTTTTCTTTTTCTCCCTCTATTTTATGAGGGGCAATTCATTCTTCCCAACGCAGAGTCAGGAATGAAAAGGGGGAATGTACGAGGGGAGGGAGAGACCGAGGGGGGAGGATGCCAGTTACAACAATTCGCATAATGAGACAGAAATGAAGATCAACATCCGATTCCCCCAATCTCCCCTTGGGCGATAGGAAATGCTACCTCCAGAGGGGTCTGGATTTGGCTACAGCTCTGTCTGCCACCACCCGGAGCTGAGCAAACGCTTGGTCGTGTCACCATTGTCCGCAGGATGCTCGAATCGCTATGACACGATGGGACACGTACGCCTTTTTCACTTGGTAACTAGTGCCAAGAGCATCAGAGATGGACAAAGGTATGAAGGAAACCTCTCTTTACCTTACAAAGAGAAAAAAAATCCTTAAGCCTGAGTACAAAAACCTGTGAATTGAGCAAGACTTCAAGGTAGGGAACTCTACTTCTTCTCGGAAGTACACAATGGACTGACTGCATCACACTGCTGACCCATCCGGGGTTGGCGGAGCGCAATCCAATTCGATCCTTCGCCGGAAAATGGATCTACGACCCCCATCCGATTCAGAGTTCCTCTAAGGATCGAGATCCGCGATCCGGTCCTTTTACCTATCCGCTACCAAGCATTGCACAATGGGCGATTGCGGAGCTTGCAGAGTTGCCAACCTTTTGCCAAGGTATGCAGCCAACGGAAATGTTTAATTCCTCTTGAGCTTGGGAGCTCGAGATCCATCTCTACTTTGCCGTCCTGAAATGACTTAGTCAGTTAGCCAAAGGATCGGTAAATCGTGACAGAAGGAAAAGATCAGTCGATCCCATCCGGGCTTCATCACGAACGGATGGCAATCCAGGTCCGTTCCGATCCAAGAAGAACGATCGAGTCAGCAGTCTGGACTGCATCAACAGTGATTAAGTCAGCCTATTGCGGGTACTAAGTGCACAGTGGCGGCAAAGTTGCATCTTGGCCAAGTGCACGAGCAACGATCTTTCAAATGACTTGATAAGGTGATAACGCTTTTAGCAGTCGGGTGATACCGTGAAATGAATCATCCGTCTACTCCGGTTCGGTACCGTACGTCCGCAGGCCTCCCCCGAACACTGTGTTCTACACTGCGACAGCACCTTCATCCCGTGCCTTCCTTGCTTACATCTGGTTCGGTCTCCGCGCGTTTTACAGACAGGGGGTCTCAGAAGGATACAAAAGATAATCTCTTTGAGTGAGCATCATGTCCTTAGGGGTAGGGGATTCGCGGCAGGAATGAATGAGAAAGATAGGCAATTTTCCAGTGTCGTCTCCCTCTCTTTTAGACAAGGGAAAGAAATATGGGTACAAAATAGTGGAACAACTTTTCTTCAGTACGCAATCAATGAGCGCGCCACGTTGAGGATACCTCATGCGCTGCACGCTGCAGTCCGGGTTCACACACGTACAACGATGCACGTGCATTGTTACGTTCTAAGTGGTTGGGATTCCGTTGCAGCTTCCCCTATAAGCGTCGCAGAGGAGATGCGAAGGCCGATTTCCGGTAGAAATTTGCTGCCGTTCGCTTGACAATGAGCAGGAAAAATCGTCTTTTTCTGCGCTCTCACGCTACGAACGTCGCGACAACAGAATGAGGAGACCATTAGGCAAATTCCTAAACCCACACTGGCGTTTGAACTTACTTGGCCTTCTGTGGCTGTCCCACGCCCTCATCCTCTCTCTTACTAAGTTAGTGAGTCAGGATTCCGTAGTAAATAGGGGACAAACGAACTGTTTGGGAAAGAGACAAAAAAATCCTCATCGCAGGGGTCGAAAAATAAAGTTCCTCAATATTCGCGCAATCAACGGTCTGGAGATGATGACAAGCAGTCCAAAAAATTTCCATAACGGTTTTTTTCTTTATAGCAGACGCCAGGAGCAGATGAAGTTGAGTGACTGCGAGGCTGAGCCATAAATACCTACTTTGTTTTCTTCTTCCAGGTTCATGTGTGATCCTGGCTGACGGCGAATCTTTAGGGGCGCCTGCTTGCACAGCCAGTCAGTACGTCTACCTCAAGACCGTGTACACGTGCGTCAGCGGCCAAGTCTACAAGCCGGAGTACCTGGCGACCGGGATAGAATCAACCACACCAACGACCATTACTGAGAGAGAGCTTCAAACGGAGGTTGCCACCACGCCCGCTTCTGAGCCGACAGCCCGTGGGCAGGACGAAGAGGCCATGTTGGGTGATTTGTCCTCGTATCATGTAGACGGTGGAGACCTCTCACCCATACAAGAGCGCACGGCGTACGACGAGAACGCTCCCGCAACGACCACCGAGCAGACCGACTTGGTGGTCGGCTTTGTATCTGACGTCATGTCGTCCTATGCACACATCAGGGACCACAAGGCCAAATTCATTCTGTTTGCCTCGCTCAGCGTCGCTCTTGGCCTGGCCCTGTTCCTCGCCATGCTAGCCTGGGGAGCGTGGAGATCCAGCAGGTTGGCCAGACTTAAAGCCAGCATGCCCAGACCTCAGCAGCAACAGCAAAATGGCCCCATAGACGCCTTCTACACGGCCTCTCCAGTGCACTCACCTGACAGTGCAGTCGATATCGAGCTGGAGGTCGGCGACCACGAGGTCGACTCCGCCTTCAGAGACCCTGCGCCAGACCCACTGATACTGGCTCCACCTCCGAGGACAAGAATCTCACCTTATGGGACATTAAGGCGCACTCATCATCAGAGGCAACAAATACAACAGCAGCTGCAACAGCACGAGATTGACTTCGCTCTCTGTCAGGCGCAACATACGTGTAGTCTGAATTTTGAGCAACAAAGTCCTACCACTGCAGTGACGATATCCCCGACGAGCTGGGCGACGCCACTCCCAGACTCACAGGCACAGGCGCCCCCGCTGACGACGACAACGACGACGACG
>JAAUXU010016367.1_pt1 | contig 18626 bp, 25 predicted proteins | sample 7278151 | NCBI WGS metagenome assembly JAAUXU01 (sample SAMN14350113, study PRJNA611818) | marine sediment metagenome | isolation source: surface marine sediment (1.8m) | place: French Polynesia: Moorea | collected 2018-08 | reverse complement strand
TTGTGATAAGCAACACGAACAGAGAAAATATAGTACTGAGGTTAATGTGAAATGTCCTCACAATGCAGCAGTTTGTTCTCAGATGTTCGATTCTCAGTGATGAAGGCAATCTTGGAGTGAGCATTGGAGGCAGACAGAGACTAGCTATTGTTCTCCTAATCTTGTGTGATTTTGTTGATTTTGCTACGGAAGACTGTGTTTTGCCTACCATAAAGTCAGGCAATCAGCGTGCTCTGTGTGATCCGCGTGTCACGTGATTAAAGCGACAGCGCTGTTTCCACTCTAGTGTAGCATGACAGCTGAATGCTTGTTCCTCGCGTCAGCTGACAGTAGTACAACATTCCTTAGGCGCTCCCTGTGAGTGTGGATCTCATTGATTAGCTTGGATTTCATCAAGTCTTTCCGTCATCTGGACTGGAACGACGACTTTGCGGTGCAACTCCGTGACTTTCTTTAAGTTCAGGTGTGTCCCAGACAGCAACCATGACCGAGCCCGAGCTCCGGCTGGACCCCGCCATTCGAATGTGGGTGTTTCTGCCAATCGTGGCCATTACTTTCCTAGTGGGCATCGTCCGCCACTACGTGTCCGTCCTTCTGGCCTCGCAGAAGAAGGTGGATCTCACACAGGTGCGCGACAGCCAGATCTTGTTGCGCTCGCGCGCCTTGCGGGAAAACGGTCGCCTTCTACCGAAGCAATCGTTTTTGATGCGCCGGCACTTTTTCAACAATGAGGACACCGGCCTCCTGAAGGCACAGCAACGCACAGCCGCCGCGCCACCCAATCCCATGACGGACCCTTCGATGTTGACAGACATGCTCAAAGGAAACCTCACCAACGTCCTGCCGATGATCATGATCGGCGGCTGGATTAACTGGCACTTTTCCGGGTTCGTCACGACCAAGGTCCCGTTCCCTCTTACCCTACGCTTTAAGCCGATGCTTCAGCGCGGCATCGAGCTGATGTCGCTGGACGCCAGCTGGGTCAGTTCCGCATCCTGGTACTTCCTGAACGTCTTCGGGCTCAGAAGTATTTATTCCTTGGTGTTGGGCGAGAACAACGGTAAGACTTAGATAGATTGGTAGGATATTCCTGATGAAGAAACTGACGTTCTCTTTACATCTGTATTGTCTAGCTGCGGACCAGTCTCGCGTAATGCAAGAACAGATGACGATGCAAGCTGGTGGGATGCCACAGGATCCAAAGCAGGCATTTAAGGCCGAGTGGGAAGCTTTAGAGGTCACCGAGCACAACTGGGCCCTCAAGAATGCTGAACCAGAGATGATGGCCATTGTGGGACCGACGAAGGACGATCTCTATCACCAGAACCAAAAGAGTTTGTCCTCTTAGAGACATTTTTGGTGTTATAAGCAAGTCAATGCTACTTATGGGCGTTGTTAGCACGTGCAGCCTCGGTATGGATGCATGGCATTAATTAATTAATGGAAGTGTAAGCTTTATAGCTGTTAAAGATGCACGTGCATATTCCATAACTGGTCACAATATAGTAAATACTACACACGTGTCCCGCGGGGGTGATGGACGGTGCAGGCTTATATTCGTTTTTGGAAGCTGTTAACTGAAGGCCAAGTGTGAACTGATGCGATGCAAAAGCGTGCGCACTTCAGGGGTAGCACTTCTGGCTACTCTCTCAAGGAAAGTGATTGCTGATTGCAATGCTTGACCTCGGCTTGACTTGGCCTTGGCTTCCACGCTGGAAATTCATCACTACTGGACTTGTCCGTGTGGAAACTCCATGCTTTGGGTGGCGTAGTAACCGGTCAGAGTCCGGGGCGCCCGCTCAAAGTCCGTATTGCCTGCTCGGCCGGGATCAAAGTACATGACAGATAAATAGAGCAGCTGGGGCAAAGTCTTTTTCCATCTCGTCAACGCTGCTGCAAACCCACGTCGAGGTCCAACCTCTAAAAAGCCTAAACAGTGATTGCGTAACACTAGTTCAGTTTTCTGCTTTTCGGAAGCAAAGTAAAAGCTCCGATGATTGTAAAGGCGAAATTTTAAAGCGTGGGAGTTGATAGGAGTTCAGCTGTCAGGTCCAAGTGTGAGTGATTTCTCTACTGCGGTTACAGTTGCAACGTCGTGACATGGATCTCAACGGCGGTCTGAATTTGATTGCATTCATCACCTTCTTGATCACGGCTGCTTGTGTGGCGTCACCGACGGTCAAGTTCTACGTGAAGGGTCTTCTGATCTACGTGTTCATCCTGCTGAACAGCATCTTGGGCTGTTGCTACGGATTGCTGCACTATGGGCAAGAGGAACGCAACGTCCGCTTTTCCGCCTGGATGTGCGACTTGTGGAGTTACTTGCTAGGCGTCAGATGGATTGTCGAGGTGGATGGAGGTGAGGTAGACCGAGCTAAGGGACCCTACATCGTTGTGTGCAACCACCAGTCATCGCTCGACACCTTCGCAATGATGAAAGTGAGGCCGAAGGTTATTGCCAAGATGCATATTGTCAACGTTGATAATGTTTCTTGCCTACATAACAGGTCTGGCCGGTGGTCCCAGGATTCATGGTCGCCATAGCCAAGAAGGAGCTCAAGTATTTTGGTCCATTCGGTCTGAACCTTGCGTTATGCGGCACCATTTTCCTAGACCGCCATCGCGGACCCGATGCTCATGATGTAGTGAACGTTGCGGCCCGTACGGCCAAACAGAACTGTACCAGCATCTGGATATATCCTGAAGGCACGCGAAACCGCCGGCGTGGCCTCACCATGCTTCCCTTCAAGAAGGGAGCCTTTCATATGGCGTTGGAAGCCGGCATGAACATCTTGCCAGTGGTCATCTCAGAGTATCACTTCTTCAGCCCGGAGAAAAAACGGTTTGGGCCAGGGTCAGTCAAGATCAGGGTGATGACACCAATCCAGACCGTATCCTACAGCAAAGACAACTTAGATGACTTGATCAATGATACTCGAGAGAAGATGCTGACCTGCCTGAAGGACCTGGCTGCCGAGGAGGAAAACCCTGAGAGTGACGGGAGTGCGTCAGTGCACAAGAAGACAAAGTGATAAAGCTTCATTTGTGTTTGCTGCTACTGCTGCCTGCATTTGAGTGGAAACTTCGGTGCTTTCTTTGCGTGCGCCTTTGTCACTCATCTCCCAACATTGCGACGGTGCACCTATCTCATTCACGTATAATACGCTGTAGGGACAAGAGGACGGCATTACTATGAAAGTTGCATGCATAAAATCCCTGTGTCCTCGCCCAATTTGTATACACATTCTTCACCCTAACATGTAGAACACATTACATATGTAAGATTGAAAGTTTCCACTCGCATCATCCGTGACGCCTTCTGCGCTCGTGGTCGAGAAGACACACGGTTTCCTCACTCAAATAACCCTTCGAATACATGGCCGCCAAAAATGTAGAATACGCCAGCAATAAAACTTATTACACCCTTTTAGAAAGACCCCGTAGAATGAGCTGCTCAAGTTCACACTGGAGGACATAAAAGTTGTGGCGTCAAGAAATGCGCAACATTCCAAGGCTCTGCATGGAGGCAGTCCTGCGCCTGTCAAGTGCAGAGAGATGTCGGTATTAGTGAAGCTCTCTGGTCAAGAGTCATTTGCTGCTATGTCAAAAGTCGCAACCCTGTACAGTCAATCGCCCATCGACTGTTCGCTGAATGAGGGATATCGATGAAGAAAATGCAGGGTAAGAAGACAGTCTTAAATTCTGTGCAACTTCTCATTCACTAGGCTCACTTATTGCCAGACTGGCGCCGTTTGCGGCCAGCATGAGCATGGCCCCGTTGCGCTAGCCCCGTTTGCGGCCAGTTGTGAGGATGGTTTGTTCAGAAGAATCTTTGGATTTACGTGTTGTTTGGCTTTTTTCGACTGATTCTCTCATTTAATGTTGGGCCAATTTTGGAAATTCTTTTACAACAATTTGCCCATTTTGGTCACCATGAACACGGTAACATCAGTCTCCATGTCTTCACTGGCCTTTAGGTAAACTCACAAAGCGAGTTTACCTAAAAAAATTTTAAGTCACCAATACCCATTTATTTCCGTGAGCTCGCTTTGTTTACCAAAATTTCAGCTGCTGAGGTCACGTGACGCCCTGGAACTCGGCGAAGACAGCTGCAGCCTGCTATGTAGTGGCCGTGCTCTGGACGAGCAGCAGGCGCCTGGCCACAGGCAGATCAGCGTCGCTACGCCAGCGTGGCTGCTGTTCCAGAGTGGCGACGACCGACCTTACTGCGCGTCCAGTTCAGTCCGTGATTTCCTGGATCTTCAGCGGCGTGACCAAGTTCAACGTGTACTCCGCTTTGCCCGACGTGACCTCTGTCGCCGCTAGATCCTGACCCTCAATCAGCACCTCCTTGGTAGCCTCGCAAGAGAAGTTCTTTGCTGTGACCAGAAATACCCCGCAGTATCCCCGACGGCGCAGCAAACGGTTATAAAGATATGACCGCAGAGTCCTCGGAGGGCACAGCTGCAGCCGTCGTCGTCGAGGAGACCGAAGATGACAAGGAGGATAAACGTAGCGAGGGGCCGGAGCAAGTCCACCTGACGTTGCGAGCAGCTGAGAAGGACGGCAAGAAGGTCACCTGGACTGAAGAGACAGTGGACAACGAGCATCTTGGCCGCAAGAAAAGCAAGTGCTGCTGCATTTACGTCAAGCCCCGTAGGGGAATTCCGGGCGACGACGAGTCATCAGAAGACGAGCGCGACGGCGATGATTGCGAACATTGCCCCGGACATCACGGCAAAGACTTGAACTCGGATAAAGGAGGGGCATCAGCCTAAAACATCGTCATCATGTCTTCCCTCGGCATGATAGGTACTTACGACTCGACCTCGGACTCGTCTTCCGAGGAGGAAGGAGAGGAGGAGGGGGAAAAGGTGGTGGAGACTGCGGTACCTTTGCCCGCAACTGGCGGTCCTTCTTTGTCCAACCCCTTCAAGATGTCCTCCTCGAAGAGCTCTCTTCCTCGCCCTTCTTTCATGCAGGAGCACGAGGACTTCTCTACCACGTCTGCTCGGCCGACATCGTCCGTGTTCAGTAACCCGTTCCGTGATAAAGAAGAGCAGCACCGCACCTTGCTTGAACGCCATGTTGCCATGACTGCCAGGCAGGAGGAGATGCGCACCATCGGCGGGAAGAAAGTTTGCTGGAACTTTCGGAAGGGTCGGTGTAGATTTGGCCATAAGTGCACATTTGCCCATGATTCCGACATCGGCGTGCGGAGACCTGATCCGAAAGACTTGGGACCGACCTACAGCGCTGAGTCCTCCATTTCTGACCCGGGTGGGGGCAGGAAGCTCCAGCAAGAGGAAAAGGCCCAGTTGAGCAGGGGCAGCTGCGACCAGGGTAGTATGGTTTCAGGAGAAGGGTCGATTAAAAAGAAGAGGCCGGGACTCAGTCAAGACATTGTGCCGAGCAGAAAGGCCATGAAGTTCCACAATAAGGTTTACAACAGTGCTGTATAGTGATCAGAGCAGTTCAGCGTTCAGCTTTCCAATCCTACCTATCGTTAACGATTCAATGAGCTCAGTACACTATATATTTTGTATCTGTGTCTTTCATTGTAGAATAGTCACATTTTCTTGTGCATATGGGTCTGGAGGTAGAGCTTGGATCTTCCTTTGAAGTCCATGTAGTACCACCTGCAGTGTACGATGATGTTGCAACGTTGCTGTGTAGGCAACAGCTTGATGTTTCGGACACACCATCCACAGGTGGTAGGGATCATTGAGTTGGTCGGTGAAGGATTATTTCACTGGAGAAACTTCCCCCATACTGTTTCAATCAAGGCTCCCCAAACAGCAAGCTTTCTCCAGTCAAACATTCATGGTCTTTCCTACTGCCCACCAGGATGTGTAGTCCCGTGTCTTCATACATTATGCGAGCAAGTTTGACAAGGTCTCATGTCTTATGTTTCCAAGCATGTTTGGCATTGCCTCATTGAAGCACTGTTTGTTGAGCTTTGACCAAGGTAACTTGCCCTGTCCGAGGGCTTATGGTCCGTTGTCATCGAGCCTCCGCCCGCAGGCAGTACAAAGCTGAGGAAGGTCAGGCAGGAGACGAAAACGTAGTGGATAGAGCAGAGCGACGACTTTGGTAGTCTGACAAGCTACTGCTGTTCTATCCACAACATCAAACAATCTCTTCAAGTTTAAATGGGGTGTAACTATATCGTACAATATTTGGAAAACCCGAAAATATAACACTCACTTTCTCTTTGTTTACCAGCCTGTCTTGTTTACTGTGAGCAGGCCGTATAGTATCACTATATCTCTGTACAGTGGAGCGACTTGTAACGTTCTGCGGCCTGCCGCTAGTACAATGGAGCGAGCAGACCGTGCGAGTATACCGCCCGCTAGTGAACTGGGAGAAGGAACAAAAATTTAGAAGATAACTTTTCAAAATTGTACCAAAATACTCTTTCCAGTAAATACAACATGGATCAAGGACAAAGTGAAGTTAAACAAAAAAGTGAGGTAAACTATAAACGTCCAAGGGTGTGTGGTCAAGGCCTACACGCCCTCTTTTGCACTTTAGAGCTCGTGGGCCTTGACGAGCCCACCTTCCTCGTGCTTCAAAATGCAAAGTCGGGCGTATGGTGCTTCCTGCCCAGAAGGACATGTATTCAGTGCGCCACTAAAAAGGTCAGAAACCTAAAAATGCCCTGAGTGATGAAAAAACAGTAGACAGAAAATTTAGTGAGAACCGTGGTTTCAATAAGCACAATGACGAAGCTTCAACTGCAGAAGTTTCCTTTCTTAACTATTTTACAAATAAATTACTTATTAAAATGGTGGACTATTTCAAATATTTAGAGATGTTCAAATATCACATAGTTCGATTTTTGTGTGAACTTGACTTGAACCCAAACCCTTTGACTCAGGAATCATTTAAGAATGAGCCAAGCTCAGCCTTGACTCGATGCAGTTCGAATTAGAGCGAGTGAGTTCTGTTGACTCTTTCTTTTTTTCATTAGATACCTTGTACAGTCCAAAATCCCCAAGGGAAAAAATCTCTGTGAACAAACATCACCGGTTTGTTTGAACTGTAGTAAACATAAATTTTACAGCACTAATTTCAGACCTTATATGGAATTAGAAACGTCTGCAAGGAAACTACCTGCGGGAGGCTCAGTGCAGCTTGGCAGTTCAGAGCTAAACAAGATCGATGACTACTTAAAATTAGAGTCAATCACCCTGGAGAGAGTTGATGACATCTTTATAAAGATGTCATCAACTTTCATCATCGCAACAAATCACTCCTTGGCCACTGCGAAAAAAGATTGATTAATCTCATCTTGAATCTCTGATAGGTGATGACAGTCCCAAAGTATCGAGCAGTCATAACCATGACCAAGAAACGTTTTGATAAAATCATTCAGCAAATGCTTTCCAAGATGTTGAAGGCATGTCTCATCCTTCACTGCAATGCAGATGTCAATAATCATGCCCTAAATCTACTTTACAGTATAGATACCTTCGGGGGATAATGTGAAGATCAAGTGTATGTTTCGGTCCTTTGATTTAAAAAAATGCGGACATTATGGAAGCTCCCAGATGAAAGTCAACATCCCATTGCAGATGTCATCAGGGACCCATCCAAAAGATGTTCAAAACTGGACTATGATGCAGTAGAAGCTTTTGCCAAAAGCACGCAAAAATTTAAAATCAACGGTATCATGGATGCCCTGGCACTCCAGCAGTTGTCAAAGGAAGACTTGAAATTCCAGGAAGAATACTTTTAGGTCACGTAGTCTCTTGCCATGAGCCCGGAAAAGCTAAAGGGGACAGTGTTTTACCTGGCCATTGCTCCCAACTACCAGAATGATTGAAAGGGAGTGAAAAGACTTAGTGAGGACAAAGTGAAATACTGCAAACCATTCGTCTCAGCTTTTTCGAATGACCTGGAGAAGATATTTAGGGAACTGTTTGAATAGATAAAACTCATTTAGTTTATTCTACACTTTGACCTAAATCCAAGTTCAAGTGGATTAAAGCCTTGAAGACCAAAGAGAGAGGGAAAGTTTGGCTCATAGAGAATGAGGCAAGACTGGAAATGAAAGTTCCGAAGAATGAGGGCTGAAATACTCATTTCATGAGTGTCTTCAAGAGGACATTGATGTCCCTCCTGAAGATGAAGAGCTTGACAAGTATTTGAGTGATCCAAGGATGTTCTTTCTTTGAAGGAGCAGAAGTCTCCAGTCATGTTGAATAAAAAATTTAGCACTGGACTTCCAAGCTCTGCTTTAGTTGAGAAGCCTGTTCGTGTCACAGGTGATACATTGGCAAAGAAATGGAACGAACTGTTGGATGACACCATTGACACGAGAGCTTAGTTGAAGATAAACGCAGATTGAATGTAAATTTGTCGTGGTCCTGGTTTTGGAGAAAAAAGCACTTGAAAAGTATTTGACGTCTGAATATTTGAACATTCAGTATTTGAATACTTTTAGACTCGTGGTAGTGCCATTTTAGATAGCTTTTAAGCAAAGTATTAACCGTTCTATGCACATCGAAAAATCAGGTATTTCGTGATAGTCTGGTATGTACTGTCTGTGCATGCCCACCAAGAATGGAGCGTTACTGCATTGTCTCAGTCACGTCAGGTACATCATCTCGCATCGCCATGTCTGGGATCTCTCGCTTCTGTGCTTCCGTGGCTTTGCTGCGGCTAGGGAGAGCTTCTTGTACCAGGTGCCCACCACATTCAGCCGCTTTCTCTCTCTTCCCTTCCTTGGCCGGCAGCTCGTGCGCAACGTCGGCAGCGTGGGGCAGCCTGGGCATTGCGGGGTACAGCTGCGGAGCTGAAGAGTCATAACAAGGTGGGACGCAAAACACGTCATCCAACTGGGGCAGGAGGATTTCTACTCCTCCACTTAACTCACCTTTCGTCCAGACGCATGGTGTAGATTACACAGACACAGGGAAGCAGCGGCGGAGTCTTGCCCAGGAGCCATTTTGTCGCCTGCACAATCAGGAACATCTCTGACGTCGTCCTGGTACGTAGCAACCACAAATCCAGGCCCGTTCGTGCTCGCAGTGTCAGCGGCGCTGGCTAGTAGTGTCCGCCCGGAGGCTCCACGCACAGGAGAGACAGAGGGACTAACCATTGACAGCTCTGGTGCTCTGACGCTGTCAAAGTTGTGGGGCAACCGGCATTGAATGCTACAACTCGGCATTTTTGCTTTTCTGTCTCGTCTAATTTGCTGGGACTGACGATTCCACTTTATTCGACGGTTTTATTGCTGCTCCACAGTTTTTACTTTAGGACAGTCTTTACTTTAGGCCACAGTTTTTACTTTAGGCCACAGTTTTTACTCTTCTCACGAGCACTCCTGGTTGACGCGGTCGGCCTGGTTGTCATGGTCCACGAAGTTAATGTCATCCACGTCCACGTGACCAACCTCGTCATATTCACCTCCAACATCCTTTGTAGTCGGTCTATGGCTAACTCACGTTTCCCGAAATCGCAAAGCAAAAATGCAGGGTGAAATTACAAATTGCCTCCTATTATTGAGTATTGTTTTTGGGCTGTTGGGTCCAATGTAATTTGATCTGTTCTTTGATCTGCCTTTACTGGCCGAGGGTTGAACCCGAGAACAGTAAAGAACCCGAGGATCTGATTAGGTATAGGCTTGATTTACGTAGGTTTGACCTTGACCTTGAGCAAGTTTGAAAATAAAGCTCTGGTAACAAAAGCATCACTTCACTTGTAAGGTCCACTGGTAGGAAATCCGGCCCCAGGCCTGGTCGAGAATTTTTGACCTCGGCTGAAAGTGGGTAAACTAAAGTTTCACAGGTCGACCCGCTGGGCCAGCAAGAGGAAACCGATGGGTCAGCAAATGTCAGCATTTGCTACATCGCTGACTAAAAGCAAATCTTCAGCTCTTCGGAAGGCTACGAACATCCTTTTAACGCAAAAATCTCTCCCAAGCTCAAGCAAAACGCAAAAAATGGCTCAGAAGTGCGTGCCAGAAATTGGCATGATGTTTTAATGTGCAAAGTCTAAAGCCGTCGTCTTGAGCAAGTTGCTGAAACCAATGGGGACGTCACATCGTATATATCGCAGGGTTTGAAGAACGCCCGTTCGACGGAACGCAGCGTTCTGAACACTATCAAACTTTCAAACACTAAACACAGAATGATCCAGGGATTTGGGGCTGCCACGCAGATCGCTCTGCGGATATGGTTCGTCGCAATGACCACGACAATCTGCTGTCCTGGCTAAGGCGAGGAAGAAGTGATTTTATTTGAAGATATTTGACAGGTGTTTGAAATTTGAATCTATTGCTTCTACTGAAAGACAAAACTGGAATTTTTAAAGCGGAACTCCTTTGTATTCAAGTATTTTCACCATCCCTGTTGGTGTCGTTTTCACCCGAATAAAGCGTGTTCTTGATATCTAACGATGAAGACTCATCTTACTTCAGCTCAACCCCTGCACAACATGAAGGCGCTGATTCTGGTGGGCGGTTACGGGACTCGTTTGAGACCCTTGACGCTGTCGCGGCCGAAGCCTCTGGTGGAGTTTGCAAACAAGCCGATGCTCATGCACCAGATCGAGGCTTTGGTGGAAGCTGGTGTCACGCAGGTGCCTTTTCAGCATTACAGCATCATTTGAATCAAGTACACGTCCATGGTTCACCTTGACAGGTTGTACTAGCTGTGTCTTATCATGCTGACGCGTTGGAGCAGGAGCTGGCCAAGGAGGCCAAGCGCCTGGGCATCACCATCGTCTTCTCTCACGAGAGTGAGCCCCTGGGAACGGCAGGTCCGCTTGCACTATCCAGGAACATTCTAGCCTCAAACGAAGAACCTTTCTTCGTCCTCAACTCCGATGTCATCTGCGAGTTTCCCTTCAAGGAAATGGTGCACTACCACAAGTCGCACGGAAAGGAGGGCACCATAGTGGTGACCAAGGTGGCGGAGCCCAGCAAGTACGGCGTGGTCGTCTACGACCCACAGACTGGACAGATCGATAAATTTGTCGAGAAGCCGACTGAGTTTGTATCTAATAAGATCAATGCGGGCCTGTACATCTTCTGGCCTTCAGTCCTCGACAGGATAGAGGTAATACTGAGACTCCTCATAATTTCAGTGGTATATTACGCTTGTTACTGCCCTTTCAGCTGAAGCCCACAAGTATCGAGAAAGAGGTGTTTCCGTTCATGGCCGCCGACGGTCAGCTGCACTGCATGGACTTGCACGGATTCTGGATGGACGTTGGGCAGCCTAAGGACTTCCTCACTGGGATGTGTCTCTACTTGGGGGCGCTTAGGGACAAAAAGTCGCCTGACCTTGCAGCAGGGACCAACATCGTGGGAAACGTCCTTATTGTGAGTGAAGTACATATTGCGGTAACAGGAAGCAATTGCGACATCTCCAGCGCCGAGCTGGTGCTCATGGCTTTGCTCTCGTATCTGTGTGTGGGTTCGTTGCTGCTAGTCGAAAGCTGCTCTCGTACAAGTGACTCGGTGAACTTGTTCTTTTCAATGCTCTTGGAGTGACTTCTGCCTCGTGCGTTGAACTACTTGCAGCTCGTAGAGGACCGTAGAGGACACAGAAATTGATTAATGCTTATGACATCACCAAGAGCTCTTAGGTGCACCGTGTGTTGCATTAATTTTTCGACTGTACTTTAAAGGCATTTTAATTAAGTTTTAAAGTATAATTACGACTATTTCGTGACTTGATTTGAAAGAAGAGATTGCTAGGCTTCAAATGAGTTGCGTATCGGCATCGTAAACAATCCCACGCTGAAGCAGGAGGACAAAAGGCTGCAGATCGCCACGCTGCTCAATGCCGGACACGGCACCGCCGACATCGTCAAGCAGCTCCAGTTCTACTGGCACACGGTCTACGTGGCTAAAAAGCGCCTGAAAAATGGCCAAGATCTCAAGGATCGTCCTTGTTCGGAGAAGCCTCGCAAATTGACCTTGGAGGTCATGAAAAAGGCCTTTTCGGCAACCCGAGAGATGAAGATGACTGCCTTTGCCAAGAAGAAGACACTGTGCACAAGTCCACAGTGTCCAGGGCCGTCAAGGCTACCAGAGGAAGACCAAGAAGCACCAAGATGAAGGCAGCTCGAGTTGAGCATGGGCGGCACATTTTAAATGACCTCAAGCACTCCCCTCGTCGTCAAATCATCTTCTTCAGCGATGAGAAGACCTTCACGGTGGACCCCGTGTTCAACAAGCAGAACGACCATGTGGTTGTGTTTGACGACACCCCAGAGTCCGAGGAGCTCACCCACGTGTCCATGATGAAGCACACAGCGTCAGTCATGATGTTGGGCGTCGTGTCCTCAACAGGGCATAAAATGCCGCCGGTTTGGTTTCCCACCGGGTACCGGCTCACGGCCGCCTCGAAATCTTGAGGACCAAGGTCAAGCCGTAGATCCTCAGGATCACGAAGAAGTCCAAAGCCACGTCGCCGATTTAGCGCCGAAAAGTCGAAAGATTAATGCAACAGCCGGTATCTTGAGATGGACAGAGAAACGGCCCAGGCGAGTTGGTTAGATGAGATCCAGACAGCGTGCCGATTCGTAGAAAAAGCCTTTCTACTGTGCCATGCACAACGATGTGCTGTCACGATAAAGCATTGAAGGACCAGTGAGGTAGTATTGTTAATGGAGTCAACAGCACCGATAGTGGGACTAACGTTTGTTCCTTCTCCAAACTGTTGCAAAGCTTCACCTTGACTTACAGTCCGTCCGTTCCCGTGCTATCCTGCACGCGAGCAAAGGCATTCACTGCTTTCTCCTGTTTTACCACATCATTTACACCACTTTCAGGAATGGGAGCGCTTATAGCAGTCATCTTTGGTTGAAAGACTCTTGATCTTTGTCTCACGACCTGAAAGATCACATCATCAGGAAAGTACTTTGTAAGTCTTCTTTTGAAGAGGCTGAATTTCATTTTTGCAAGTCGCGCTCAAAGTTCTCTGCGATGTCTCTTCTGTGCAAAGTGATAAATGGTTGGTGTGACTGCTGGTTGCGTAGCTTTTGCCAGTGTACGCAGTGGCAACTGGAAGAAGTACTGCGCTGTTCTCTACTCTGCCTTGCTCCTCCTGGCCGTTTGGACCAAGTCTATCTGTTTTGTCCCGCAAACGAAAAGTTGCTTCTTTGGCCCGAGAGTTCGGGACACATCTTTTCGCCTATAACATTACCCTTGTCGTTTGTAGTAGGCGCGCAAGTCCTTGCAGCTGGCAGGCAAGAGCATTACAGCCTCCTGTAATGTCGCTTGAGTCCAACATTGTCATCAATTTAACCAGCAGCAATTGTGTCCCCCTCCCCAAGTTGCTAGACGTAGGTGCTCTTGCAATTGTCCTGAATTGTCTTGCAAATGGGAGCAGAAGTTCCTCGCGGAGACATTCCGGGAGCCAATTTTTTAGCCATGAGACTTCCCACTGGGAAATGACTGTCACAGGTCCGTGTAAGACACATTTGCAGGTATACTCTGTGAATTGGTGAAGATGCTACGGCCTGCCTGTCTGCCTGCTACTTTGGTTCCCTACTCCATGCTGTTGCTGATGCAGTACACGCACATAGGAGGTAGTGGGTTGATGGTGTAATTCTTTTGATGTTAGTGCAGCTCTCATGCGTACATGCCCTACGCAATAGTGGCACACATGGGTCTCCCTCGCCCAGGCAATTTAGTGAAATTGCCTTGTCCCTATCTCCAAGAAAAACATCTTCTTGAGCTTCCTGGCCCTGCTCTTTTTCAAGTGCGGTGCAAGCACCAGTCTAAAGAGATATCGATCAGTAACGACTTGGAGGAGAAGCAGAGCCGTGACTACAGCTCTAATGACTACTTGCTTTTAAAAGGATTGCTCCTCCCCAGGGTAGAGCACATTAAAGAGCGAGTGCGATGGAAATTTCATCTCTCTATCTCTTTCAAGTACATTAGTGTGGTAATCCCATAAGTCCCAATGCGCCACAATCTAGTGGGAGCACCCTTACTACAGTGACTGGCTTAATGTATAAAAATACAAACAGCTTCTTAGTATTCCGACGGTGCGACCGAGACATCACAGCACGTATACAAAGCAAGCTTGGCCAACACTCAATTACTGCACTTACATCATGCAAGTTGAAGAAGCTTGAACAGGAGCCCAGAGTGAAGCCGCATTTCTTCTGTTTCAGCATCCCAGCGCACAGATCGGTTCCAACTGTCGTATCGGCCCCAACGTGACTGTCGGCCCCAACGTAGTGATCGAGGACGGCGTGTGCATTAAGCGGAGCACCTTGCTCAAGGGGGCAAGAATCAAACAGCACTCGTGGATCGAAAGCAGCATCATTGGCTGGAGATGCTCAGTCGGAAGATGGGTCAGTACACAGACACAAGCACACACCAAGCCTAATTCTGATCATTGCTGATCATGATGCTGGTGACTATATCGGTTGACATTATCGATGGTCGGCTGAGCGCATAGTAAGAATGTGCGATGTCCCGAGTTAATCGATATTGGATATATTGAGACCAAATATGGCGCGATGTCAGATATCGATACGATTGTTTGACATTTAGGCAAGATGATACTTTTGCAGACAATTTAAAGGTGTTTGACATTGGAATTTAGGACTTTTCATAAGTTACAGGGTCGACAAATGGTGCTATAAAAAAGTGCTTTTGAAACTTTGAGAGCCAGGCCGGCCAAGAGCCGTTGGTAGTTTGTCTATGACACGGCCAAAATATTGCGATACATCTTCAGTAGACATTAGCCCATTATACTTATAAAAACAATGCATCACCCATTTCTTCACAAGTGGTGCATTACAAACCGTTACGATGATGTCAGATTTACCTAATTGATTTTTGAACAAAAAGGGCTCATTGCCTACGTGTACTCCTGAGGTCGTTAAAAGAGCAATTTTGCCACAGACTATTTATGCCACTTTCGATTCAGTTTCGTATTTCTTATGCAATGCGGCGGCAAAAGCAGCCTGTGAAAAAAGTTGCTTTTTTTCTATCTCCACGAGTCGTTGGCCACTCAAGCTGTCAGAGAAAATGTTTCGGATGTAATGTGTTACTTTCTTCACAACATGACACGCATCATTCGAAGGTTGAAAGAGATTACAATTGTGGCCACTTCTGGCAACTATCGCGATATTCGATATCGATACAACGTATCGCCCAGTATTGACTTGCGTGCAGTACACGCATGCGCGCGTGCAGTAATTAAGTACTGTCTGCATAACACTATGTTAAGAGCAGGACATGGATTGCGTCACTGCAGGTCCGAGACGAACTAGTGATTTGGACCTCTCTCTGACTGTAACACCACAAGTCGGGTTCAAATGTGCCCAGTACGCTCGTGTACACACCTTAAGGTACACGAGGCCGTGGTAATGCCATTAGTAGATTTTTTCCTTCCTTCGTTACCTCCGTTATTAGTAAAGTAGGTAAGCGCAGGTGGGTTCGTCTCTTGGGTGGTTCGGTTTCACCTGGGACTCTCATTGAATGATGACTAGCAGACTCTACCCGCTTTCCTGGGTGGGAGAAGTGACAATTGTTACCAAACTCACTTTCCTTAGCTGACTTCCTTCAGACAGAACTGAAATGTATGGGCCACTTTGTACGTACCTTTGCATGCACCACACAGGTGTAGATAGAACTGTCACTGTATTCCCAGACAGACAGATCCAGGCCTACACAGCCAGTGAGAATGAGACAGGGGTCTTGTATGCATATGTGAGATGAGACAGCGTAGACAACCCACTTTGCTTGGTGGGAGTGTACAACTGTGTATGCTGTGGGTGGGGGAGGAAGGTATCAGGTGAGATATGGTGACATGTGGAAGTATACGCATATACATAGGTGAAATGGAAAATTGACATTTTATTGTGCCATGCATAGTCACACAGCTGAAGTGGCAAATTTACACATCTCTTGAACATGACGGTAACAACTGCGTTTTGCTTTGTTTTTGCTTTGGAAAATAATTCCTCCGAGCAGCATAGGGCGGCTGCTTGGAAATTGAATGACTTTTTGGGGGAAAGATAAATGTGTGGCTGCTTGAAATTTTCAAGTTGAAAATTGACTCGCTGAAACTGGATGATCCCGGGTATGTCCGAGGTGGTAGTTGGTGACCTTGAGAGGTGGGTCAAAAGCCACCCAAAGACACTACTCTGTTCTCTTTACTCTCTTGTCTTTTTCCCTTGCCTGAGGTCAGCTGGCCACAGGGGGGGGGGGTTCTGCTCTGTCTCCTGCTCTTACTGTGATGATGGAAGTGAGCCATCAGTGAACGGGTCGAGCCGCAGTTTGGGTTGCGTGATTTTCCTGGCTCAATGTCCACCCCTGCTGACCTTCTTCTCGCCCCTCCTTGTGCCATAGATAGCTACTGATGCATGCAGTAAACGTCGGACCTCGATTTCGGCCTCAAAACGGCCTCAGACCTAAGATGGGATGTGATGGCGAGCCAGCTTGTAATATGTAGCATCTTCTGACCAAGTTTGGTGACAATCGGTGCAGTGTTTGGGGCGCCCATGGCGGGACAGGGACACACACACAATATATATATATATATAGAGAGAGAGAGATTACTGTCAAAAAATAGTGCGTCATTATGAACCCCTTCGCGGCTTCCATTTTCTTTCATGCAAGCAATTATCATTCCAGGTTCGCATGGAAAATGTGTGCGTATTGGGCGAAGATGTGATCGTCAAGGATGAGCTGTACTTGAACGGGGGCAAAGTCCTCCCCCACAAGTCCATCGGGACCTCAGTGCCGGAGCCGCAAGTCATAATGTGAGAGAAGACCGCATAAGCTCTTGAGGCAAGGGCTGAAAGAGTTATTATATTTGAAGATCATGTTTCTATGGTTTTTAGAGTGGTTTGGTACGCGCATTTGTTAACCGTGAGTAAACAGAGTAAAGTAGTGTTTTAACAACGGTCGTGAGCCCTGCTCAGGCATGCGTGCAGTATTAGTGTATGTCCAGTATTATTGTGCATACATGTGTCTACGTCTAAGTACAATCTTGTATAGGACTGGGAAACGTTGAGTGTTATCGTACATCACACGTTTTCGCGCTGTTGCTTTTACTTTTGGGTGGCATTTCCAGGAAGAACAGTCCTGATCTTGCACAGTAGCTTGCATCGTTCGCCTGAGATTCTGTGGAGCTCCCGCTGAGACTCTTCTAAATCCTCCAGATCTATACGGTCGAGTCTTCTGCATAGCACAGCCTCCACTTCAGCGTTCAAGTCGTCCAGCAATCGTTCATATGCTTCCAAACACGTCTCTTCAGGGTCTCGTCCTCTGGCATTGGTCTGTTTGTTCCTGTCTGAAACGATGGGGACCACATTGTTACTTACTGCGTGCATGATAAGGGACTATTGACTTAACTGTTGCAATAACTTGGTCCATTGTATGTATACAGTAGTACATGTGTGGCAGAGTCAACGTAATGTAAGCACCGCCATCGGTCAATCAGTGGCATTTCTCAGCAGACAGCTGGCATCAGCTATATGCATTATTCTCCTTTCCTGTGATATCGCGTCTGAGAGCATCATCATCTGTCCTCGAGATCGAGTGCTGTTGTCACTGCTGCCCCCAGAGAAACCCTAATATTTCTTGTTCAGGCGAAATTAGGGGTGCCGTAAAATCGCTGTCATAAACAGGGGTTTCTCATAACTTTTTCCCTGTATTAGAAAGCTGTCTGTACATACAGTGGTCATGAGAACCACTAAGGGACCTGAGAAAATGGTCCTTATAAGCGGGTTATTCTTTTGCCCGACAATCAGCCTGAGACATCAAGTAAGGCAAAAATTTGATGGATTTCACCCCTCCTAGAAGGTGAGCAGAGCTGCCCTTAATGCTCTGCCCTGCCGCTCTCAGCTTGCGTCCCTCCACAGGTGATTTCATGATGAGTCGATCTGGCAACATCAAATTCGCAAGAACTCCTGTAATCTGTAACAGGTAAGACGCAAATGCGCCAAATTTCATTCACGTGGGCAGAAATGGAGCAAAATTTACCATGTGTGGCAGCACTGGCCACACTGACCACAAACCAGTTGAACTCCGAAGCCGATGACTCTGCGAAGCGGGAAGCGATTAGCGATGCGTCGGGTTCGCTTTTTTTCGAATTCGGGGTCAAAAAACCCTCGTCAGTGAATTTCCGAAATTGAAATCGTTTCGACCTAGCCTAGTATATCGCTTACGTCTTACCCACTTCGTTGGTTGGGTACTGAACTTTTGAACTTTCAAGCTCGGATATGGGCTCGTTGCTTTTTTTCGAGCTCGGGTCGAGTTGGGTCGTTTAAGTTCGAGCTCGGATCGGGTCAGGCTGGCTGAAAATGACTTCGACCCTTCGAGCTCTCGAGCTCGGGCCTCGGCTCGAAGCATCTCTAGAAACGACTATAACAGAGAGAATTACTGCAGTAAAAGGGTTTGGGACCAGAGAAAAAGATTCTACTTTGCGTATGATTCTTGAAACTGGGTTCTTCTGCACTTTATTTCCGGAACATTCATTGGGAGCAATCACTTGTCACTAACAAGGCAACAACAGAACAGTGCACGTCGGCAATCCGCGTCCCCAGAAGCTGCTGTTATTCTATAACCAGGTATCACGAGAGGTTGCACTCCGCAGAACGTCTAGAGTATCTGAACATTCCTGAGGTAGAGTACAGTAGAG
>JAAUXU010010324.1_pt1 | contig 18630 bp, 14 predicted proteins | sample 7278151 | NCBI WGS metagenome assembly JAAUXU01 (sample SAMN14350113, study PRJNA611818) | marine sediment metagenome | isolation source: surface marine sediment (1.8m) | place: French Polynesia: Moorea | collected 2018-08 | reverse complement strand
TCCCGGGGCCGTCTCCTCTCCCGGGGCCGTCTCCTCTCCCGGGGCCGTCTCCTCTCCCGGGGCCGTCTCCTCTCCCGGGGCCGTCTCCTCTCCCGGGGCCGTCTCCTCTCCCGGGGCCGTCGCCTCTCCCGGGGTCGTCCCCTCCCCCGGGGCCGTCGTCTCTCCCGGGCCGTCGCCTCTCCCGGGGCCGTCACTGGGACCAGCACCATGACACCCCCTCGGCCCCTGCATGCTCCATTACTTCACGGAATTTGGCAACTGCCTGGCATGCCTCCATCATACTAATCATGACCAGAGGTGCCGTGGCCGTCCAGTGATGTCGGTAGCGGAAGTTTGACACCCGCCATGCAAGTCCTGAAAAAAGGATAAAAATGAAAATCACCCTCAAATATTCAAGTTCGGTATTTTTCAGGCCATAAGGAGTTAGGATAGTGGTACTGCGCCCCCTCCCCCCGACAAAGCCCTGACCAAAGACACAAGGAGATGGCCCCACCACGGAAAGGCGGATCCTGAAAGATAGCAGCAAATAGGTGTAACATAGCTGTATTTTTATGAGAGGCTTGCAAGCGCATTCTGGCGGTCTGTCCATGAGGGACAACGGGTCCCAAACGGACTGTCCCGAGGACGGGGCTGAAAGCGGAAGTGCAGGCGCTTGGAGGCCTTTCTACACCGGGACGATACGAGAACAAGATAAAGAAGTGATTACTCACCACTGCCGGTCTGTCTCCCACCGACCTCGAGGTTCCCGTCATCGTCCGAAATGCCTTCCTCGTAGCACTCCATGGTGAGGCTGAGTCACGATATCAGTTGCCGTTTTTCGAGGGCGAGATCAGCTTCAGCTTCGAGGGCGAGATCAGCTGCATGTTAAGCGCGAAGCGCGGGGTGACCCAGCAAACAGATCGAGTCCACTGGCAGGCGGGATCGAGGCAAGTCTTACAGTAACCCGAGCAATGCCACGTACCTCTGCCAGTATTATACATGCATATATCAAGTCAGTGCTAAGGTATCATCGTATCGGACTTGATCAGGGCCAGCGTTGTCCTCCTGATGCCTTGCCACGCTACCTCATCTAAGGCACGTTACTTTCTTTTGTCCTAAGCTCTTTTGCAATAGGTAGCAGTATTGAGTCAACGTTAAGTCTTTCATGCGCGACTGACTGTCTTCTCCGTCTTTGCGTGAGTGAATATTGTACCACATTCCCTAGTGGGTCTACCACCAAATCATTCCAATTTCGGGCCCACTGAGACTCAGTCTGGAACTAAGATTGAGTCCATTTTGTCTGTCGCGTCTTGCTGCGTAGATATCATGCAGACGTTATCTTCATGTGGAGAAGAAAAAAAATGTACAGTCAAATACCAAAGCTCGGCAATACTCGCAATACTATTTTTGCATTGGGGCTGAATGCACATCGCTGAACGAAATTAAGGATGAAAGTCAAGGCTGCTTGCCAGCGATCGAGGGCAGAGAAAACTTTTCATAACTATGTTTTTTTGACATTGCAGTTAAAGCAGAAATCGAGAGGACAAAAGTGAGCATACCCCAGTAAGACCAGTGGCAAGGCCGTTGTTATGTTATCACAGCCAGTTTTGGAGTATGTATAAGCTTTCGTAGTTTGTTCTGGTAAGTCATACAGTGTACGTCATATGTTCGCAGGAGGCAGGACAAGATGGAATGCTGTACAGAAACATGCAGTCACAGCAAAATGCTTTCAGCGAAGAACTTATCAGTACAGTTCATATAAAGCTCTGCCAGCTTCTAACATGTTCGTACACCACCCCTACGGTCAGGCATTGGGGTGAAAACTGGAGGCTTTGCTACTGACCTCTAGATATGAGCGTTTCAGATGTACCACACCACCGAGGCTCTTTAAATTTTAATGTACACTCCCTCACCTAACACGGGTTGGAGGTCGCGGACTAAACACTCTTGACCGCGGCGAGCGAGAAGTAGCAATGAATGCAACGGCAGAAAAGCGTATGGCAAAACCGGCCCACAAAAAGTAAACCAAGCCCTAAAGCTCAGTGACCAGATTTTCACGATCTATTGCAACGCTGTAAAGTAGAACTTTATTTTGATTCGTATCAATCTCGCATGTCCAAGGCCTCTTTTTGTCCTCGGATGGGAAGATGGGGGTCCGAGGACAATAAAAGGTCGCGGAAATGACGAGGATCAACACGAGGAAAATAAAGCCCACGTACGGCGATGCAGTTTGTAATTTGACATCAGACTTTTGCTGCTTCGTCCCTGGGACAATTGTCCATTCAATTTCTCTTCTTGAAATTCTGAAATCTCCTCTGATAGAATTTGCGGCATATCAAGTAAGCTGCGACCTAAAATGGACTATACTGCACGCTGCAAACTGGCTCATCAGAGGACAGTGAAGCAAAAATCTCGCTTCAAATAAGTTCTTTCCCTTTGTATCAGCACAATACTCACCTTTCAGTATGTTTGTTTTTGTCTCTTTTAGTGCGGATGCATGAATATTGAAGCGTCGACAGCATCAGCATTCAACTTGTCCCTAAGTTCGGACACAGAAGTCCCATTGCAAAAAAAGGTGTTCTCTGGCTCTGCGCACGTACGTCGACCTAATGGTGAGCAACACTTTATAGAGCTTGTCCACATGGTAAAGGTCTCTTCGTCGTTGCCTCAAACAGGTTCATTTCTTTCTTTCCGGGGGACCCAATCTCCTCATTTCTTGTCACACTTGACTTTCCTGACTTGCCAAGAAAGGCTGTAAGTTCACATCCTCAGGGAAGGAGTCTGGTAGAGCCTCTCCATTTCCCATGGCCACCCGAACTGTAACACCTTCAGCTTTATCCACCTCAAAGAAATTAGCAAAAGCAGACACGGTCTTGGTTAAGCACAGCATAAGGCAGAGTCTCTCCATCGGGTCAGCCAGAGATGGGGACCACCCTAAATGCATGGCACTCAACAGGAGTACGAGGCTACAAATGGCATCCCCACACGCACGGTGTGGTCAGATTGGAATGATCAACTTTTGGAGGAAACTTTGTCGAGTATTGAACCATCAGGGTTGCAAAAATACCCTGTTGAGATACCCTATTTCAGCTATCATGTGCATGGAGGGATCTAAACAGGGCAAAAGTTGTCACAGATGGTCAATTTCTGGTTATAATCTCGCTTTGGTGAGCAGGCGATGGAATCCAAATAAGCAATAGCAAATTTTTGTCCTTTCGTTTTAGACTGGCCAAGAGATGATTGGTTCAAAGGGAAAGAAGAGCGCTTTCGATCACTGAAAGCGACTGTAGTAATTTTAATTTGTAGTCCTTAAAATTGAAAGTTTAGGGATGGCTTAGGGCTTCACTTTGAGAATATAAGAACTCACGCATCTCTTCTTGCCACAATAAAGAATCAGCTCGTGTGCGTGAAAGAATAAATTGGTTTTATTGTAAATGAAGATCGCACAACCAAGCACTAAAAATAAATCGCATGCAATCGCCAAGTCATTGGGTCTTAGCAAAAAATATTACTTGAGTGACCCCAGCTAAAATATAGTCTTGCTGTGTTTGAGTCCTTTCTCTACATAAAAAGCGCATGAACAACTGACCATGTGCACATTTTTACCTCCCCCAGCTATCAGTTTCAAGAACAAGTCACTTGGAAAAAAAAAACATGAAAAATCATACAGATAGAAAAGCATGTGTCTCACCCCCGTGGACGACGCTACTGATGTCATTGGGGAACACATGAAGTTTGTCGTGGAGTTGTATCCATTCCTTTAAACCTGAAATTGCCTTAAATTACCCCTTCATTAGGTAGGTAAAAGCGTCAAGATGCAAAATCAAGCATCGGAATTGTGATTTCTCTCCCAGGTAGCAACTCGAAACCTCATTTCGACTCTGAACCATGAAGAAACACCTTCTAGTACCGTGAATTTGGGCCCAAATTACCCCCTTGGACCAAAGTTTCAGCTCTCTCACACCTTCCAAACGAAATTGGCCCTGGTCTCTTAAAACTTGTCACACTGTGCAAACGCCCCTACAACGAAAGCTAATATGCACAGGATTATCTTTCGGTGAGTGGAAAAGTAAAGTCACTTCACAAAGTTCTACGAGACGGGGAGTGCTTTAAGACAGTTTTAAGTTGCATACCGTATTTTCCATTGTGATGGGATGGGAAAAATAAAGGGAAAAGTCTTCCCCACACCCAGCAGGAGGACACAAATGGACTTAATTAAACCGAAAAACTTTCACACTTTCTTGGAATATTGCCTAGAGAAGACAGGTGCGCACTGCTGGCAAGTAGATTTCTCTCGGGGAAAGAAAGAGGCACCCAAGACTTTCTTAGCTCTCTTTCTTTCATGATGCTTATACTCGCCTCCGTTAGGTCTGTTGACAGATTATCATGAATATTCAGCAGCTGCTAGGCTGTCCCTAAACAGTGTGGTTGAATGAAAGCACTCTGGTGCTGCAACAACGAGAGACTCTGTCATTCTATAGTAAATGTACACAGGCCCACGAATTTAGCCTCTTGTCCGGGTCATTCCTGCAACTGACGAAACGTGGATTGCTGTGCCAAGATCAACTTCACCAGCAAGTGGAGGCTATGTGCTAGGACTGCAGCAGGTATGTTTCTCCTCTAATCCCAAAGTAATGTAGGTGCCTCATGCTGAATGGCTAGCTGAAGCTGATCCCAAACCTCAAGGGTCACTCTATTCATACCCAGTATGGGCATGTGATTTCGGAGAAAAGAAAGTGGGTGAAAAGAAGAGAGTTCGAACTTCACTCGTGTGAACATTTTAAGTGATTTACGGTACTACAAAAGGGTTGTTTAAATGTCACTTTCAAACGCAACTGCTTCATTTTGGCACTGACAATCTCTGATTTTATTCTCTGTCTTTTTTTTTTATTTACCAGAGGACAAATGACTGCCGTGATTGTCCCGCAACCTCCTCCACTTCATCGAAGGAGCGGTCTTTCAACTATTGACGTTTCCATGTTTTCCCTTACAGTGTTAATAGGAAATTTTTACTCAAATTTGAGTCGCACACTTTGCAAGGAATGAAATTAATGGCCTATTGATACCAATATTGTTGCAATTGAGCAATAGCGTCACAGGTCAATTTCCATAGGAAAATGTGTCTCCACCGCATGTGTAGAGATGTACAGAAGGTCGCAGAGTCTCATTCAATCATCCATTATTTATTACCTGTACGTGACACGTCAACGGTGTGTTCGTCAGCTAAATAGTGTTATACGGAAGACTTCTTCCAGAACCAAACACAATGGAGAACAATATTGCATTAACAAGATTTATTCGTCGAAAGAATTCCTTCTCTCTGGCCACCTTTGGTATCGACTACCATCTCAAGACACTTCCAGACGTCCTATTGACGGCAGTCCTGATATCTTCTTTCTCCTTCCTGGTGCTGGTGCTGCTGTCAAGTGACACAATTTAGCTGTCAGACCCTGCAATCACGGCACTATGTCGAGCAACAGCGTACGCATGCATACATTATGTTCAAGAGTGAAGAGCACGACATATGATGCTCTGACAAAGCAATGTACGGGTGGACTCGTGCGTACACCTGGTGTGCAATCGGGGCGACTAACTCTGCCTCGCCCTGCACAAGTCGATTTGTGGAAGGCGACTGACGAAGACGCTAAAGCGGCCCTCACTGAGTCCGGCAATGCACCTTCATAGACATGATAACGTACCAATGGGTGCGGGTGTGCCAGATGATGCACTTACGTGAGGCATTGTGCAACTGCTTTGCAGCTGCTTGAAGAAAGAAACCCTCCGGAAATGTCTCCTCATTCCTATTTAGATGAGCCTTTCTGGATTTGGGAGTGGAGGCAAGCTGTGCTGTCGAATCTCCTCTGCCAGGGACGAAGTTACGTGTGTAGTAGAGATATTAAACAAACATTGCTTACAATAACTTACGGATACAGCAGATTTGCCATTGTGCACATGCATGGCATTAGCACAATGCCCACCGAGCATTGTGGTCCTCTACATCTACGAGGGTCTGTCAAGCAAGAACGTCTCTACTCCTTGTCTTCACTGACATGACTATCTCTAGCTGTGAATCGTTCATGAGTTATAATCTTTCAATGTTTTCAAACACATTTTATTTACTTCACTTCAGCCAATTTTCAACACAAGGCACACCATAAACACAAAGAGAGTACCTTGCTAGAGCCCTCCACCACTTTTGTCGGACAGGGGGATAGTTAGTAAAAAAATTGAGCCCCGTCATAGTTCAGTTTTACTCAATTTTGGCATCTTTTTTCTGCTGTCCTTCAGTGAACGACGTCGAAATGGCAGCATTTTTTTCGGCGGCTTCGGTGTCGGCTTCGTGCTTTGGGGTAAGAATATAGCTGAACATTTTCAGTGACAGTTAAAATATTTGGGCACGCTTGGCCCGCCTCTGTTGAGTCACTATAAAGCCCAGAATGGACGATAAGTAGCACTGTAGCTTTATCTCGTCCCCGTATTTGGTGTACCTCCGGCCCCGACCCCACACAGACTTCGAGGAAGCTTTCGTAGCTTTCGTAGCTGTGGCTCACCTCGCGCTTTGCGCTTGAACTCCGTGTCGTCCATGAGATCTGCACTAGCTCGGCTCGACTCGACCCGGCTCGACTCGATGTTCGATAGATTTGTGGCTCGACTCGACTCGGCTCGAAATTTTGGGTCGAGCTTTCGAGCTTTTGCGAGCCGGTCCAACTCCCCGATCTGACTCATTTTCTTCCAAACTTGACAATGTCAATAGAGGCAATATTCACTCCATTGTGAAATCCTAATGCACAGATCAAGTCAAGCTTCACTTGACCATTGCGGCTAGCAAGTGGATAGAAAATTGGATCGAAAGCTCTCAAAATTTCGAGCCCCAAACGAGCCAAACTCGACTCGAGGCTCGAAATTGGTGACTCGAATTTGACTCGAGCTGGAAAAAACCTGCTCAACCCAGCCCTAATCTGCACTGCCTCAGATGACTGATGACCATTAGTGATGCCAACGAATTAGCTCGACTCGCCGACTTGCCACAACGAGTCGAGCCGAGTCGGGACTCGACTCGATTCGCCTACACGATGACTCGACTCGGCTCGACTCGAAATTTTGTTCGTATTCACTAGGTGCTTGCAGTAGCAAGCACCGAGTTTGTGCAATAATTAATTTTGGTAGGTTAGATTGAGCAGGTGTCGAATCAGTTCTGACTCAGTATCAGCTTGCACTGCCCAGGTTCGTTATAGGCTCGGATTGATCATTGTTGACTCGGAATTCCCTGGCTCGGTACCAACTCGAGCCCATGGTCCTCGTGATTCGCCTCGGATCGCAAAAGATCCGGCTCGGTGGCATCACTAATGACCAGATCGGATCCATTTTGTGTGTTCTTTAGAAACTGGTTGATCTCTCCAGGGGTGCCAAGTTGCAGTATTTTATGTAAGAGTTCGAAGAATTTTATGTATTGAAGTTGATATTTTCTGGTCAGAGCGTGGCAACTCTTTTCACCCTCTTTTCCGAGCCGCAGTTTGGCTCACCGGGTTTGCCCGGCTCACTCCTCACTCCAACTGAATTCTTCCCTCCTCTCGTCTTGACATAGACAGCTACTGATGCTGCTGGAGGTGCAACTTTGGACCTCGATTTTGGCCTCGAAACGGCCTTCGACCGCTTGCGATCTCGTGAGGAGCAGCGTCTGCTGACCAGGGCGCGACGATCGGACTACTTACGGACCCTGACGCCTTATATGCATGGGTAGATACATAATATGTATGGATGCAAGGAGTATCGACGTTTCTGCTCAATCGCCCCTGGTTTTAAGTGTCTTCAGTCCCTACCTGGTCTCCTCTCCATCTGTGCAGGATTGTATCTTCCTTCTGACTTTCTCTTCTTACTCCTGATCCAGAAAAAGGCCAGGGCTCCACCCAGCAGAGCCAGAACAGCCAAGACACCGAGAATCGAACCAGCTATGACCCATCCCTCATGTGGAGAGTTTTTGCGGACGACAAAGTTCTTGTAAAGAAAGATCCACATCTTGTCTGTGCTTGATAGGATTGCGGATCTCTCAATCTCTCTCACGCGCATGCACTCTACTTATTTGATATACAGGGTTATTCAATAGAAACGTGGGAAAAATGAAGCATATTTCTTCAAAGCTTTAATGGTTCCATTTTGGTTATAGCGCACTTATGAACTACACACTTGCTCGTAGCTGACAACTGTAGGTAAGAGTTCTTAACCTTTTCTTCTACTTCTGTTCTGCTGTTGAGTATTGATTGACACTTCGGTGCAGATAGGAAAACAAAAGAAATTTGAAATGAATTTGATAGCGGACGCCATTGACGCCGCCAACCTTAGATGCATACGGTAAAGTCAAAGTAACTAAGCTATTTCTTAAAACTTTGTGAATTAAGTGCATGACCCTTAAAGTTTCAATTGCTCAACCCTGTAGTCATTTTCAACGAGCAGCGAAACGTCGAGATTTATTGACGGACTCGGGAAGTCCTCGTCTCCCTCCCCCCCCCTCAAAAAACATAAAGAAAAGAAAGATGTTATGAATTAAAACTAACCAACTAAAAAGTGCAGTCATCATTTTTAGCCCTTGAAACATCACTCACAATTTCATTCATTTACAGAATATCACACGTTGATTTTTACTTTGCTTTGACATGATTGAAGTTTGAGGTAAACAACGGTGATACTGATTGGTCTCCTACCTTGAACGAAGTCTTTTGTAACACAGATCTGAATCAACCCGGGTCTTGTCCATAAGACAACTTTGAGGACTTTGCTATTTTGGATTTGAAAAATCAAGCAAAACACAGATTAGCAATCGATTTACAATCTACAATTGAAGCTGAAGTGGCAATCAAAAATCAGTTAAGCCCATCTTACATGAGCTGGTGAATCCCTGAGCAGGATTTTGCATAGAAAAATTCAAGAAAAATTATCGCTGAAGCACTTGAAATGTGAGAAGAACACTGAAAGGCCTCGGGAAAAAGCTGACAATGGTGCTGCCTGCGGTCATTTGTGTATAAGTATTGCAATTTCACTCACTCGGCACGCATGACAACCGTACAGTGATTGCACACTGAGAAAACATTCAACTGTTTCTGCTACCTGATCCGTAGTGGCTTCCTCAAAGTGGGACTCTTCATCGTGGCGTGATCTATCCAGACATAGTCGAAGAAGAAGAGACACTGGTTGAACAAAGACTTACTACTTTCTGAGGAATCTTTCTTGCTCACTCAGTTATGTCAGTTGTTGCCACTAAAATCATCCCAGCTAAGAGGACGCAATCCTTGCGCAGTGGCTGCCAAATCCAGAGTGTTTCCTCTTTGCTTCTCTCCCTTCATCTGTAGTTTGCATGTTTTTCCTCGAAATTGTTCCCTTAAACCTGCACTCGCACGTGAACCGTAAGCGATGTTGTTACGCAGGGAGCAGATAAGACTGCTACTAAGTACTTTTACAAAATATATCGCAGGTCCTGTTATCTCTCATGTTACTTGTCCTGCCTTGATATAAAAGCGAACGAGATTAGGCATAATCGGCGGCGGGCAATTCCGCCCCACCGAGCGCGTGGGGGCAGCCAGCGTTCGTGACCTTATCATGGAGCTCAATAGCCTAGAACGTCGGTGTACGTACGTAAGAAAGTAAGTTTGCAGCGCTTGTGCCTTTTTTATCCCTGCCTGCCTCTTCACAAATATTTCGTATTGCAAACAGGCATCAGCGCAGTGCCAGCTTAAATGTTGTTGTTCGACCAATTGACCGTTGATACGAGTACGAACTGCATGACAACGTTCCATAACGTAACGCGCTCATTTTGCGATAGCAACGCTTTCTCTTAAGTTCTTTGGCTCCTCTGGAGGACGCATTCGTTTCATCTGCTGTATTTGATCTTCTGTCACCTGGGATGACAAAGAGAGCGCCAGACTTTGACTTTGTAGCGTCGCTTCTTCAAACAACGATGCACGTCTTCCCTCATGGCCGGGAGCAATTTCAGTACAGTAATCTGGGCAGTTCATCTACGTGCAGTCCAAGAGGAGAAACTTGGGGTAAAGGACAAAAGCGACTCTGTATATTCTTTTAGAGCAGTCAGGGATCCGCAAGTTATGCGTGTACACAGTGCCTGTTTTGTCTCACACGTTCGACTCAAGTTCCGGGACAAACGCAAGGTTCACGTTCGCCTCACCCAAAAACACAGCAACCTCTTCAACGCAATATTACACCAATGATGTCACGACGGATACAGCGTCCAGCTCACAGCAACGCCAAGCAACAACAGGGAGGAGGAGCCACCGATAGTTGCCTCGCCAGACCCCGGCTGCTCATGGCTTTCTGTCGTTGTGGTGGCAGGTGTGGTCGTGGAGGTGGCTGGAGGAGGCCCATTTGGATTATCGTCTGGACCATAGCATTGGCCGGTATTGCGTCTGCACCACTCTGGCTGCAGCCGATCAGCCTGAAGTAGCACCGGACAAAAATTAGTACTGTGCACGGTACGTACAAATGTACATATGACTGCTATGAGAGAATTCACTCCATCCGGTGCAGGCATACGCATAGGTAAAGTGACGTTGCTAAAGTTCTTCTCTATATGAAGTATCATTAAAGCTTGCATCGCTCTGCGCACTCACCCTAATGCCTCTGTTGACTAGTCTCCGCCTCTGCATGAGCATCCTCTGTTCCGCTGCGTACCACTTCTCATCGGGACTGGACCACAGCCGCTCGGCCAAGGCAGAGGCCCGAGGGAATAACTTTGCTTCAACGGAGTTGCTGTCGGTCTGGAAGGGGACGCGATGAATGCACAATGGCGCGATTGACAACCGACTTAGTAAATTTACTTGCTCCGTCCACAGATTAGTCTCTCCGCCCAAGACCCGGGCTTTGATGTCGTCTGTGACATCGACGCCGTGTTTCTCCAGTATCTCGTAGAGATCATTCTCGTATATGAGCTGCCATCCTGCAAGAGGCATGCACGTTGTGCTCACTGTCTGGACACTGCTACTTCAGTACGGTGCATTTCTTTAGATACCTTTATAAGGGGAACACCAGTTGTTTCCCTCCCCCACCCACGCCCCAAACCCGCAGTCCAAGTACACGGAGTCAACATTGGCGAAGATCATTCTGTAGCCGCCATCGGCCAAGGCCTTAATCTGTGGATCGTCGGTGTTCTAGGAGGAAGAAAAGAAGTGAAATGTGGTCGTTTTCCAAGCATCGTTATACTTGATCTCACCGAGGCATTACTCCATATTTCAATGATGTACTCGTCCTTGGGAACGTATTTCTCGATGTTCCCTGACTGAGTGAGTTTGCTCGTCCAAAGAATAATGTCCAGGTTGTTACCAGAAGCCTTCTTTAGGCGCTGGGTAGAGAGGGACAAGAACTCGGACCACAACTGAAGGAAGCCTAGAAAAGGGGTCATCGTAGTTAGGGGTGGGAAGTTGGCCACACGAAAAACACTGAAGAGGACCTAACCAGTTCCTTCAGCAATCGTGGGACACACTCCAGGTTCAATTTTGTAATCTTTATCTAAGTTTTGGCAGTTAAACTCAAAACCATCCAAAGTAAAAAAAAAAAAAAATAAGCGTAACGGCCACGGCTGCTAGCTTTCCGATGTTGAAACTACAGTTTGTGTAGCTCCATCACTACGGAGTTATGATGTTGCGAATAGGAATACGCTGACTTATGAACATTTTGGGAAGATTCTATCGGTTCCCATTTGTTTCGGCCCCTTTCTCATGACCTTTCGCTTAAGCCCTTTTCACCTTGGCCGTCGTCATTGGGGCAACTTTTCAAATAAAGATTTATCCGCATAAAATTATCTACTTTTCACATGTGGTTCATAAGCTTCATCACCTGGGCAAAAGAAAAACTGAGAAGAGTAAAAGATAATAGAAAGTGCGTTGTAGTGATAGTGCATGCAGCAGTTTTTGTAAAATCCTTATATCGTAAATGCCAAAAATCCGGGCAGCAGCGTTCACAAGCCTCTGAAGAGTATGGCAGAATGGTGACATTAAGCCCTAAGGAGTGTCTGAGGAAGCAAAGGTGATGCTATCATTGAACCGGTTTCTTATTTTTGCGACAAAAAGGTCGCAGGCACTGAATACTGATTCAGCCTCAACACAGCTCAGCTAAATGGAATGCAGTGCGGCTAAAAGTGCATCGAGGCTGGAAGTGCGAACAGACAATGCCTCACATATTTCTAACTCTTGCTTACAAGGTCTTCTTCGTGACAGAACAGTAAGATAACCCCAGTGGAGTGGAAGGCCATGGCCAGTTCCTCCTCCACAGAAGGTGTTCCCGTCTTCTTCATCCATCATTTCATCATCATCTCCTCCCTCAGCCATGTCATCATCAACGCTGAACAAATGACTCAGTAGCGTTGTGGCCACATCAATGACCTTTTTTTTGCTTATTAGGTACGACACCGAAATACTTTGCTCTTGTGCATCTTGAGTGGGTTTGATGCGTCCTCCAACCTGTCGAACACAACTTCATTGATCCTCTCGGCTGTCCGAAGGGTGACCAGACTTGAGCATGACAGTCGTACCGTCAGTCGTAGCAGTAACGGTGTCCTTATCCGAATCAAGGCCAGATTCACTCAATCTCTCTGTGACAAGCTCTATGACAGCCTTCGCTGACCTTGTACCAGACACAGGGACCGTCTCCAGGTTACAGTACACATTTAGGCTCATGAAGCCCTTTTTTATGCTTGTGCACTCATCCCAAGCGATGGAAAAACATTGCTTCTGAGTCCTCCAACTCATTGCACTGGTCCAGAACGTCAATGTGGTGCTCATATGGTGCTCCGGCTCATGCGTCTTGACGTTGTGATAGTCTTTGGGAAGTTTGTATCCCTTACTATGGAAAGCATCGAGGATTCCCTTACTTATATAAATTGTCAGAAATGAGATGTCATCAACTGTAGCCAGTCCTGAGACAATCTGAGCCAGGGAGGCCTTAGAAGATCCCCGAAATTAGCTTGTCTCCACTAGCCACGTGTTTAGGTGCTTTGATCTTTAGGTCCAATGTAATCATGTGTTTGATCTTCAGATGATTCCACATTGTGCCGGCCTCTGCAACTCGGAATGGCATCACATTGACTGCACTTTGCTTGGATTGCAGAAAGAGTGAGTGCCAGATGCGGTTGTTGCTCTTTGAGGGCAGAAACCCACCAGATTCCTTGCTGAAACGCCGATCTCACGTGTCACAGCCAAGAAAGTAGCAGACTTACCAATTTCAATAATTTTACGAAACTATGGGTTTCAGAGGCAACTGGTGCGGATTGCGGACACTGCACTTTCTGCTGCTACACGGATTTTCGCAAATGTGCATTGCGCTCAAGAGTTTACTGAATTATTATTATTGTATAAAACTTCAAAGAAGTGCATGATGAAAAGTAGAACCTGCTGACCCAGTGTGGGAACAATCGGTTCAGCGATGGGAGCGGCTACCTCATGACAGAACATGGAGAGAATGTATACAGACTTAGCGCTTTATATATATGGATAGATCTAAGAATTTCAATGGAGGGCACAATTCTTTGTTGGGCAAACCCTGCATGCCGCCCAAAAGAAAGGAGTGCCGCATATTTCTTAGGTAAACCGTACCAGTGCACAAGCTGCAGTGGCACTTGTGGAGGCCATAGCTTGAAGGTCTTTGTCAAAGACCTGTCAAACGTCATTTCCAACAAAAAAAGTCAAAATGACGTGGTTTTTTTTTTGTAACCAAAATCGGTTTTTTATTGTTTGCATAATAAAAGTCCTTTTCTTAACTCTCCATCCATGTAATCCAAGTCAGCATTTCGACCTTTCCAACGCAAAAAAGACCACTTTGTGTAAATCACCCTGTGCACGTATACATGGACGTACGTACCTGTTTCACTTCTATCCCAGCCCATACTCTCCATGTAATTCACGATGGCGTCGCTGGAGTTCCAGCAGGGAAAATGAACCTTGAAGTAGAACACCAATGTACCATGACTTTGGTCAATGTTCCGTGCATTCAGTGCTACCTACCTCATCAGCTCCCATGTGGAAGGTGCCGTATTCAAAGAGCTCATAGAACTCTTTGTATATGAGCTCCAAGATGTCGTAGATCCCGTGTTCAGAGGGGTTCAGCTGCAATGACAATTTGCTCATATGAGAGGTAGCAGGGCTAGGAAGAGTCACTAAGAGGTTAATTATGAACCCAGCGATGAGTGACAAAGTAGCAAATTTCACTAGTTTGGGACCTATCCGAATTGTTTGCGAATCAACAACATTTTTACTGCTGAGTTTGGTCTTTTGTTTTCAAGAACAAACAGCTTTCTGATTTCTCGAGAAGTGAAAATCAAGAAATGGAAAAAATGTGCAGGCTAACTGGGTTGTGCTGGCGCCAGCACAGGTAGAAAGCAAGGCGATGCATTGAGCTCTTCTGTGATGTAACAGTGGTTATGGGGTGACAGACAGAGATGGAGGTGTCTAAATCCAACAGTGGAGTTGCTTCTTTTCTAGCTGTCCTGCGCTTATTGACCTATCCTTGTTCACGTGAATAAGCCTGCTTGAAACAAAACAAACATTACACGATGCAGTTTTTTGTGTAAGCACATCAAAATTTTCTCAAAATTTCAACCTTGTAACGGATTGAAGATGCCATGGTATGGGACTATTTTACCTGAGGGTCCAAAATGAGTCTATTTGCATATATTGACCAGAGTGGCTCCAACCTGAAGCATTCAAGAGTAACCCGTGGCATTCATCGCCACTTTTCAAAATTTCTTGATTTTCTCAAATACTCCTCGAGAAATCTATAAAAATTTCTTGATTTTTCGCCAGCTGAATTTTTCTAAAATATTTTACTCGAATAACTGTTAGCACATCCAATTAAAACCCCAATAGCATTCTTGTCAATAGGCATTGATGAAATAAGGAGTCTAAGACAAAATTGAACCTGCCTTGGACAACACGAAGGGGTTTTCTCTGTCACATCTGCCAAACGTTGCTTCTGACTGCCTCCCTCATCATGGACTTCAGTGAAATATTCAAATTGCCAAATACAGTAGTAGTCTTAGGTTATGGTCATCTCGGTTATAGTTACAATCCGGTTACAATCATCAATATCTTGGGTAATAACAATAACCAGAGACTGCTGCATTTACTTGACTGCCATAAAATTTGGAGTTAAGACACCAGATCTGAATCATTCGTGAGTCCTTAAAACTAAAGACCCCATAATTTGAAAAAAAGAGTAACGATTTAGACCAGACTTGAATCATACCCAATACACAGGAAGCAGACACTCAATTTCTAAGTGATGTACTGTATGTGTCTATGTCAGTGCTTGGTGGGTTCGTGCACTCAATCTTACTTGTCCACAAGGAGGCTCCAAGCAGTAGTCATACCACGGCTCATAGTCCAGACACACTGTGTAGTTTTCCCCACCGGGGAAATTCCACCCGTGGCCGGTGTGGGCGGGCTGGTCAACTTCGGGGAGGACTCGGATACCTGTCAATGACGTCAGTAACTCTTGATCGTCCTCATCCGCAAAAAGAAAAGCTGTTCTATTCTAGCTGGGGCGCTTCCATATGAGAAGCTACAGCAAACAGTGCGACAGACGTAAACGTCCGAATTTCCAATGGCACTTTAAGTTACCCTCTGCGCATTTTCATTCTCATCAACTATTTAGCCGCGAGGGCCTAAATCACTTCCTTTTCGTCAAGTACACATGAGTACCTCTCTTGTTCGCGTATTCCACTATGTCCCTAATGTCCTGTTTGGAGTAGTAGCTTTGGCTATCATAGGCGCCGTACTGTACCATCAGATTGACTGGGTCGGCCTCCAGCTCCACAGGGAAGCTGTGGCTATCCACAATGTGCCAGTGAAAGACATTCATCTAAGAGAGAAATCATCCGCGGTATCGCAACGAAAGTTTGCCATGCGGATGACGATACCTTTGAGCTAGCCATGCCGTCCAGGATCCTGTATATGACCTCCTTCGTGATGAAGTTCCTCGATGTGTCGAGGGTGATGCCTCTGTGGCTGAACTCCGGATAGTCGCTGACCTGATGACATGATGGCAAAGTATGCACATTGGACATATTTACGTCTCTCCTGTATCAAGACCGGCACAGTTTGTCTGGGCCGCATCGCACCTGCAAATCCATCAGCATGATGAACTGCTGCCTCACGTCGTCGTACTCCAGAAGTTGGAAGAGAGTCTCCAGAGCGTGTCTAAAGAATGAGCCAGAGCAATAATGTAAATAAAATGTCACACAAGACACTGTTGGACCCGGTGTTTCTACAACTTTCTCCAGCTGTGCAACTACGTTCCGAAGATCAGTTCCAAGCAAATCTTGCATCTCGGATCACAATTCAGCTTCGCACAATGGGAAGGATCTGCGCAAGCTTCTTGCAAATTCTCAAATGCAACGCAAATTCCACTGTTCGCAATTCTAAAACACCCACTTATTGGAGCTCTATATTTGTTCGTGATATGCAGCACGCAGCTCCAATGCTACATTTGTCCAGTCTTTTGCCACATACCACCTCTTCTACTAGCAGCCTCTTAGAGTTTTCTGCCTGAATGAATGAACCTAACTATAGACATGCATTGGATCTTTTCTAGTATGCGAAGCACAGGAAATGGAATCAGTTTCTTAGAAACTACGAAGGAAAGTTAGTTCCAGTTCAGTTCCGTAAGAGCTTAGGAACTTGGTAACTTTCGGGATCCCACTGATTAGTTCCTCAAAATGACTTGGGGTGCATCGAGCCTAAACATCTCTAGCTCGAGCCTTTTTAGAATCAAACTCAAGCGGGTTTGATCAAGCCCTAACGTGTCCACTAGATGAGTCCATCGCCTGGCTTAGAAAGCAGTAAGCAGACAGAAGCTTTTTGCTTCAGAAGTTTTTTCAACAAGAGAAAGGTTGAGTTTTAGCTTTTCGCAACAATTTCTATCCTTTTTTGAACCCCCAAGTCCCGCATGGAATGATGTATTCGACAGCAAGTGGGATTCCCAAATCTCAAAACAAACTTTTTGTGAGTTTTAAGTTTAGGTCAAGCCTCCATTAAGCTTTTGCATTTGGCGTCCAACGCCTCTCCAAAAGTCAAGTTTTTTCAAGCTTTCAAGGTCAAGTCTAAGCTTGAAGCCACCCCAGCAAAAGACTGGTTGGTTCCGAACTAGTTGGATTTGTCATATAAAGTTGCCCAGGAAAGAAAAATGCCTCTGAAACCAACCTTGATCCAAAATAGTTTTCTGCAGTGATGTTAGCAGTTACTGTGGCCTCTTCCCCGTCCTTTTGAGCCACGCTGAGCGAATACCACTCCTCAGTGTTGGCGGTGATCCTTGGTCCGCGCGAGGAAGCGCCATAGATGAAATTGATCTCCAAAGTCTTGGCGCCGTCTCCGTCCTCCGAGTCGGCAGCTCCGGTTGGCGCAGAATTTATCAGCCACGAGATCTAAGCAATTGCATCGCAGGTTTTTTTGGGGTGTAAAGAATGTCCTGAAAGAGTTAAGAGACACGTGGAGGCTACCTGTTCTTGCATCGCTTCCTCCAGCATGTCCCCGGCAGGCACCGACGCGTAGTAGAGCCTGTTGCCCACCACGATGTTATTGACGTCGATGGCGACCACTCGCTTCTCCGAGGACTCGAACTGTCGCGGTCGGGGCCAGAAGAGTGCGTTTGGATCACACATGAGCAGGCACTCGTGGAGGCCCAACGGCGGATTCTCATCTTCGTCCAACTGACTCAGAGGAGAGATCTTGACGCAGCGAGAGTGCTCGTCGCACCCATAGCTCCAGGGCTCCACGTCGAGGCTGCAATGCAGGAAAAAGACATACCAGGTCAATACACTAGTACCTTCTATTTAGCGAACGTCTGTGCATGCACATATTCAGTACCTATCTCTGCGTTGACCCACTGCAATCCACAGAGAAGTTTATGTATGCAACGTTGTATCTGCAGCGATAGATAGTGCTTGCACTCACTAGCCTTCATCAGGCGTTGTGCGTACACGCACACTCAGTGCATTGTGCGTACACACTTTATACTCATATCATATAGTCGTATTTTGGAAAAAAAATCTTTAAAGGCAACAATTAAAAAGTATTAATTTTTGGACTTTCCGACGGCAGTCGTTAACTTCGTCCACCACATGGATCTAGGCTGTTCATATACAGGTTTTTGGTGAGTCGAGATAACACGAAACGCTACAATCGATATTGCATTCAAACCAGAAAAACCACAGCACTGTCAGAAGAAAAAGTGTGCAAAAACGACCGTTGAAACTTGTCCTTTCACAGTTCAATTATTGTCAAAGCTAAGAAGTTGGACTTTATGCTCAGTGGTTCTTGAACTATCGAAGTGGAATTTTGATGTGGAACGTGTAGCTGAGACACAATGTTCAGTACACAGGTTCAATGTTGAGGCTGCCCATTTTGGTGCTAGAGTGCTCAAAAGAAGGTCACCTGGAGAGGGGGCCATGTCAAACAGAATAGAAATTTGGCATTTTAGGGGGCAAATGCTGATGAAATTGGATGAAATTTTCATGGAACAATCTGGACCCAAAGGCAGACATTTTCCAGTGGGATTCATCTCCCAGGCCCTTCGGCGCTATGAGCAAGCATGCAAAAACCCCGTGTCCGGGCCGAGAGGTTGCAGGGTTCGGTGAAGGAACCTGTGTACTGAACATTG